>Ga0214919_10008654_pt1 | contig 13330 bp, 12 predicted proteins | sample LL1503_MetaG_FD_177994 | JGI IMG/M metagenome (GOLD analysis project Ga0214919, IMG submission 177994) | Freshwater microbial communities from Lake Lanier, Atlanta, Georgia, United States - LL-1503 | ecosystem: Environmental > Aquatic > Freshwater > Lake | place: USA: Georgia | collected...
ATCATTTACCTTATCATTTACCTTATCATTTACCTTATCATTTACCTTATCATTTACCTTATCATTTACCTTATCATTTACCTTATCATTTACCTTATCATTTACTTTATCATTTACCTTATCATTTACCTTATCATTTACCTTATCATTTACCTTATCATTTACATTATCATTTACCTTATTATTTACCTTATCATTTACTTTATTATTTACCTTATCATTTACTTTATTATTTACTTTATTATTTACTTTATTAATTATTTTTAATATTTTATTATTTTTATTCATTAATATATAAAATAATATTATATATTATTAACGCATAAAATTTATTTTACAACAACTAAAGTATAACATTAACTTTTTCATAATTAATTTATAATTTTATAATATTATTCTTATAAAACGGCTCGGTCCATTTTAGCGAATTTGCATCTTCTTTACTTGTCCCATGCCACCATGCGTGTCCACCAAAACTATCTGGATTATAAAAACATTCAGATGAAAATTTAAATGCTGTATTCCAATCAGCTACTTTACCTAAATTAAAATCTTGAATAGTCATAGAAAAATATAAATCTTCTGGAACTACTTCACCTTCATTCATAATAGTTGAATTTATTGGTGTTATTTCATCAATTGAACGCTTATTGATAACATCTATCATATTTTTTTTAGTACGAAGAGTTAAACCACCATTACCAACACAAGTATATTTATTTATATCTATAAATTTCAACAAATTATTTTTAAATACATCTTCTTCTTCTTCTTTTGACCAAGGGGCTCCAATATAATCATACTTTAAAAACTCATCTATATTATTTTTAAATATAATTGAGTCTTCTTGATAAATTAATATTTTTTCTCCATTTAATAAATTCCAAAAATCAAGTGAAGCTAATATTTTACTATATGTATTGGTATTAATATTTTCATAATTAGTTTTAATAACTTTAATATTTGGACTAATTTTTATACACATAGCAGATACATATTCATAATTAACAGTTCCACATATAACAGAATAACTCCATGTTGTTCCTAATTTATTAATTGCATTACGAATTAAAAATTCTATATGAGGAAATTTTCTATATTCAATTAATACAGCTTCTTTACTTAAATTTTGTTTAATTTCAGGAATTTTTATCTTTCTAATATGTGGAATATTTTTAAAACATAAAAATCTGAAATTCATTTTATGGTCTTTCTCTATATCTGTATCTTTATCAGTTATTTGATATTGAATATAAAAATCTTCTTTTGGTGTTAATTTATTATTATTTATTAATAATTTAACATTTCTACGCATTAATATTTAAATATTATTTTCTTTATATAAAAAATATTTTCTAACTTATTATAATGGAATTAAGTATTGAATCTATTCAACTCATTAAGAACATAATAAAAAATCAAAAAAAATTTAATTATGCTTCTTTACCAAATATTTATCATTTTGTAGATTGTTATGATTTATATGATTATACACCTCTAGAATATTTTTGTTCTAGAAATAACGAGACTAAAGTATTAGAAATTTTAAATACATCAAACTTTTTAATAGTAGATTTTGAAGACTATCACCCTTTTAAAGATTGTTGTAAATATTTGATGATAAATGCCTGTAAAAAAATGATTCAACTAGATATTATTCCAAAATATATACCAATACTAGAAAAATGTATAAGTTATTGTTTCCATTCTAAAATGGAAGAAATAGCAATCTTTCTTTTTGATAAAGTTAACGTGCAAACTATTAATCCTATTTATATTAAAAAAAATAGGATTAACCCAATGCATTATGCTATCAAAAATGATTTAAAAATAATTATTAAATACCTATTTAACTATTACGAATCATTTGATATGGATAATAAAAAAAACAACAATACATTTTTAATTTGTTGTAAATATAACAATAAAGAATATATTGATAAAATAATAGAAACTAAAAGAGAATTTATTATTCTATTTTTGAATAATATTAAAAACGAAACTTGTTTATATTGGCTTTTATATTTTAAAAATGAAGATATTTTATTAAATTTATTTAATACATTAGAACAGCCTAATAAAAAATCCTTTATTTATTATCTATACAAATATGTATCTTATTTAAAACTAAATAAATTAAATAAATTGATAGAGTTGATTCACAAAGTTAATCATGAATAAATCTTTAATTACAATCATAATAAATCCAAAAAATAAGAAACTTAATATAATATTACGTTTCTCTGTTTTCTTAATTTTAGACAAATAATTATTAACTAATTTATTGTTAAAATCATAGTTCTTATTTAAAATTATGTCAATTTTAGCTAACTCTTGGTTGTAATGTGTTTTCAATGTAGAATCATTTAATAAATTTAAATCTTCTATTAATTTATTAATTTGTGTTTTATATTTATCAAACTCTTTTTGTAAAATTAATATTTTTGAACTCATATTTTCACTTGTTAATTTATTATCAATTAAATATTTACCGTTTATTTTAAGAGGTTCTATTTTACTTAGGTTTATTACATCAGTAATTATTTTATTTTGAATAGTAAAATCTTTAACAACTTTCTTTAACATAACAAGTTCATCCTTCATTTGGGTATTTTCTAAAGTTAAATTAGATAATTCAAGTGTTTTATAATAATTTTTCTCTTCAAGTTTATCAATCATTTGTTCTTTTTTAAAAATATTTATGGATTTTTTATTTATGTTATTTTTATAATTAGACCTAGATGAAGATGATGACGACGAGGATGAAGAGGAGGATGACAACACTGTCGTAACATCGTCGTCTGTATCAGATTCATACATAGGTTTATGTTTTAAAAGATTTGGATTTTCTTTAATTTTTTGTGTTAATTTTTCAATTTCTTTTTTTGTTAGTTCTTCCATTTCTTTGCGCACATCTTCAGGAGATTTTTTAATACAGAATTTTTCAGACATTAATAATATTATATTTTAAAATAATATAATTAATAATCAATTTTTTTACACCTTTACCATTTTATTTTCTTCTAATAAAATATATTTTATAAAAAGGATGTTACACATGAAATTACAAACAAAACAACGGCACCGATTTTATCTGTAATTCTTCCAAACTGAGGTATATTACAAAAAGCATCTAGACTAATACCATTTATCATATTAATAATAATATATGTTGCAGCAAAACAAATTGACCATATTACATGTTCAACCAAAGGCCCAATTAATGGAATATATTCAATTACACTAAAGACTATACCAACGAAAGGTAAATATGTTAATACAACAGGTGCAATATCACTAACACCATTGGCAATTACACCATCCATAAATGATTTAGTTAATGTATTTAATTGAATAGCGCCACATAAACGAGCTGATCTTATGTAAAAAGGTAGTGTATTAGCAGCTAATTGAAAAATGAAAGGTAATAAAGATGTTATAAAACTATCTTCCATATAATTATCAACAATGAAACCTGCAAACATTCTAACAAAGATTGGAATTAACATAAAATAATCATAAGGAGGTATTCCTCCTGGTCCATCACCAACCTTATTAAAATAAATCATTAATGATGGTACTAAACTAAGTGGAGGAAACCAGAATACTGGAATTAGTAACCACGCTTTATCTAAAGAACCATTCATCCAAAATATACGAGCATATAATTGTGATATTGGTACAAATATTAATACCAACAATCCAATAATTGATAAATTTACCATTAAATTAAATATTTATAGATTTTAATTTATAGATTTTAATTAAATGAATAATAAATCATGCAATTCCTGACATAATTGACAAGATTGATTTTGTTTTATTACAAATGATAATGTCATATCATTTGATGAATACGATGTTAAAATTATATCATATTTTTGAGTAATTTCAAATACACGACCTATTTTTTTACATTTTCTTATATTTTCTCCTATTATTGAAACTATTGTATTTTCCAAATTAAGTTCTACACTATATTTACTTGATAATTCTTTTTTTACTTTTAATAAATTGTCCATTTGAGTCTCATCTGTTGTAGTTGTAATATTGAATTGAGATGTGTTAATAATATTTATATCTACATTATATTTCTTAAATATTGAAAATATATCATACACAAATCCATAATTATTCCACATATTTTGTGAAGTAATTTTAAATACTTTTACATTTTCTTGTAGTGTTATTCCATATAAAATATCTTTTTGAATTAATTTATTACTAATTTTTGTCGGTAGTGCATTTTTATTAAATGTATTTTTAATTAATATTGGTATTTCTTTTACAGCACAAGGTAATATACAATATGGATGTATTATTTTTGCCCCCATTGCTGCAATTTCTTGAGAAGCATTATATCCAATATTTTTAATCAAAAAAGTATTTAGTATTTTTCTTGGGTCAGATGAATAAATTCCATCTACATCAGTCCAAATTTGATATTCTAATGCATTTACTGCAGCAGCTATAATTGAACCAGATGTATCGCTACCACCTCGTCCAAGTAGACAATAATTATTATCAGAAGAACTACCGCTAAATCCTGGAATAATTATAACTTTATTATTTTGTAATTCATATAATATTTTTTCTGAATCAACAGTAAATTCACCTTTATTATACATTGAATTTAAATTAGTTTGATTACTTTTTACAACATCAAAAGATGAAATAAATTTTGATTTAATATTATTTGAATTTAAATAATCATTTAATATATTTGTTGTAAAAAATTCACCCATTGCTATAATTTCTATTCTATCATTATCTAAATCCCATAATTTATTTTCCATATCTTTAATAAATTTACATTCAATATTTGATAATGATTTATTTAATGATTTATTAATTTCAATTATTTCATGCCACAATTTAAAATTTTTTGTATTTATAAAATCTAAAAGATTGTTTGTTATACCTTTTATTGCTGATAATACAATAATAAATTTACTATTAGGTTCATTAGTAATAATTTCATTAATCATTTTATATGTTTCGTTTGTTTGTGAAGTTCCTCCAAATTTTAATACTTTAATATTGTTGTTCATTTATATAATATTGTTATTATATTAACAATTTATATTTCAAATTTTTTAAATTTTTTGAATAATAAAAATAGCGTCTAAAATTTTATTACCACACATTTTTGTATTAACAACTTTTAATAATTTACATCTTTGAAATGATATTATATCATTAATAATTTCTTTTGATAAAGAATGCATTTCCATAAATCCAGTAACATTTATTACCATTGGCATAAAATATGGAATATGTAAAAATGCTATTCCATTTATAGTTAATGCATCTAAAATTGAATAAATACATTGTTTCATCAAATCAGGATGATTATGTTGTAATACTATTAAACTATAAATTAAATCATAATATTTTGGACATTCACCTGGTTCTATTAATATAAATTTATTTTTATTTTCTTTAGTTGCTATTTCTAAATGAGGTTTACTTATATCACAACCATCTGCATTAGGAAAATATTTAGTTATTCTTCCTACTCCACAACCATAATCAAGAATTCTATTTGGTGTAAATTCAGGCAATACATTTTTTATCTCTTTCATAATCCAAGTAGCTTGTTTTTCACCAGATTTATAAAATGTATTTTTATTTTCACTTTTAAGTTTCATATTTGATGTTGTATAGGCATCATCTGTTACTACTGACCAATAAGGTTCTGTTTTACCATAATTTGACCATGTTTTTTTAAGTCTATCGACATGGTTAATTATTTCTGGTTTTTTATTAATTATTAACATTTTTTTCATTTAATATAATTATATATATATGGACATATTTTTAAATAAATATTTAAAATATAAAAATAAATATAAAAAATTGAAAAAAAAATTATTAGTATATAGGAAAAATTACTTTATGACATCTGAAGAAAACATTAATCTAGATCAAACTGGTGGAAAAAATAATAAAAATACAAAAAATATTGTTTATTTTCATTATCCTTGCAATGATGGATTAGCTGCAGCTTGGGTTGCTAAATTAAAACTATCCAAAGAAGATTCTAATTTGGATTTGAGACCATACAGTCATGGTAACCAATTAGATTTATCACTTGAAAATAAAATGATATATTTTTTAGATATGGCTCCATCTATTGAAAATTATAAAATATTAAAGGAGAAAAATACAGTATTAGTACTAGACCATCATAAATCTAATCAAATAGCTTATGAAGGATTGGATGATAAAAATGTATTTTTTGATATGAATTTATCAGGTGTCGGTTTAGCGTGGCAATGGTTTTTTCCTAAAGAAGCTATAGCCGATGGCCTATACACTTCTAAAGAAGCTATAGCCGATGGCCTATACACTTCTAAAGAAGCTATACCTTTATTCTTACAAATGATTCAAGGTAGAGATTTATTCAAATTTGAATTAGATAATATTAACGAATTTACTGAAACTTTAAATTTAGAAATATTGGCTAATAAAAACATTGATAATCAATTTAAGTTGTTTGATGACTTGTATAATATTAAAGGTAAATTAAATGAATATATTGATTTGGGTAAACCATTACTAAAACAAAAACAATTAAAAGTTCAACTATTAGGAGATATAAATATTAAAAAAATTTATATTTACGAAGGTCATAAATTATGTATGGCTAACGTCGATTCTGATTATGCTTCTGACCTTGGTAGTAATCTTTCATCTAGACCAGAATGTGATTTTGCTATTTTATGGAATTATGACCACATAAATGAAAAATATAATGTATCAATGAGGTCTACTAACAAAGTTGATGTATCTGTAATTTGTAAGAAATTTGGTGGAGGCGGTCATCCAAATGCATCTGGATGTAAATTAGAAGAACATCCTGTTATTATTTTTGGCAAAAAAACAAAATAATTATTAATTTATAAAGGTTAGTAATGGATTACACCAATAAATATTTAAAATATAAATCTAAGTATTTAGAATTAAAAGAATTAATTGCTGGAGGTAAAAACAAAAAAGAAACTGAATTAATGGCATATATTAAAGCTAATATAGATGATTTAGATACTTTATCAAAAGAAAAAAATAATTTTGATAAAGATAATAATTTACCATTGTTTATTTATATAAATAATACTGATACTATAGATATGAGAGTAATTAGTTTTCTTTTACCAGATGATGAATCATTATTAGCAAAAAAAAATAATAATGGTGATACTATAATGCATTTAGTAGTTAAAAAAAATAATCTTGATTTATTAGAAGATTTATGGTCTAGTGGTGGTAGAGGTGCAAAATTAGTAACTAATAAAGCAGGTTTAAATTTATTAAACTTAGCTAAAACATTAGAAAAATCTGATAAAAAATATAAAAAAATAACTAATTTTTTAAGATATGTATATAATAAAGATAATGATAAAGCTGTTGATTCATTGTTATCGGATAGACAAATAAAAAAAGCATTATTAAAAGCTTCTAGTTTTGTAAAGACAAAATCTAGTGTTAAATCAAATTCACCCACTAGTTTTGTAAAGACAGAACCCAAAATAAAAATAATAAATGTAGATGAAAAAATAGCTAATAAATCAGAAGATTATAGTGTAAAGACAGAACCCAAAATAAAAATAATAAATGTAGATGAAAAAATAGCTAATAAATCAATTAAAGATTATGACAAATCTCCTAGTTATTTAGATAATGATTTACAAGTTGTAAATGAAGACCCAATAAATAAAAAAGAAATAAAGAAAGGAATACTAGAAATAATATTAAGTTATCTTAATAATATATTTTCTTAAAGGAAATCTATAAATAGATCTTTATTTTTTAATTCTAATTCAACTAATGGTAATCTAACATTAGGTAAAGTATTAATAGTTTGACTTAATATATATTTTAATGGAACTGGATTTGATTCAATGAAACATAATTTCATTAAATTATATAATTCATAAAATATTTTTTGTGCTTCAATTAAGTTTTTTTCTTTAAAATGCGATATCATTAATGTCATTTTATTTGGAACAATATTTGAAACAACGCTTATTACACCTTCTGCACCAATAGACATAAATGGTAAAACTAATGCATCATCGCCAGATAAAATCTTTATTTTACATAAAGATTTTATTTTCATTACTTGTTCAATAGAGCCACTTGCTTCTTTAATACCAATAACTTTAAGAGGAAAATCATTATAAATTCTAGCTACAGTTGTTGGGTCTATATTAACACCACTTCGTGATGGAACGTTATAGAGAATAAATTTACTTTGACTATTAGAAATAATTTTAGAAAAATGTTGATATAATCCTTCTTGTGTTGGTTTATTATAATATGGAGCTGAAATCATTATTGCATCTCCATAAGTTTCATATAATTTAGTTTCTTCTAAAACGGAAGCAGTATCATTACCACTAATACCTATAATTATTGATAATTTATCTTTATAGTCTTTACAAATGTTTTCTACAATAAATATTTTTTCATCTTTAGTTAATGTTGGTGTTTCTGATGTTGTACCAAGAATAACTATTGTTTGAATTCCTGCATTTATTTGAGAATCAATATGTTTCTTAATTGATACAATATCTATTTTATTTTGAGCATCAAAGAAAGTTGGTATAACTGTAATTACGTTATATATCATTAATTAATGTTTTTTTAAAGTAAATAAAGTTTTTATCAATATTTTATTAACGTGGTTCATATGAAACAAAGTATTTTTTACCTCTATAATATGTCTTTACAATATCATTATTTAGCAATAATGTTGCTTCTAAATCATTATCATAAGATAAATCACTAACACCAGCGTAATAATCAAGTATACTAATACAAGAATATACATTACCATCTGTTTCTTTACCTTTACGTAAATCATAATACTTGACTCGAATTATATCATTAGCCAATATATTAACAAAACTTATATTGTATATATTGTTATTACTGTCATCACTATTAATAATAGAACCTAATGTTGTTATAATTTCAGTATCTATATCAAACAAATCTTCTTTAATTTCTATAATTAAATATTTATTTAAAATATTAAATTTACTAATACCAATTATATTAAAACCAGTTAATTGATTAATTAACTGAATTAAATTTTCACTAAAATTATTATTTATTGTATATTCTGTTGGGTCTGGTGTTTGAAAATAATATTTATTATCTTCTAATTTAAATATATTTTCAGTATCTTTTATTTTACCAGATTTAATATTGAATTTTTTATTTAAATATTTAAATGCTACTAATAAATCATTACCATTACTTTTTATTATATCTCCTGTTTTATCATAAATTGTCCAATCATATTCAGCATCTTTAAAACTATAAATATGAACGAAGTAATCGTATTTATTAGTTGTATCTGTAAGAAAATTATGTAAATATTTATTTTTATGTGATACCAAATATGTATCACCTAATGATTTATAAATTTGATAATCAAATTCATTATTAATATCAAAATTATTGTATAATCCAGGTGCTTTCTTAATAATTTCTGGAATAAATTTAATACAACCTTTTGCAAAAATATCTCTTGATTTAGCATTATGAGATAATATAATTGTTTCATCATTTGATTCTAATTTAATTTCATGATAACCAATTATATCTCCTTCTCTAACTGATTCAATTAAACATTTTCTATTCATTGAATCAGTTAATGTTTTAGCAGTACCGCTTGGTAAATCTAGTTTATTGGTATGATGTTTTTCAATCATACTAAATTTCCATTCATCATTTAATGAATTTAAATTATCTACTATCTTTCTAATTCTGTTAATTCCTTCAGAAAAGTTAGAAATAATAGCTACTTGATTTTTAATAGAATATATTCTTAATAAATCTAAGGTTTTTGGAGTTAATCCAGTTGTTCCAACTATCAATGGCTTATTAATATTATTTTCAATTAAATAATTTATTAAACTTAAAGTTCCAAAATTAGAAGAAACGTCAATAATTACATCTGTTAATGGATTGACATTAATATTTCTTTCAATTGGATTAAAAAAGTATAAATTTGAACTAAATTCATTTTTAATTAATGAACCTAATTTACCTTTATGCCCGCATATAGATACTTTAATTTTTTTAAATAAGGAATATGCTTCCAAAAGTCTAGATACTCCTGTAATTAAATCATCTGAATCATAATAAGAATAACTTAATCTAATAAACTTCTTACCAGAACTTCCAAATTTAATTCCTGCATGAAATTTTACTTTATAATTTAATGCAAAATTTAAAAACTCATTACCATCGACGCTTAATTCTAACCATAAGAAATAACCACCTTTAGGTATAATTAATTTAATATCATCTAATTGAGGTAAAAGGAATTCTACCATCAATTGACTTTTTTCTTTTAACATTTTAATATTTTTATTTATTATAGTATCTAATGACCCATCTGTTAATGCGGATTCAATTAATAAAAATCCAAGAGGATTTATTCCGCCACTAGAATCTAATAAAGCTGATTTTGTTAAAGCAGTTATTACTGATATTTTTTCATTTTCTGTATTTTGATATATCCAACCTACTCTTAAACCTGGGGCGACTAATTTAGAAAAAGATCCAAGTGATATAATTTTTGAATGATAATTAGCAAAAGGACTATATTGTTCTTCCTCATCAAAACTTAAAAAATGATAAACTTCATCTGCTATTACATATAATTTTGGATACTTTGTACATAAATTAGCTATTTTTATTCTTTTAGAATGAGATAATGTGATAGATGTTGGATTATGGTGAATTGGAATTGTATATAAAAAGATTTTTGATTGAAGGTCTTTATCATCATTATCAATAATTTCAATAATTTTTTTTTCTAATAATTCTATATTTATTCCATCTTCTTCCATAGGAATTGAATTTATATTTAATCCATATTCATCAAAAATATTATGAGCAATAAAATATGTTGGGTCTTCTATAATTATTTCATCTCCTGTCTCCATTTGTAAATTTATAATTAATTGAAGTGCTCCTGTATTTCCATTAGTCATAAATAATTTATCTTTTGTAATTGTTGTTTTTATTGTATTCTTTTTTATTTTAGAATAATATTTTTCATTTAACCAAGTTGCTAATTTTTCACGTATGGATTCATATCCTGGAATAGAACCATATTGTAAAAATTCACTACTTAATTTTTGATTACTTAACTTGTTTAAAGTTTGATTAAACCATTCTATTGGTAATTCAGAAGTAGCAGGTTGTCCTACTCCAAGATTAATCATATTTTTAGAATCAGGAACATCATATTGTGAATATTGTGGCATAAAGTAAATAAGTTTTTAATAAATGATATTTCATTCAATTTTTATATTTTAGTATAAAAATTTTACTATCAATATATAATGAAAAAAGACAATAAATCATTATACGAAGATAAACATCCAAAAACTTCTACAAAAGGAACTGGTTTTAAAGATAAACAAAAAGCTTTAGATACTTTAAAAATAATTAAAGATAGAGATATTATTTATCAAAAACAGGTAGTAATTACAATGTATAATCGTGCTAAATTTCATCCTAATCAAACTGAAAATATGAAAGAAGCTATGAAAATATTTAGTAAATGGTTAAAAGAACATTAAAATTACAATTCTTTCAAAATTAAATAAGCATTTCCAGCAGCACCTCTTAGGAGTTGGTCTCCGCTAATCCAAAAATTCCATCCAAAACCATCTTCTAAACTTAAATCTTTTCTAATATGTCCAACTTGAACCTTTATTCTATTATTAGATGTAATACTTTCAGGAAATATTCTTTTTTCTTTATCGTCAAGAACTTCTAAATAATATGTTTTGTTTAAAACATCTAATAATTCTTCATAATTAGTTGATTTTTCTAATTCTATATTTACACTTTCACAATGAGAACGTAATACTGGAACTCGAATACAAGTAGATGTAATAGGAATATTTTTATTAAAAATTTTTTTAGTTTCATTCATTATTTTACATTCTTCTTCATTATAACCATTTGATATATTAATTGGTGTATTATGAACAAAAGTATTATGAATATATTGTTTACCCCAAAAATTAGTTGTTAATTTATCTAAATTATCTACACATTCTTTTGTCTGAGTTAATAATTCATCTAAACCACTCTTACCAGCTCCAGATGCTGCTTGATAAGTTGAAACAACAACTCTTTTAATTCCAAATTTATCAAATAATGGTTTCATTAATAAATTTAATATTATGGTTGAACAATTTGGGTTTGCATAAATACGATTTGTTCCTTTTGGAAAATTTATTTCTGGTATTACTAGAGGTACATTTTCATTTAATCTAAAATATGATGAATTATCAATTAAAATACTATTTTTACTCATTTTTGAATCAATGAATTTTGCTTGTTCACCATCAGCACAATTTATATAAATACTATCTTTTTCCCAATTAAGTTGATCTAAAGTTATGATAATAAAATTTTTATTTATAAATTTTAAATTACTTCCTTTTGTTCTTTCACTTCCTACAAATACTATATTTTTAGAAGAATAATCATCTTGTTCTATTAATTTAATAAATTCTTGTCCTACAAGTCCATTTACCCCAATAATTATTAATTGCATATTTTATAAAATTAAATATATAAAAAGTTTTAAAAACAATTTTTTTCTAATTAATATATATATATGAGTACAGTAACATTTCGTCACGAACATAATGAATCCTACAAATTAAAAGGCGTAAAACACACTATCAAAGAAAGTATCATTGATGGTGAAAAAGGTCTCAGTTTTATGTTTTTAAGAAAAATTGGTGAAGATGATTTCTACAAAGTCTATGCTGAAGAAATTGAAGGTGGTAAATTTAAAGTTCAAGAAAAAAAGAACGATAAAGAATCTGTATCAGAATTGTCTGAAGCTGATGTAAAAAAAATGCTTAAAAGTAATAAAGATTTTGAATTTGTAAGTAATTGGTGGGAAAAAAAGAGAGGCTCTTATAAAGATAAAAAAGATTCTTTAAAAAATAATGAAAGCTCTTACAAAAATAAAGTTATCAGAATGAAAGGAGGTGATAATCAAAATGAAAATCAAGAACAAAATAAAAACCAAGAACAAAATAAAAACCAAGAAAAAAATGAAAATCAAGAAAAAAATGAAAATCAAGAAAAAAATGAAAATCAAGAACAAAACCAACTTTTATTAGGAGGTGCCAAAAAGAAGTCCAAAAAGGCTTCTAAAAAATCATCAAAAAAACGTTCTAAAAAGATGAGTGGTGGCGCTAAAAAGAAGTCCAAGAAGGCTTCTAAAAAATCATCAAAGAAAGGTTCTAAAAAGATGAGCGGTGGCGCTAAAAAG
>Ga0214919_10008655_pt1 | contig 13329 bp, 14 predicted proteins | sample LL1503_MetaG_FD_177994 | JGI IMG/M metagenome (GOLD analysis project Ga0214919, IMG submission 177994) | Freshwater microbial communities from Lake Lanier, Atlanta, Georgia, United States - LL-1503 | ecosystem: Environmental > Aquatic > Freshwater > Lake | place: USA: Georgia | collected...
GTGGTCTGCACGGCGTCGGCGTCAGCGTGACCAATGCGCTGTCCAAACGCTTGCAGGTCAGCGTCTGGCGCGAAGGCCAGGCAGCGACGCTGGCGTTTTCGGGCGGCGACGTGGTCGAAGCGCTGGTGTTGCGAAAGGCCAGCGCCAGCGAGCGGCGCCACGGCACCAGCGTGCGGGTCTGGCCCGACGCCCGGTATTTCGAGGCCACCGAACTGCCGCGCCACGAGCTGACCCATTTGCTGCGCAGCAAAGCGGTGCTGATGCCCGGCGTGACGGTGACGCTGACGGTCGAGAAGACCGCCGACAAGCCGCCCGAGGTCCAGACCTGGCTCTACCAGGGCGGGCTGCGCGACTACCTGAGCCAAGGGCTGACGGCCGACCCGATCATCCCGTTGTTTGAGGGCTCAGGCTATGCCAGCGGCGCCGAGAGCGAAAATTTTGCTGAAGGCGAGGGCGCGGGCTGGGTGCTGGCCTTTACCGAGGACGGCGCTGTGTTGCGCGAAAGCTATGTCAACCTGATCCCGACGGTGGCCGGCGGCACCCATGAGAGCGGGCTCAAGGATGGCTTGTTCGGCGCCGTCAAGACCTTCATCGAGTTGCATGCGCTGCTGCCCAAAGGCGTCAAGCTGATGCCCGAAGATGTGTTCTCGCGCGCCAGCTTCGTGCTGTCGGCCAAGGTGCTAGACCCGCAGTTTCAGGGTCAGATCAAGGAGCGGCTCAACAGCCGCGACGCGCTGCGTCTGGTCAGCCAGTTCACCCGGCCGCCGCTAGAGCTCTGGCTCAACCAGCATGTGGAGTTCGGCAAAAAGCTCGCCGAGTTGGTGATCCGCCAGGCCCAGACCCGCCAGCGTGCCAGCCAGAAAGTGGAAAAGCGCAAAGGCTCGGGTGTGGCGGTGCTGCCGGGCAAGCTGACCGACTGCGAAAGCCGCGACCTGAACCTGAACGAGGTCTTTCTGGTCGAGGGCGACTCGGCCGGTGGATCGGCCAAGATGGGCCGCGACAAGGAGACGCAAGCGATCCTGCCGCTGCGTGGCAAGGTGCTCAACGCCTGGGAGGTCGAGCGCGACCGCTTGTTTGCCAACAACGAGATCCACGACATCTCGGTGGCGATCGGCATCGACCCGCATGGCCCGAACGACAGCCCCGACTTCTCGGGCCTGCGCTATGGCAAGGTCTGCATCCTCAGCGACGCGGATGTCGACGGCTCGCACATCCAGGTGCTGCTGCTGACGCTCTTTTTCCGTCATTTCCCCAAGCTGATCGAGCGCGGCCATGTCTACATCGCCAAGCCACCGCTGTTTCGCATCGACGCCCCGGCGCGCGGCAAGAAGCCGGCTGCCAAGTTCTACGCGCTCGACCAGGGCGAGCAAGATGCCACGCTAGACAAGCTGCGCAAAGAAGGCGCGAAAGAGGGCAGTTGGAGCATCAGCCGCTTCAAGGGCCTGGGCGAGATGAACGCCGAGCAGTTGTGGGAGACCACGCTGAACCCCGAGACCCGGCGCTTGCTGCCGGTGGCCTGGGGGCTGATGAGCTTTGCCGAGACGGTGGTCTCGTTCACCAAGCTGATGGGCAAGGGCGAGGCGGCCTCTAGGCGCGAGTTGATGGAGTTGCACGGCGACACGGTGGACCTTGATGTTTGACGTGAATCCCCCCCCCCGAAGCGCCTTCGGCGCCTCCCCCCCGGGGGGGCCGAGCCCGGACATGCAAGGTCCGGCGGACCTTGCATGCCTGGCGAGGAGCCGGGCTGCAAAACCTGGCGCGGCCTGCAAGGCACGCCAGTGGCCCGGCGGAGCCGGTTCCACGGCGTCTACTTGCTTGTGTCGGGTTCATGCAACGAAGGTGGCGATTTTCCGCATGAGAGCCCGACATGCAAGCTGAGCGGGTGCGCCTGCGCCCCACGCTGCTCAGTGACCTTGAATTCGTGATCCAGGTCGAGACCGACAGCCGCAACCTGCCGTTCATCACGCCCTGGGAGCGCATGCAGCACGAGGGCGCTGTGCGCATTCCGGACTTCCGCCACTTCATCGTCGAAGCCGGGCCAGCATATGCAGCCGTCGGTTTCGTGATCCTGCAAGGCTGCCGCAACCCGCACCGCAGCGTCGAGTTGAAGCGCATCGTGCTGCGGCACGACGGCCAGGGCCAAGGCCTGGGGCGGGCCTGCGTGCGGGGTCTCAAGCAGATGGCTTTTCGCGACCTGCGGGCACACCGCTTCTGGCTCGATGTGAAGAGCCTGAACACCCGCGCCCAGACCCTCTACAACAGCGAGGGCTTCGTCGAGGAAGGCCGCTTGCGCGAGAGCGTCCGGCTGACCGGCAACAACGCCGATGGCTACGACAGCTTGATCGTGATGAGCTTGCTCGACCGCGAGTACCAGGCCCGGGTGGCGCTGGGGCTGGAGGCAAACTGAAGCGTCGTCGCGGGCTGCTCTTGGTCCGCGAAGCTCAGGCGTAGCGCTGACGCGCCAGCGCGGTGCCCTGCACCAGCGCGCGCAGCTTGGCCTCGGCCACGCTGCGCTGCATCGGCGCCAAGCCGCAGTTGGTGCAGGCCAACAAGCGCTCGCGCGGCACGAACTGCAGCGCCCGGCCGATGGTGTCGGCCACTTCTTCGGGCGTCTCGATCGCGTCGCTCGCCACGTCGATCACACCGACCATCACGTCCTTGCCCGCCAGCAAGGCCATCAGTTCGGCCGGCACCAACGAGTGGATGCACTCCAGGCTGACCTGGTCGATACTGCTTGCGGCCAGCGCCGGAAACACTTTTTCGTACTGCCGCCATTCGCCGCCCAGTGTCTTCTTCCAGTCGATGTTGGCCTGGATACCGTAGCCGTAGCAGATGTGCACCGCTGTCTTGCAGTGCAAGCCGCGCGCCGCGTGCTCTAGCGCCTGGACACCCCAGTCAGCGGCCTGGTCGAGGTAGACATTGAACGCGGGTTCGTCGAATTGAACGATGTCCACGCCGTCGGCTTGCAGCGCCAGCGCTTCCTGGTTGAGCAGTTCGGCAAACGCGAAAGCCAGCTTGACGCGGTCGTGGTAATGGCCGTCGGCCACCGTGTCGACGATGGTCATCGGGCCGGGCAGCGTGAACTTGATCTTGCGCTTGGTGTGGGCGCGCAGGAACTGCGCCTCGGCCGCGTGCACCCGGCCTTTGAGCCGCAGGGGTGCGACCACTTGAGGCACCATCGCCTTGTAGCGGTCGTTGCGAATGCCCATCTCGACCTTGTGCTCGAAGTCTATGCCCTCGACCTGCTCGAGAAAGCCATGCACAAAGTGCTGGCGCGACTGCTCGCCATCGCCGATCACGTCCAGCCCGGCTTCTTCTTGCAGCTTGATCCACAACAGCGTGGCGTCTAGCTTGGCCTGGCTCAGTGCTTGGCCTTCTGCCTGCCAGCGCGGCCAGAGCTTGCCGGTCTCGGCCAGCCATTCGGGCTTTGGCAAGCTGCCGGCAATCGCGGTGTCGAACATATACGGGGCTCCTGGAGGCTGCTTGAATTGTTGCGCGGCGCCAGCCGCGTGGCTGCAAAATCTAGGCGAAGCTCATCACGCCATCATCAACGCGACCAAAGCGCAGCATCATGATGTCGAGCGGGTAGTTCTGGTACAGCTTCCAAGGCGCCTTGGACCCTTGCTTTTGAAACAGGTGGACGCTGCGCTGGAAATAGCCCGACGAGAAACTGATCCAGGGCTCTTCGGTCACGGTGGGGTCGGTGTTGCGCGGGGTGCACTGGGACAAGCCCTTGCGCTTCATGTGCTTGAGCAGGCGGCAGACATATTCGGACGTCAAGTCAGCTTTGAGCGTCCAGGACGCATTGGTGTAGCCGAAAGCCGATGCCAGGTTGGGCACACCGCTGTACATCGCGCCCTTGTAGCTCAAGGTCTTGGCCAGGTCCACCGCCTGACCATCGACGCTGAGTTGCAGCCCGCCGAGCACCTGCAGATTCAGGCCGGTGGCGGTGACGATCAGGTCTGCGCTCAGCGTCTGACCCGAGGTGAGCTGTATGCCGGTCTCGGTGAAGCTCTCGATCTGGTCGGTCACGACCGATGCGCGCTGGGATCGGATCGCCTTGAACAAGTCGCCGTCAGGCACCAGGCACAGCCGCTGCTCCCAGGGCTTGTAGCTCGGGTTGAAATGCTTGGCGACGTCGTAGTCCGGGCCCAAGGCCATCCGAACGCCACCCAGGATCAAGCGCTTGACCTTGGACGGGTCGCGCTGGCACAGGTTGAAGAAGTAAATGCCCAGCAGCACCCGCTTCCAGCGGTTGATCGCATAGGCCAGCTTGGCCGGCAAATGGCGTCGCAACCAGTTCGCCATGCCGTCCTGCGACGGCCGCGACACGACATAGGTCGGTGAGCGCTGCAGCATCGTCACATGGGCGGCTTGCTCGGCCAGCGCTGGCACCAGCGTGACCGCGGTCGCGCCACTGCCGATCACCACCACGCGCTTGCCGGCGTGGACGATGTCGTCGGTCCAATGCTGCGGATGGACGACACGGCCCTGGAAGCGGTCGCGGCCGGGGAAATCGGGCGTGAAGCCCTGGGCGTATTGGTAGTAGCCGGCGCAGACGAACAGGAAATTGCAGCTCAGGTGCTGCACGACCTTGGACTCGCCGACCTCGACCTCGACGCTCCAGCGTGCGTCTTCGCTCGACCAGTCGGCGCGCTTGACGCTGTGGCCGAATCGGATGTGCGATTCGATGCCTTTGTCCTTCGCAGCGTCCCGGACGTAGTCGAGGATCGCCGGCCCGTCGGCGATCGCTTTCGCCTGCTCCCAGGGCTTGAACGAATAACCCAGCGTGTACATGTCCGAATCGGACCTGATGCCGGGGTAGCGGAACAAGTCCCAGGTGCCGCCGATCGCGTCGCGGGCCTCCAGGATCGCATAAGTCCGGTCAGGGCATTGCGTCTGCAGGTGGTGCGCAGCGCCTATGCCTGACAGGCCAGCGCCGATGATCAGCACGTCGTGGTGTTCGAGAGGCATGGCGCTTGTTTGCTCCAGTGAGGGGTGGTTGCTGACGCAGCGCTCGTCGTTGAGCTTAGGCCGCAAGGGCCGCCGTGTCGCGGGATTGGCTAGCGGTAGACCCCATCCCAAGCCCCGGGCAGCACGGTCGCGCTGCGGCCATCGGCACTGGCGGTGGGCCGGTTCAAGGTGAACAAGCTCTCGGGCGAGATCACCGCGTAGTCCATGTAGCCCAGCCTGGCCAGCGGGCGCATCGCGCCGGTCTGGACGATGCCGTCGGCGATGAAGCGCTCGTCGATGTAGATCGCCAGCACCTCGCCGATCACCATCGTGCAGCCTTCGCCCGGCGCGCCATCGGCCCCCATCGGGGCGGGCAGGGCGATGGTTTTCCAGACCTTGCATTCGAAAGCGGCTGGGGCTTGCGCGACCCAGGGCGGCTTGACGCAGATCGACGCGGCCGGCGTCAGGCCAGCGAGCGCGAACTCGTCGACACCGTGGACCACTGGCGCCGAGCTCAGGTTCATCTGCTCGTGCAAGTCCCAGTTGGCGATCGAGCAGGTGAACTCGCCGTTGTCCTCGATGTTGCGCAGCGAGTCCTTGCGGCCGACCGACGAAAACATCACCATCGGTGGCCGGTCGCTGACGGCATTGAAGAAGCTGTACGGCGCCAGGTTGGGCACGCCGTCGCGGCTGAGGGTGCCGATCCAGCCGATCGGGCGCGGCACGGCCAAGGCCTTGAAGGGGTCGAACTTCATGCCGGGCGCGCGGCTGCTGGTCTTGTAGTGCATGCGGGTCTCAATGCGTTGTGGTTGGCCTGCAGTATCGCGCGGCCCGAGAGGATGCGTGCGGACAGGCATCCTTGGCGAGCGCAGCGGCGACTCGGCACACAGGCTAATCGAGCCCCGGGTCGGCGCTTCAAACAGGTCGCCGCATGGCTGCCGGACAATCGACGCTCACGATGCACCAGCCGCCCATGCTCAGTCCTCCGATACTTCGGCCTTGCCTGCTGTCGCGTCGATTGGCGCTGTGCGCGCTGGCCAGCGCAGCCCTGCCGGCGAGGGCTCAGGCATTTCCGCAGCGACCGATCACGCTGACAGTGCCTTTCGGCCCGGGTGGCATCGCCGACTTGACGGCCCGCGCGGTGGCGCAAGCCCTGTCGGTGAGTCTGGGTCAGGCCGTCGTCGTCGACAACCGGCCCAGCGCCGGCAGCATCGTCGCGAGCCAGGCTGTGGCCAACGCGGCGCCCGATGGCCACAACCTGCTGCTGATGAGCAACGGCCACGCGATCGCGACCGGCTTGTTCCGCAAGCTGCCTTTCGATGCCCAGCGCGACTTCGCGCCGATCTGCCTGCTCGCTAGATTCGATCTTGCGCTGTTTGTGGCCGCGGGATCGCGCCTGAGGACTCTGGCTCAGTTGCTCGACCATGCCAAGTCGCAGCCCGGCAAGCTGACGCTGGGCTGCGTGTCGGTCGGTAGCACCCAGCACTTGGCGTCGGAGTGGTTCAAGCAGCTCGCAGGCATCGACGCCTTGGTCGTTCCCTACAAAGGCACGCCGGCACTGCTCGGCGCGCTGCGCGGTGGCGAGATCGACGCCGCATTCGAGATCCTCGGGCCTTGGTTGCCTCAGCTCAGTGCCGGGGTGTTGCGCGCGCTGGCCGTGACCTCGGCGCAGCGCTTTGCCGACCTGCCTGAGCTGCCGACTGTGATCGAGTCTGGCGGGCCGGCGCTGCAGCGTTTCGACCTGAGCTCTTGGAACGCGCTGGCCGCACCGGCCCGAACGCCGCCCGATGTGCTGGTCCGGCTCAACGCAGCGGCGAACCAGGCATTGGTCCAGCCGGTGGTACAGCAGCAACTGCGCACGCTCGGGGTGCGGCCGCAAGGCGGCAGCGCAGAAGAGCTGCGCCGCACGCTGGCCGCCGAGACCTTGCATTGGGCCGAGGTGCTGCGCGCGGCAAAGATCGCGCCGCTGTGAGCCGCTGTGAGCCGCTGACAGGTCGGTAGCGCCGTCGCAACCGGCTCGACCGGTCAGCCAGGTCGCTGGCCCGATCTGAAATGCTGTGCCGGCATAACAGCCATCAGCGGGCAAACCTGGATTGATAGACTCTCGAGCAAATGTGGCTTTGCTACTTTGCGGGATCCCCACGGCGGGCGGCCGGCTTCGGCCGGCCTTGGGGCGCTCAGGAGCGCCAGAATTTGCGCATCTCCATAAGGACTTCGGCCGACTGCCCATGCGAAACTGTTGCTCTGACAAGCGTTCTGACACAGTCCGCTGCGACGGTTTGAAGCCATGAGCGACCGCATCAGCGGCATCTCGTCGATGGCAACGCGCAGCATGCTGGCCGAGTTGGCCAGCGACTACCGGCAGCGACATGGCGTCGAAGTGAGTTTCGAGTCCGTCGGCGGTGTCGATGCCGCCCGCCGGGTGCTTGACGGCGAGGCCTTCGACCTGGTCGTGCTGGCGTCTGATGCGATCGACAAGCTGATCGCAGCCGGCCGCGTCAACGCCCACAGCAAGGTCGACCTGGTGCATTCGGGGGTCGCTGTCGCGGTGCCTGCCGGAGCGCCGCAGCCCGACATCGGCAGCGAGGTGGCGGTTCGCCAAGCCGTGCTCGGGGCGCGCAGCGTCGGTTACTCCACCGGGCCCAGCGGTGTGCAGTTGCTCAAGCTGTTCGAGCGCTGGGGCATCGTCCAGACCTTGGGCCAACGTCTGGTCCAAGCGCCAGCAGGCGTGCCGGTCGGCTCGCTGGTGGCGCGAGGTGAGATCGCGCTCGGATTCCAGCAACTCAGCGAATTGATCAACGTCGAGGGCATCCGCGTGGTCGGCCCGCTGCCGCCGGCAATCCAGATCGACACGGTTTTCTCGGCGGCGGTCTGCAGCACCTGCCGCCAACCCAAGGCCTTGCGCGCGCTGCTTGAATTCCTGGTCTCGCCGATGGCCGACGAAGCCAAGCGGCGACACGGCATGGTGCCGGGCTGACAGTGCTTGAAGCGCCAAAACTGACAAAAGGAGAGAACCAAGATGATCATCGATTGCCACGGCCACTACACCACCGCACCCAAATCTCTCGAGACCTGGCGCAATCGGCAGATTGCCGGGATTCAGGACTCGTCGCTGATGCCAAAAGTGAGCGACTTGAAGATCAGCGACGATGAGTTGCGTGAATCCATCGCGTCAAACCAGCTGCGGCTGATGAAGGAGCGGGGCAGCGACCTGACGATCTTCAGCCCGCGCGCAAGCTTCATGGCCCACCATATCGGCGACTTCCAGATCTCGAGCACCTGGGCGGCGATCTGCAATGAACTGTGCTTTCGGGTGGCGCAGCTCTTTCCCGACCACTTCATCCCGGCGGCAATGCTGCCGCAGTCGCCAGGCGTGGACCCGGCGACCTCGATCCCTGAACTCGTCAAATGCGTCGAGCAATTCGGCAACGTCGGCATCAACCTCAACCCCGACCCCTCAGGCGGCCACTGGACTTCGCCACCGCTGAGCGATCGCGCTTGGTATCCGGTCTACGAGAAGATGGTCGAGTACGACATCCCGGCGATGGTTCATGTGTCAACCAGCTGCAACGCCTGCTTCCACACCACCGGCGCGCATTACCTGAACGCCGACACGACGGCTTTCATGCAGTGCCTGACCAGCGACCTGTTCACCGATTTTCCGACCTTACGCTTCATCATCCCGCACGGTGGCGGCGCGGTGCCCTACCACTGGGGGCGCTTCCGCGGCCTGGCGCAGGAGTTGAAAAAACCGCTGCTGACCGAGCACCTGCTCAACAACATCTTTTTCGACACCTGCGTCTACCACCAGCCTGGCATCGACCTGCTGACCAAAGTGATCCCGGTGAAGAACATCTTGTTCGCCAGCGAGATGATCGGCGCGGTGCGCGGCATCGACCCCGAGACGGGGCAATACTTCGATGACACCAAGCGCTACATCGAGGCCTCGACCATCGTCGTCGGCGATGACCGCCATGCGATCTACGAAGGCAATGCGCGCCGCGTGTACCCGCGGCTCGACGCCGCGCTCAAAGCCAAAGGACTCTGAGATGAGCCTGCCGTTGAACCAACTGGGCATCGTCAAGCGCAACATCGTGCGTGCCGACCGCGCTGCGGTCGACAAACTCTCGCGCTTCGGTGTCGCGACGATCCACGAGGCGATGGGCCGGGTCGGCCTGATGAAGCCCTACATGAAGGGCATCTACACCGGCGCGCATGTCTGCGGTACCGCCGTGACGGTGCTGCTGCAGCCTGGCGACAACTGGATGATGCACGTGGCGGCCGAGCAGTTGCAGCCCGGCGACGTGGTGGTCGCGGCCTGCACCAGCGACAACGAGGACGGTTTTTTTGGCGACCTGCTGGCGACTTCGTTTCGCGCCTGCGGCGCGCTCGGCCTGATCATCGACGGGGGGGTGCGCGACGTCCCAGATCTGACTGCGATGGGTTTCCCGGTCTTCAGCCGGGCGGTCAATGCCAAGGGCACGGTCAAGGCGACGCTGGGGTCGGTCAACATCGCCGTGGTCTGCGCTGGCGAACTGGTCAACCCAGGCGACGTGGTGATCGCCGACGCCGACGGCGTGGTCGTGGTGCCGGCGGCGATCGCGCAGCAGGTCGCCGATGCGGCCGAAGCACGCGAGGCCAACGAGACCGACAAGCGCGCCAAGCTCGCGGCCGGCACGCTGGGGCTCGACATGTACAAGATGCGCGATGCACTGGCCAAAGCCGGGCTGCGCTACATCGATTGATGCGATGAACCCGGATCCCCAGCATTGGCGCGTGGGTCTGATCGGCTACGGCGAGGTCGGCCGCATCCTGGCCCTGGCCCTGGCCCTGGCCCTGGCCCTGGCCCTGGCCCTGGTAGGAAACAAGGATTGATGGGCATGAATTTCGAGAAAACCCCAGGCTGGCTCGACTGGTACGCCAAGCCGAGCAAGCCGCGCTTCCAGGTGCCTGCTGGCAGCGTGGACGCGCACTGTCATGTGTTTGGTCCAGGCGCCGAATTCCCCTATGCGCCCGAGCGCAAGTACACGCCTTGCGATGCGTCCAAGACCCAGCTCTACGCCTTGCGCGACCACCTCGGGTTCGCCCGCAACGTCGTGGTGCAAGCCACTTGCCACGGCGCCGACAACCGGGCGATGGTCGATGCGCTGGTCCACAGTGGCGGCAAGGCACGCGGCGTGGCCACCGTCAAACGCAGCATCAGCGACGCCGAGTTGCAAGCATTGCACCAAGCCGGCGTTCGTGGCGTTCGCTTCAACTTCGTCAAGCGCTTGGTCGATTTCACGCCCAAGGACGAGCTGATGGACATCGCGGCTCGCATCCAGAAGCTGGGCTGGCATGTGGTGATCTATTTCGAGGCGGTCGACCTGCCAGAGCTGTGGGATTTTTTCACCCAGTTGCCGACGACGGTGGTGGTCGACCACATGGGCCGACCTGACCTCAGCTTGGCCGTCGACGGCCCGCAGTTCGCGCTGTTCGAGCGCTTCATGCGCGAGCATGCGAACGTCTGGAGCAAGGTCAGCTGCCCCGAGCGCTTGTCGATCACCGGGCCCAAGGCCTTGAACGGTGAGCAGCATGCCTACCAGGACGTGATCCCGTTCGCGCGCCGCATCGTCGAGCAGTTTCCCGACCGCGTGCTCTGGGGCACCGACTGGCCGCACCCGAACCTGAAAGACCACATGCCCGATGACGGTCTGCTGGTCGACTTCATCCCGCACATCGCCAGAACCACCGAGCTGCAGCGCAAACTGCTGGTCGACAACCCGATGCGGCTGTACTGGCCCGAGGAGGGCTGATGGTCCCCCACGCGCAGATTCGTTCGCTGCCGGCCGGCAAGCATGCCGCCCGGCCTTCGCCAGCCAAAGCGGCGCATGCCTGCTTTGAGCCGGCTCGACAGGAGGCATGACCATGGCACTCGACAAACCCTATCTGGACGTGCCGGGCACGACGATCTTCGACGCCGAGCAGTCGCGCAAGGGCTACCACCTGAACCAGTTCTGCATGTCGCTGATGAAGGCCGCCAACCGCGAGCGATTCAAAGCCGGGGAGCGCGCTTACCTTGACGAATGGCCGATGACCGAAGAGCAGAAGCAGGGCGTGTTGACGCGTGACCTGAACCGCTGTATCGCCGCCGGCGGCAACATCTACTTCCTGGCCAAGATCGGCGCGACCGACGGCAAGAGCTTCCAGTACATGGCAGCGAGCATGACCGGCATGACGCAGGACGAGTACGCGGCGATGATGCTGGCCGGCGGCCGCTCGGTCGAGGGCAACCGCTATGTCGGCGAAACCAAGAAAGTGCAGCGCAACTGATGGCCAAGATCACGGCCAGCGTCTTCACCTCGCATGTGCCCGCGATAGGCGCGGCGCTTGACTTGGGGAAAGACAACGAGGCTTACTGGCAGCCGCTGTTCAAGGGCTACGAGGTCTCCAAGCAGTGGATGACCGACAACCGCCCCGACGTGATCTTCCTGGTCTTCAATGACCATGCGACCGCTTTCAGCCTGGACATGATCCCGACTTTTGCGATCGGCACCGCTGCGGGCTACGCACCGGCCGACGAGGGCTGGGGGCCGCGCCCTGTGCCGCCCGTGACCGGCCACCCTGAACTCGCAGCGCATATCGCGCAGTCGGTGATCCAGGACGATTTCGACCTGACCATCGTCAACAAGATGGATGTCGACCATGGCCTGACCGTGCCCTTGAGTCTGATGTGCGGGCAACCCAGTGGCGAACATCCCGCCTGGCCTTGTCCGGTGATCCCGTTTGCCGTCAACGTCGTGCAGTACCCGGTGCCCAGTGGCGCGCGCTGCTTCAAGCTGGGACAGGCGATCCGCAAGGCGGTCGAGTCCTTCGACCAGGATCTGAAGGTGCAGATCTGGGGCACCGGCGGGATGAGCCACCAACTCCAGGGTGCGCGCGCTGGTTTGATCAACCGCGTGTTCGACAACGCGTTCCTGGATCGCCTGATCGCCGACCCAGCGGCCCAAGCCGCAGTGCCGCACATCGACTATGTGCGCGAGGCTGGCAGCGAGGCTATCGAGCTGGTGATGTGGTTGATCGCCCGCGGCGCGATGGATGACGTGGCGGGTGGCAAGCCGCCGATCGTCAAGCATCGCTTCTACCATGTACCTGCCAGCAACACTGCGGTAGGCCATCTGATCTTGGAGAACCCAGCATGAGCAAGACGATCAAGGTGGCGCTGGCCGGTGCCGGCGCTTTTGGCATCAAGCACATCGAAGCTATCCAGAACATCGACGGTGTCGATGTCGTCTCGCTGGTCAGCCGCGATCTCGGCAAGACGCGCGAGGTCGCGGCCAAGTACGGCATCGCGCACACCAGCACCGATCTGGCCGACAGCCTGGCCAGACCCGAGGTCGACGCGGTGATCTTGTGCACACCGACCCAGATGCATGCGGCGCAAACCATTGCCTGCCTGCAAGCCGGCAAGCATGTGCAGTGCGAGATCCCGCTGGCTGACACGCTGGCCGGTGCGCAGCAAGTGGTCGCGCTGCAAAAGTCCACCGGCCTGGTCGCGATGGCCGGTCACACCCGGCGCTTCAACCCCAGCCACCAGTGGTTGAACCAAAAAATCAAGACCGGCGAGTTCAACATCCAGCAGTTGGATGTGCAGACCTACTTCTTCCGCCGCAGCAATATCAATGCGCTGGGACAGGCGCGCAGCTGGACCGACCACCTGCTGTGGCACCACGCTGCGCACACGGTCGACTTGTTCGCCTACCAATGCGGCTCGCCCATCGTTCGCGCCAACGCGGTGCAAGGGCCGATCCACCCGGTGCTGGGCATCGCGATGGACATGAGCATCCAGCTCAAAGCCGCCAACGGTGCGATCTGCACGCTGAGCCTGTCCTTCAACAACGACGGTCCGCTGGGCACTTTCTTCCGCTACATCGGCGACACCGGCACTTACCTGGCGCGCTACGACGACTTGTTCACGGCCAAGGACGAGAAGATCGACGTCTCGAAGGTGGCGGTGTCGATGAACGGCATCGAGTTGCAGGACCGCGAGTTCTTCGCCGCGATCCGCGAGGGCCGTGAGCCCAACGCGAGCGTGGCCCAGGTTCTGCCCTGCTACCAGGTACTCCACGACCTGGAGCAACAGCTCGCGCTGGCCTGATGGCGATGCAGCAGCGCCAAATCGGCCCACTCTAGACCTCGACTGTCCGGGCCATTCGGCGGCTAGGCCGAACTCACCCCAGCGGCTCGAAGCGCTCGCAGTGGCGCGGACCATTCAGCCAGCGCGCCAGCGACTTGATCGCCGCCGCCTCGATGGCCTGTGCCAGCGCTGCATCCACCCCGTCGGCCTGGGCGTAGGTCTCCATCAGCGTGGCCTGGCCGTCGCGCAGATCGGGGCGT
>Ga0214919_10008656_pt1 | contig 13329 bp, 13 predicted proteins | sample LL1503_MetaG_FD_177994 | JGI IMG/M metagenome (GOLD analysis project Ga0214919, IMG submission 177994) | Freshwater microbial communities from Lake Lanier, Atlanta, Georgia, United States - LL-1503 | ecosystem: Environmental > Aquatic > Freshwater > Lake | place: USA: Georgia | collected...
ACTTGTGTAGGTACTTGTGTAGGTACTTGTGTAGGTACTTGTGTAGGTACTAATGTAGGGTAAGATGTAGGGTCGGATGTAGGTACTAATGTAGGGTAAGATGTAGGCACTAATGTAGGGGCGGATGTAGGGGCTAGTGTAGGGACAAATGTAGGCTGTAATGTAGGCTGTAATGTAGGATGTAATGTAGGTATATTAGAATAAGACATAGAATAAGTCATAGAATATATAGGATTAGACGTAGGTACTGGAGCTGGGGTTATAGAATAAGATGTTGAATAAGATGTTGAATATAAAGGCGAGGAATGAGATGATATCGGTGCCGAGAATTTGAAAGAATTATAGAATATGCCTCGGTTATAAGGTTGAGCAGGATCAACTGGTTGATTTATTATTTTACATCCCTTTTCAGAAGTAATAATATTAATAGATTCACCATTTCCAATAAATTTTTGTTTACATACAATGACGCCTTTTTCCGAGTCAATATTGTAAGCAATCATCTTAATATTATAGTTACCATATGGAAGACTAATAAAGTTATACTGAACTAAGTCAGTCCCTTTATTTTTTCCAGTATAAATGATATTATCAGCCCGTTGAATAGTAAATAAGTCATTTGGACGAAAGTCTATAGCGTCTATAGTAATAATGGTTTTACTATATGAAGTACTAAGTACAATATTGCTAATTATAAAGATTGACTTAAATAGAAATGATAGCATAATATTAAATAACATTAAATATTTAATATTTAATTATATATAATGTGGTTATTGTTGTTATTATTCATCATTGGGGCAAGTTCCCATACATTTGATACTTATTTTGCAAATATTGCGGTAGAGTTAAGTGCCCAAGCATATTGTAGTATAGAGAATTATAAACTGATGCCTATGCCAACAAATATTATTGTTACAGACACTTTATATGATAAAGTGAGCGATATTCAAGGATATGTTGCCGTAGATAATACCAATGAAATTATCTATGTCGTTTTTCGCGGGTCTTCGTCTATACTAAATTGGCTAGATGACTTTGAAATACAAAAAGTCCCATACACATCTTATCCTGAGTGTAATTGTACTGTTCATAAGGGGTTCTATTATGCTACCCAACATCTCAAAAATGCCACCCAAGATGCTGTCTTCCGATTAATAAATACCTATAATTATAATACAGTCATTGTGACAGGTCATTCTCTCGGAGCAGCCATTTCGCAACTAATAGGAATGGAATTAGCACGCTATATAAGGTCGCCTATAATATATAATTTCGGGCAACCACGTATAGGTGATAAAATATACGCTGGGTTTGTTAATACTCAGATAATGGAAATGTACCGATTCACTCATAACCATGATATTGTCCCGCGGGTACCTCCGCGGGTTTTAGGCTACTTACATTCTTGTAGGGAAATATTTGAAGAGGAGAATGGGGAATTGAGAGAATGTAGTGAGGTGAATTGTGAAGACATCACGTGTTCAGACCAGTATACTGCGAAGGATTTAGGGATAATAGACCATAGCATCTATCTAGGGAGGGTGATGACCTGTACTACGGGGGTTCCACCCCCGTGAACCCCCAACTTGGTTTACATTTATCATACCCTACCTTCGTTTATTCTCTAGTACCCTAACGAAGTTGGGTCAGAGCCCAAAAGACTCAACCCTGCTCTGCCCCCCCCGTAAAGGAGGGTTCATAAGGGAACCTTGGTTCCCTTAATACTGATACAAATTCTCCGTTATCAGCGTCACGCACCAATCTGCTCCGTTAAGATTCAATATATTCCCTTTATCATCCAATAATCGGATGCGTAGCCGGTCAATATCTACAGGTCCAAAATAAATCCGCTTATTATCCTGGAGAGACCCGCTGAAATCTACATACATTTCGCCAGTCGTCATACCAATATGTTTAATAGGGATTAGAGCTAACACATCATTCGTCGTCGGTGCTTTGGCTCTATAATTTGTATTTTGCTCATTATTCTTAAGAATCTCATTAATAGTATATATTTGAGATTGTGTCAATATTCTTGGAGCAGTAGGTAACACTGAGGCCTGGGTAGTATATGGATTCAAATATTTATCAGCCAGCAATAATCCAGCATTAGGCCCAGGGTTACTATTAATTTCATTAAATAGTTGGTCGTTCTGCATAGTTATTTTTAGGTTTGCTGCGTCAGATAATGCCCTAGAACAGGCAAAAGGCATATCAGGAGAAAAATAAGAGGGCAACCGTACAACTTTAGATAATTCGGTAATAGAAATTAGACCATTATTAATATGATTCTGATTATAATCATCTACAACTAAGATGAGATATTTAGGTCCATATAAATCCATAACCGCATCAGCCTGATTCCCTGTTTGATTTACTGTGATAACAGGTAAGCGATACCCGATTATCCATCCTAAGGTCAAATTAATGGCCGAGGTTTGAATAGAGCAGTTGGTACTATTACATAATAACTGAGAGTTAAAATCAAAAAAAGTGATAATGGTAGTTGTATCAATAGTATAGGTAATTTCGGGATTATTAGGGTCTCTATATAGGCCCCCGTACAAATTAAGTGTAACCTTCGCATTGTTCACATTATATACCACAGGTTCCACATTTGCTGGGAATGTCAGGTGTGCTTTGGCTAATGCTGTAACTAATTCTATTACAAAATCGGTGGGTTTATAATTACCAGGGGTTACAGTGACAGCGGCTGTATATACTGTTACATTTGTAATATCTACAAATGAAAGCCAAAAACAGGTATTTCCATAAATGACGTCAATCGTATACCATGTATATGGAACTTGGATTGAATAGAGACGTAAGGATAATACATTTGTCAAGGGTTCAGAAAGGTCCAGCGTATAATCAGTAGATAAAGATGATGTTCCGCCAGTACTCTGACGAAATTGGCTGTCTAAATTGATAAAACGGGTGGTAATATTTTCTAAATTAGGGTTCAGCGTATCCTGGCTTACTGCGACACTCTTAGTATTAGTTATCCCTAGTTGTTCTCGGTTCATTGGGACATGCTCATTGCCGTAAACATCTATTTTTTGAATACGGTCTGTATTTTTATTGCTTTGAACAGGGTTTCTTTGCTTTAATGCTTGACGAATCCACCAACTATCCGTTTGGCGTTGTGCGGGGGGATATTCTGCTGAGGTTTCTGATTGAGGGTCCTCTAGGCCATTTACATAGTGGAGGAGGTTTTTTTGAATATCTTTAAAAAATTGTACTAACTTGGGGTTATTTTCATTTGTAAAACGTTTAATATATTTATTGGTTGCAGCGGTTACGGTTTCTGAGGTAGGTGTATCCAAATCTAAAATAGTTAATAATTCGGCTAATGTATAGTCATTCACATTAGTGTCAATTCTTGAGGACATATGATATATATGATATATATATTATACTATTTATACCATTTTAAGGGCTCCCTCCTTTCTATTTGGGGTATATGTTAATAATCCGCCAGATTAGTAGTACCTTAGCATCTACCCTTAACAGAAAGGAGAGTTTCAAAGGGAACCTTGGTTCCCTTTCGTAAATAGCTGCTTAGTCTCCTCTACTAAATCCATATGACTACATAATGGATGCCTTAACAATTTATCTGGAATCGTAGTAAATCCTGTGCCGCGCTTTAAGTGGGTTTTCCCCTTAAATAATATTTGGTCGTAAATTTGAACTAATTTCGGGTGTGTTTCTTCTAACGTTGTACGGTCTACTCTATATTTTCCTTTATAAATATATGTATTATAATGGCCGTAGTTATATATACCATAATATTTATCATATGCGATTGTGTTACGAATTAAGCTAATACCTACAATTTTATTGACTGAATTATTCATTTCAATGACAATAACGAGAGAATCCGGCGCGATTTTTGGCGACATTTGCTGCGACGGGCCATATATACACGCAATATCATGTCGTTCCCGATAAGTGCGGTTTTCTTCCCACGTAGAATCATTGAATCGGGTTGTTACTATAACGACCATTATTTGTTGGGTTTTAGAATAATTAAAAAGAGAGAAATAAAAGTTCAATTTTACGGGGGTACCCCCCGTGAACCCCCAACTTCGTTAGGGTTGGAGGATACAAACGAAGTTGGGGGTCACGGGGGGATACCCCGTATACCCCGTAAAGGACATTATGTATAAAAACGAAGTTGGGTCAAAGCCCAAAGGGCTCAACCTTGCTTGGCAAAGCCAAGCATAGGGGGATACCCCCGTATTTTTAGTTAAATTTTTGTTATTAATATATGCGTCAATTATACGAATGTTACGCAAAAATCCTATGACGCCGAATAATATTATTAAAAATTCTTTTACACACAATATAAATAATGATAGTCAATACATAAGAATACCTAGACCTGTTGGTGTAACAACATTTAATAATATTTCTCTCAAAAAAATAATAAATGTTTATCAGCCAACTTATAAAAATGGGGTGGCTCAGGGATTAGGTGATTATATTAGAGGATGTTTTTGCCTATATCAAATTGCTGAAAAATTACATTTATCATTTGACATGGATTTAAGTAATCATCCCATGTATAAGTATTTACATCACGGAAATGGTAATACAACATCTATAGATTATACCAATATCAGTAAATACATGGATCCTAATTATATTCCAGTTAATTCATTACGATTCACCCAGGACCCGGGGTTTTATCCCAAATTTCTTCGTCATTTGAATAAGTTAGAAGAAGATGCCGATACCTATTGTTTATTTTCTAATAGTTTTCCAATAAGTAATATAATTACTAGCATAAGCCGTAGTTTTATTCGGTCCAAGATTTCGCCTAATGAAATGATGCGTAACTGTATAGATGACACGTTGCAGTCGCTTAAATTAACTAAACATAAATTTAGCGTAATACATATACGTTGTGGTGATAAATATTTGTTGAAAAATGACATGTTGCCATATGCTCTATTACAAAAAATAATTAAAATAGTGAAACCATTGAAAAAAGACAGAAAATATCTAATCTTAAGTGATAATAACCAAATTAAATATTATTTAAAACATAACCCGCATTTTGTAATACAGTTTAATAAAATAGCGCATTTAGGAGAACAGAAAAATTTAAGTAATTTAGACGAAGCTATTAAAAACACTTTATTGGATTTCTATTTAATGTCTTATTCAACCAATATTATTTCCATCTCTCCTTATACCTGGGGGAGTGGATTTAGTGAATGGTGCGGAGTGTTACATAATATCCCATATCAAAAAGTAAATATATCTTAAGGGAACCCTCCTTTACGGGGGCAACATTGTATTTTAATACCGTATAATGTTGATATTATTATCCATAAGTATAATAATGTCAAATTCATGTGTTATCGCAGGCACTGTGAGGAATTGTGGGAAATATTTAGATAAAGTCTTTGTAAATATGGAAAAACTCGGTGCTCTTTTTGATGAATTTGTCATAATGATTTCATATGATAAATCCAGTGATAATACATTAGCAAAAATCAAAGCATACCAAGTAGAGCATAAGAATGTGTATTTATTCATCAACGGGGGCCCTTTGTCTCCACACAGAACCCATAATATTGCTGCAGCGCGTAATAAATGTATTCAAAAAATACGTGATGATTATTCTCATTATAAATATTTCATTATGATGGATTGTGATGATGTATGTAGCAATGAAGTAAAAATTCCGGTATTACATAAGTATTTGATTGAGGAAAACGATAGTAAATGGGATTGTTTGACCTTTAATAAGCGGCCTTATTATGATACATGGGCTCTATCTATTGGACCTTTAGCGTTTAGTTGTCATCATGTGAAGGATGGTGCAAATCCCTTATGGGCAAAGTATGTAAACACGCAAATTAGAGCGACTCAGCCTGGTAATTTAATTCCGTGTTATTCGGCATTTAATGGATTTGGTATTTATAAAACGGAAAAATTCATTAACTGCGTGTATGACGGTAGAATTCGCCTGGATTTAATACCTAAGCGGCTTCTTAATGCGAATTTACGTGTTACTGGTCCTTTTGTATTTCATAAAATGCCTTATCAAGATTGTGAGCATAGGAGCTTTCATTTTCAAGCCATACATAAAACTCAAGCGAGAATAAGGATTGCGCCTGAGGTCTTATTCTAAAACGGGATGCCTCTATAATAATAATCAACCACATTAAATGGATGTCCTGCTCCATAATGAATTAGTCCAATATACTTGCGCCCATTTTCATCCGGATGATAATGACCTATTTGTTTATTTACAGTATCTATATAGGTAATAACGCAGTCTACTACATGCCAATTCTTTTTCATAGGTTTGAAATTTTTTTCAATATAATAAAGCACAGTTCCTAATGGAAACATATCACATATGTTTTCATTATTTATAACATGGTCTAATTTTGTATACTCTGTAAGTAATGTATCAATTGTGGGTAAGTATATAGGTGGCGGTTTAAGTGGTTTTATTACTAGAGTATTATTTTTCTGACAATGCGGGCATTTACACTGGGAATTGTTACCCCTATACTTCTCTTCGCACGTCTCGTGTAAATTTATATTACAACGAAGACATTCTATATACTGTGTTGTGGGAAGTTCCCAACAAATTAAACATCTGTTTTCAATATAATCCATAACTGTTATACAATGTAACACAATAACATGAATACATTCAATTTTATGGGCGACATCGGGGCTAATATCAACCTTCATTTTATCCCCCCGTTCCCTAACGAAGTTTTTTGCCACACTTTCTCTAAAAGTGTATAACGCGCATGTCCAAGCGATTTCATCAGAATTGACCAGGGGGTTGCCGTTTGTAGGGCAGTTATTCCCTGTTCACAAAACACATTTAACAAGGCAGGACTGAATCCCGACATCATAGACGCACCCAACTGCGTAGACAATGTAGGAAATCCTGAGGTAGATCGCAAATTCCAGAATAAAATATGTGGCGGCATAAAAGGCTGACCATGTAGGCGCATTCCGGCTTCCTTGTACTTAGCTTCAATAGATTTATACATTGCTTCAGTATTTGTGCCGATTACAGCATCATCAATCTGCATGTCCGAAAAGATAGCTAGTGTCATATCTACCACATCCTCAGGCGATAATTTCGCGTCAATAATCGCCTGTAGAATCATGTCTAAAGCCGCATAAAAATTGGTATTCAGGCCAAAAGGTGCTGCCGCAATGACTTCAACCATATCGGCAAAGGACTCGCATTTATCCAAGTTGACCCACTGTGGTGAAGCACTGAAGGTCATCACTCGCTTACCAACGATAGACTTCTCCGCGACGCGACACCCTAATGCAATCGCACTATACAAAGGATCCCCCTGCATAGATCCCGACAAATCCACCATCGCAATCATCTTTCTGAGCGGCGATGTCAAACTACTACTAGATCGCCACTGCGAATTAAGCAAGTCCAATTGTAACTGGATATTGGACAGTTCGTCAGGTTGTAAATAACAATTCCTGTACTTATTCAATTTCATTGCTTCCTTTGTAAAATCATGTAGGCCTACACGCTGTCCTTTCACCTCGGTTTTGTTGAAAACCGCATTTTCAACATGAAGACGGAAATTCGCCGCGCAAATAATCCTATCATCTAAGGTAGTACGTGTAGTGCCGTCCTTTTTACAATTCAAGAATGCCTGCTTCTGCTTAGTAATAGTAATAGAGGTGGTCTTGGAATGAACAATGTTTTTCCAGTCATGCGCGCATTGCTTGATTTGTACCGTATCAATATGTCTATTCAATTTAGTAATAATCTTACGATACTCCATCAAGCATTTAAGCTCTGCTTTTGCCATAGACTCCGGGTTTTTCACACTAGCAAGATAATGCGGAAAATAATTATACGCCAATTGGCAGAACAACCATCCAAATTTGTTGGAGGTCTCTCGGGGAACCCATTTTCCGGCTAATGAGATTGTTGTGCTAGCTGTTTCAGCTGCCGTCATATTCTCATAATCCTTACGTATTTGCGTATTCAATAGATTAACACAATATTCAATCAAGGCATTGTTTTGCTTTTGCCTACAATAATTACACAGATATTTGATATCCTTCCATGAGCCAAAAGGGTCGGGATTATTCTCTAGCGGGAGCACAAAGCTGTTCAGTAGAAAAGTCGCCAATTCTGGAAAAAACTCGTACCAGACAAGTATCATCATATAGGAGAGGGAATACTCGCCCTTCCCGGCGATAATATCACGGGTTTGTGCGGTCATTTTAGATAAAGTGATTATAAATTCTTGACGTTCAGCTTCTACTATATTGGTGCTATCCGCCTTCAATACTCGCAGAATATCTCTCAGATTATTAGCCAAATGCTCAATAATATCAGGAGTTGTTCTGGTCAACTGAAAACTAAATTGTAGGATGCGTTCTCTAATATCGGTGGACCATTTATACTCCAAATGAGCATTTCCACCATATTGTAGAGAATTATCTAATGCGGATACTAGTGCGGACATGAAGGTACCTATTATATAATATCATAGCAATTCTTTAAACCGTTTTCTAGTTGTTTTATTGGCAAAAGCCCTCAATCTTTTAGTGAGTTTTGCTGCTGTAGCAGCATTTGTAGTATGCTTTTTATTTATAAATAAAAAATATAGGCCATTTAAATCTTGGAACATATGGATTGTTTTATTAAAATGTATAGTGTCAATATTAGTAAGGGGTGTTAAATAGGGTTGGTTATGCTCTGGTTTCAATAATAATTTCAATTCTGTTGGTTCAATATCAATATTATATCTTAAAATAGAGAGAACAGAATATTTGGTATTATCCATATTTCGTTTAAGTATTCCAATGACTTCTTCTCTCGTTAAACAATTGGGAATGGTTAAAAGGATAGTTTCTTCTTTAATATGTTCTACTTCATTTGAACTATTTATATACACATAATGAGCACGAATATTAGTAACATCATCTGTATAAAACGTGGCATAGTCTTTATCTGTTCTCTCAAATTCTTCTAACCAACTAATATCTAATGACTCTACTGATGAAGTGTCGTCTTCTTCAATTAAATTTTGCATATTATATATAATGAATTATATCTTTTAACTCATTATAAACTCACTGTTATTCTTCTGAATCATCATCCATGTCATCCATTTGTTCGTCATCATCTTGTCCAAATATATTATTATACGCATCTTCTCCATGTAGTTCATAAAAAATGTCTTTATATAATTCATTTCTCTTATCTATTTCCTCTATTGCCACATTAGCCTTATATTCTAAAGTTTCTTTATATTTCTCCATTAATTCATAAGTACTAGGGTCATACTCTTCACCTGTTTTAACAATAAGATGACCCTCATCCGTATATGAATAACATACCCATCCTGGTAATATTACATTAGTTGTAGAACTATCATCGGTTTCTGTAGCTATAACGGTGTTAACGGCATTCTTATAATTGATACTATTGTTGACTGGTTCTCTCAATTTATTACTACATAATTCAGGGAACGCATCATCTGTTATATTAAATACGGGAATTGTTTTAGTTATAGCTGGCTTAGGCTTGAATATATTATTCATGTGTAAAAAATGTGATTATATATTATATTGTTATCTCTTTAAACACTTTTACAAAAATTAAGGAAACCAAGTAAGGGAACCCTCCTTAACGAAGTTGGGGTCGGCTTTGCCAAGCATAGGTGGGCTTGCCCCCGTAAATATAATATAAATATAATATAATTATGAGCGATAATATTTGTTATACTGGAGTTAATTCAGTAAAAACAGGTAACTATACAAGAAAAGCATATTTAGAAGCTATGAATAAATATTTTAAAAAAGAATGTTCTACTTATTTCAAATCTTTAAAATGCAAATCGTGTAAAAAAAGTATAGAACTGAATAATAAAGAAGTTAAAAAACACATAAATGCTCAATTAAAAAACAAAACATACAAGATGAGTACTAACACAGAAAAAAAAATTCTTAAACAATTAAGTAAATGCACACGATGTAAAAATAACAACCCTAAAAAGTGTAATTTAAATAAATATCTATTATATTCGGGCGCTGAATTAGGAAAGTGTGAAAAATAGCATTTAAGAACTATTTATAAATGTGGATTTTTGGTGTTTTTGAATGCCCGTACTTATATTTTTGTCTTGATTTATTTGCCAATTTAAATGCTTTTTTGTTATGGTCACACCCTTTATTTATTATATCAAAATCAACCGCAGCTGCTTTGCCAGAAGTTATTGAACTTGCTAATCGGGCTAATCCCCACGATTGTGCTGTTTGATTGGGTCTTGATCCAGATGAATAATATGCTCCTTCGCCTTTTTTTACTATTTGATTTAATGCTGATATTGTACAACCGGTTTTCAATGCCAATTCGTTGTTAGGCGTTATATTTTCTATATTATATATTTTACGTGCATTTAATATATGGTTTGACTTTTTATTTTTATAAGATGATACCTGTTTACGTGTATAATATTTGTGTTTTTTATATAGTTTTTTTGACTTTAGTAACATATTAATTTGTTTCTGTTTATCTTTTTTTGTTAAGTTTCTTGGTACATATCTAACTGGAAAATTTATATTTTTCATTTACATATAGTTATAAAATAAAAATGGTGTTTGGTGTAAAAGTATCTAAAGACAACTATATATATACATATGCGGGACATAGGTGTCCCGTGTCTCCTCACAGCAACGTTTATAGTAGTTTTTAACCCTCACCCCCTTTTGACCCCAATTATATATATTTTACAGGAGAATGCAACCCCCTTTCGTTTTTTTGGTGCTTATAAATGTCAAATACTTACGTATTATTTGGTATTTATTTTTTACTTCTTTTCTTAGATTTACGTTTTCTAGAAAATCCAGCAGTTATTAACCGTTGATATGGTGCTTCAGGATATATAGGTCTTATTGTTTGAGGGATTTTTATTTGTTGTCTTCTTATTAGTAAAGTTGCTGCTACAAGTTGTTCTATAGTAACTACACCATAATATATCGTTTTACATACACTATATATCGCTTCCATTAATTTGGGTTTATCTCCTGGACCTGGTCTAGCACCACCCCCTGCTAACACAGGCTCATCTAACATTGCCACTCTGGAACGTTCATTCAGTTCATTCCTAGCCTGAGTATATTCCGCACTAAATACATCATATATGTACGCATTAAATGTTTCTGCTACAGCAGGTAACGTTATGCTGGCATCTACGGCATGTATATTTTCAGTCAATGCGGCTCTAGACTTTTCCCTATCATCATAAAAATTAATTATTTGAGCACAATCCGACTCATCTATATCGGTTATTATCCATAAATACATTTCATGTCCAGCATGATGATCGTCTGCGCGCCCCATACTTGCTATAACTTCTAGTATTTCTATTATATTTCCAGGATGTTCTAGTCTATCTTCCCATAACTCTTTTATTTCATCAAATTGTTCAGTATAGTCACGTACTTGTGACACTGCATTATCTTCTGATGGACTTTTTTCAATAGCATAAGCAAAATCTATAACCTTTGCCATGCCTAAGTACCCGTCAAAATAATCTGGATAACTCATATCAATAAGAATATTAGATGTAGTCATGTCACCTAATACCATATCAGCTTCAATAGCTAACATGATTAACTCAAACCTTGCCATATTTATATAAGTGCGTTTATCTACTTCGTCGCTTTCAGTTATATTTTCTACAAAATTATATAATGGTTGGCAATTGTTAGCTATCTCCATAGCAAATATACCAACCTTAAATTTACTGGCGTTATTGCCTATACGCATAAACGTAATCATATCTGTAAGAAGAGTTGCCGTGTTTCTGTCACTAGCATCTATTTTAGATAATAACTTATCTAATATCTCTATAGATGATATACCCATATATACTGGTACAGGACATATAGGATTTAAATAACTTAATGTACGTTTTACTGCTTGTATTTGTAGTTGTCCTTCTCTCGCAAATTGTCCCTGTCTAACAGCAATTTTGACTGTACCATTTACATTTCCCCAATCCATATTTGTCCAAAATTTATCAAAAGGGGTGTCCTCTACTAGCCGTGTGTCAACATATGCTTCTAGTTGGGTTGTTTGTACTAAACATACCTTTAATATTAATTCTTGTACAAACACCCTTATGTGACGCTCTTCATTCATCCATTGTGGTCTCCATGAAGTGTATCCTGTATATAGCTCTGGCGGGGTTGTGCTACGTAATCTAAATATGAACCCGGACGTAGATGATGCAGGATTCGCGAACAATTCTACTTGGCTATTTTCCAAGAACCTATAAAATACATCCCTTGCGGTTAACGCATCTACATATGTCAATCTTCTGAAATCGCCAATAGTTACTACACCTCCTTTCAATCCTTTCAATCCTTTCAATCCTTTTACTCTTTTTGTTATTTTTTTATGTTTTTTTGATAATTTCCTTTTGGTCATATATTGAAATATAACTAGATAAAAAATATAAATTTTTATACCTATAACCCTTGTTGCTTACACCTACAATCAGTTACTACACCATTTAAATGTCACTGAAATCCACCGCATTATAGGCCGCCTCAGGCTTAAATCCAATTGGTAATGGTTGCGCACCAACATTATCCCGTTCTTGTTCCAACAGTTGCCGATATTCAGCTTCTTTGGGGTCCATGAATTTAAATTCTGAATCAGATGCGGATATATTATTCATAAGGTTGTCATTCGCAATAAATGGTGACCAATTCGCAGACACGGATGCCTTTAATCGGTCAACATCGCTTTGAGAATATACTTCCAACAAATCGCACTTATTATATTCGGTTTTGCCTTTACTAGAGGTGGTTTTCAGTAGTTCCCACTCTCTTAATCCGACTAATACCCAACTCCCTCTTTTAATACTATTATCACGCATATTGCGTCCACGAAATTTCCCGCGAATAATACATAATCTAGTCACATTATCTATTCCTAGTACATGACACATGCCATTTCCTAATACATTCGTGACTTGAGAATAAATCTCGGATTCATCCTCTGAAATACGTAGTTTCGCTGAACTATTATTTCCACTGGCATACTTACGTGCTTGACCCTTTTGCTTGTTACCACCGGTTTGATTCTTCACCATTCTTGTTGCTATAATATAATTGATTCATAATAAAAAAATTTGATTTCAATTTTAACGGGGGCTCCGCCCCCGTAGGGTTCCATACAGGCGCGTCCCAAAAGTCATTCACATTTATTAATCCTAACAAAGTAGGAGTCGGCGGCTTTTCATTGCGTATTGGATGTCGTATATTTTTATCTTGCGTCTCTTG
>Ga0214919_10008657_pt1 | contig 13326 bp, 9 predicted proteins | sample LL1503_MetaG_FD_177994 | JGI IMG/M metagenome (GOLD analysis project Ga0214919, IMG submission 177994) | Freshwater microbial communities from Lake Lanier, Atlanta, Georgia, United States - LL-1503 | ecosystem: Environmental > Aquatic > Freshwater > Lake | place: USA: Georgia | collected 2015-03-15
CTTAGCTATCGAACAGCAAGGCGGTACTCACTTACCAAGTACTCAAGTGTTTTTGTCGCCTTTATTTATGCATTTTCTCCGGCAACTCTTACGGCAATAAATCAAGGCCGCCTTGGCACAATTGTGATCGCACTATTGCTACCGGGGCTATTTACATTACTTGAGAAAAATAGAGGTTTAGAGAATTTAACCTGGCGAAAGATTTTTTCAATTACATTAGTAGCGGCTGTAGCGGGGGCATTTTCTCTGCTATTTCTACTTACTTGGACCCTGTTCCACATATCGGTATTTATCTATACCTATTTCACCTCATCAAAATGGCGCACCAGAAATTGGCAACAAACCCTCAAAAACCTTGACGCTGATGAGTTTAAAAAGCGAGCTACTTTAATCTTTACGCCAATTTTAATAAATGTTCCAATCTCAATAAATTTATTGTTAAACCCAATTTCAGCTCTTCGTGAGCCAGGGCTTTCAATTGAGTCAGCCAATCCACTTTCAATTCTTTTCTTTAATCCAGGTGGACCAAGCTCACCTGCTCTATTTATTTTGGCACCATTTGTTCTTTACTTATTAATTGGACTTATATCAAAAGATCAAAGATTATGCGCAACTGGTGCTTTATTTGCAATCGTATTTGCAGCAACTCTTAGCTCTTACTACATCGAAGGAAACAGCAGTAGCGCGCAGCGGATATACAGCGGACCATTAATAGTTTTTGCTCAACTCATGACTTTGCTATCAGTATTTGCTATTGCCGAACGAATTCTGCCGCAACTAAAACGAAGCAATTTTGGTTTTAGGCATATCGCTTCAGTTTTAACTTCAGTTGTCACAATTGTTTCGATGCTTTCAATATCAATTTGGAGTGCCACTCTTGGCGCTGATTCATTGGTTCGATCAAATCAAGAGCAAGTTATACCTGCCTTTATTACTGATCTTGCAAGCACAAGTGAGCGTCCTAAAACTTTGGTGATTAGAAAGAGTCCTGAAAGGTTGCAGTACTTTGTAACAAGAGGAAGTGATCTGCAAATTGGTCAAGCCGATGTTGCAAGTCAAACACCAGAACAATTTCACAAAGCGATTGTTGATTTAGTAAATGGTGTTGGTGGAAGTAGCAGTCAAATTCTTGGACATTATGGAATTCAATATGTTTATATGAAAAATCCGGCTGATGCAGGTTTGGTTCGAATAATCGATGGTATTGGCGGCTTCACTCGAAGCTCTGCAACCAAAGATGGTGTTGTTTGGAAAGTTGAAAAATCTCACGCACGAGTTACTTATCAAAATACCCAGGGAAAGTTTTTTCCAATTAGTTCAACTGACAAAGCTTCAACCTCTTATGTTTCAGGCCAAGGAGTTATTTTATTAGCTGAAAAATATGACAAAGCTTGGCATTTATTGCTAAATGGAAAAGTAGTTCCAATTGAACAACATCCATTTGGTATACCTATGTTTAAAATTTCAGAGCCCGGTGAATTCTCATTAACCCATGACGGTACAAACCGAAGAGCTTGGATCTCAATTCAACTAATAGCTTTAATATCTGCGATTGTTTTGGCCTTACCAGCTGGTCGTAGAAAACGAGAAGTTCCGCTGAAGGAGCTGGTATGAGACAAAAACTCACAACTTCATACAATAAAAATGTAGTTAAATTAAATTTTAAGGTTGTGGCGCTCTGCCTGGCCTTGCTCATTTTGGCTGGTTTTTCATATTTTGCTCCAGAGCGTAGTGAACAGGTTAAGTTAACCAGTTCTTATCCCGCCACAGTTTGTCCTGCAATTGGCAATAAGGTTTCAGCAATTGCAGCACTGACTAAGTCTAAAATTAATAGAAGATCTATTGATGGCACCAGCAAACGATTAAATCCTGGGAAAAGCGCAGTAATAGCACTAAAAGATAATGCAATATTGGTTGAAGGAAACCCTGGTACATCACTTACTTTTGCAAATAATGGCTGGAAAGCAGTCGTGCCGTGTTCCATAAGTAATGGGGAGCAGTGGTTTGTTGGTGGTTCAGGTGCGTTAACAAGTAAGTCTTATCTTTTCATCATTAATAGTGGATTTAGTGAGTCATCTGTTGATATTGAGATATTCACACCCAATGGGCCATTAGAGTCAAAAATTGTTTCTATTCCACAAAACTCGACTAAGAAAATTTCAATTGACTCCTTAGTTCCTGGTGAGGAATCAATTGCTATTGCGGTAAAAACTAAATCAGGTCGAGTCAGCTCCTATTTGTTTGATGAGCGGAAAAAAGGACTTAAATCCCTTGGCGCTGATTTTGTTTCACCAGTTACGATCGCACGTAAAGTTGTCACAATCCCTGCGATAACAGGATTGTCTGGAAAGCTAGCAAGCAATACTAATTCAGTCAGCCACACACTTAGACTATTAGTTCCAGCAACTATTGATGCCAATGTTGATGTGACTATAAATTCTAATGATGGTAATTTCATTCCAGTTGGATTATCGCAACTAGATGTTAAAAGTCAGAAAGTTTTGGATATTCCATTAACCTTTGCCAAGATTGATCAACCGTTTTCCGTAATTGTAAATTCAGACCAACCAATTTTAGCTTCGGTGCTAAGTAGTTTTGCTTACGGCAAAAATACTGAAATATCCTGGGCAACGGGTGCAGATGAACTTAAAAAGTGGAGTGTTAACTTAACTGGCTCAAGACCAATTCTTAACTTTGTTGGTGATCAGATAAATGTTCAGATTTCTGCAACAGGCACAAATGGCAAAAAAATTATCAAGAAACTTTCTACTTCAAATTTTGTTACTTGGCGAGCACCAGTTGGCTTGAATCGACTTGAGGTTACCGCTAGCCGAGATGGAATAAGTGGGGGAGTTATCTTTTTGCCTGAGGTTGGAGGTATTGGCAGTAGCTACATACCTATGAATAATGGCGCTAACTTAGAAACTGCTGCCGAGCCAATCTCCGATGCCAAAGTCATTAGTAGAGGCTAAATCCCAACTTTTACACCTTTGTCGTATTAATCTGTTGGCATGCGAAAATCTGTAAGTCGCCGATGCTCAAGAGCAAGTTGCACTAGTGCTGCAATAAAAACTCTTACCTATATTTACTCTGACTCGACTGCGGTATTGGGACCACTTTCAACTTATGCTGAGCCACATAATTATGATCTCTGTGCAGCTCACAGCGAACGATTAACTGTGCCAGTTGGTTGGAATGTGATTAAGGAAGAGATTGTTGATCACAATACTGGTCCATCAGATGAAGACTTAATGGCAATTGCTAACGCGGTGCGAGAAGTGGCAAATACAGATGTCGGCAACAAGAGCATGCAGCCAGAGTTAGGTCGCAGAGGCCATCTACGAGTATTACCTTCAAATTAATTTTTAAATTTACAATCCAACCCCTAAGTTAAGGGCATTATGTTAGAGAAAATTATCAAGGCTTATGACATAAGAGGCTTGGTAAAAGATGAGATCACTCCTGATTTTTCATTTTCACTAGGTGTGGCATTTGCCAAGTTCCTAGAACTAGAACGTGAGCCAGCAACAATTGTGGTTGGTGAGGATATGCGACCTTCATCTTCGCCATTAGCAGATGCTTTTTCAGATGGTGTGACAAGTCAAGGTATGGATGTTATTCGAATTGGATTGGCATCTACTGACATGCTCTATTTCGCATCAGGAAAATTAAATTTGCCAGGCATTATGTTCACCGCAAGTCATAATCCTGCCAAATACAATGGAATGAAACTTTGCAAGAGCGGTGCTCGACCGATTGGTCAAGAGTCTGGCCTAGTAAAAATTCGTCAACTGATCGAAGAAGGTGTACCAATATCTAATCGACCTGTTGGAACTGTTCGGAAGCAGGATTTACTTACCGAGTATGTTGATTATTTGCTGGCGAGATTTCCTGAGAAAACTTTCACAAAGCGCAAGTTAAAGGTGGTAATTGATGCCGGAAATGGCATGGCTGGATTTACTGCGCCAGCTGTAATGGAAAAATTAAATATTGACTTAGTGCCAATGTATTTTGAACTTGATGGAAATTTTCCAAACCATGAGGCCAATCCAATTGAACCTGAGAATTTGAAGGCCCTGCAAAAGCGAGTTAAAAAGGAAAAGGCAGATATTGGCTTGGCATTTGATGGCGATGCTGATCGCTGCTTCTTAATAGATGAAAATGGTGACTTGGTGAACCCATCAGCGCTAACTGCATTGATTGCGGTTCGGGAGTTGAAGGCTAATCCTGGGGCAACCATTATTTACAACCTAATCTCCTCTAAAGCAGTTCCTGAAGTCATCTTAGAAAATGGTGGTACCGCACTTCGCAGTCGCGTCGGTCATTCTTACATTAAAAGTTTAATGGCTGAATCTGGGGCAATTTTTGGTGGTGAGCACTCTGGACATTTTTACTTTGGTGATTTTTGGCGCGCTGATTCAGGAATGTTGGCAGCGTTATATGCATTGGCTGAATTAATGGCTACCTCCAAACCTTTATCAAATTTGCTTAAACCATATAACAGGTACTTTTCAAGCGGAGAGATTAATAGCAAAGTTAAAGATGCTAAGAAGTCTATTAATATGATTCGAGAAAAGTATCAAGGCAGTTATGAGGTGGATGAGTTAGATGGATTAACAATTTCTGCAGATACTTGGTGGTTTAATCTTCGCCCTTCAAATACCGAGCCATTACTTAGACTAAATGTTGAGGCAAATACTGAAAAACAGATGACCGAGATTAGGGACACAGTCTTAGGCCTTATTTAGAGGTGATAAATCATTTAGGACAGGGTATCTTTGCCCTCTGGCTAGAATCAGATCAACCACAATTTAGTAGTCGAACTTAATAGGAGAATAAATGAGCACCACAACCGCGATTAAAAATGACATAGCAAATCCTGCATTAGCAAGTGAAGGAAAAAAGCGGATTGAATGGGCTGCTCGAAATATGCCGGTACTGGCACAAATTAAGGAACGTTTCGCAAAAGAAAAACCTTTTGCCGGAGTTCGAATTGCAGCTTGTATGCATGTGACTACCGAGACAGCAAATTTAATGTTGGCATTAAAAGCAGGTGGAGCAGATTTAGCTCTTTGTGCATCAAATCCACTTTCAACTCAAGATGACACTGCAGCAGCACTGGTGCATGAATACGGGATTTCAGTTTTCGCACGTAATGCAGTTGACCGCGATGGATATTACGGACATTTGAATTCAGCCCTAGATATTAAGCCACAACTTGTATTTGATGATGGTTGTGACTTGGTGAATGTTTTACACACAACTCGCACGGAGTTAATTGAGGGTGTAATGGCTGGCTGTGAAGAGACGACAACTGGTGTTATTCGTCTTAGCCAAATGGCTAAAGATGGTGCGCTGAAGTTTCCGATGATTGCAGTAAATGACACTGATACCAAGCACATGTTTGATAATCGTTACGGAACTGGACAATCTACATTTGATGCAATATTTCGTGCTACTAACACATTAGTTGCTGGAAAAATCGTAGTGGTTGCTGGATTTGGTTACTGCGGTAAAGGTGTTGCCGAGCGCGCTAAGGGTATGGGTGCTGAGGTAATTGTGACTGAAATTGATCCAACAAAAGCATTAGATGCACTGATGCAAGGTTTCAGAGTTATGCCAATGACAAAAGCTGCAGCGATTGGTGACATTTTTATTACTGTTACAGGTAACCGAGATGTATTGCGAGATGAGCATTTCAAACAAATGAAAGATGGCGCTATTTTGGCCAACTCCGGACACTTTGATATTGAAATTGATGTAGCTTGGCTAGAGAAGAATTCAAAGCAAAAGAATTCTAAGATGCGCCATCAAACAGATGAGTATGTAATGGCAGATGGCCGCAGAATTCTGCTAATTGCAGAGGGACGACTTGCAAATCTAGGTGCTGCTGAAGGACATCCAGCATCTGTAATGGATATGTCTTTCTCAGATCAAGCGCTAACAGCTGAGTGGCTATTAAAGGCTGGCAAGGATTTAGCTGCAGGACTTCATAATGTTCCAGTTTCAATTGACAAGGATGTTGCTCGTTTGAAACTTGAGAGTATGGGATCAGCGTTAGATGTTTTGACCCCAGCTCAAGAGCTTTACTTGAACTCCTGGGAACACGGCTCCTAAATGCCATTAGTCATGGTTGTTGATGACGACCAAGACTTAGCAGAGATGCTTAGCATCGTGTTAACCGGTGCTGGCATGGAGGTTGACTTAGTAAACCGTGGTGACCAAGTTATGGATCTTTTTAATACCCATTCACCTGACTTAATTTTATTAGATGTTATGTTGCCTGGAATAGATGGCATAGAGGTTTGTAAATTAATTAGAGAAAAATCTATGGTGCCAATAGTCATGTTAACTGCCAAAGGTGATACTCATGATGTTGTCTTGGGACTTGAAGCAGGTGCTGATGATTACATGGTTAAGCCCTTTAAACCACAAGAATTAGTAGCAAGAATTAATACAAGATTAAGAAGAGTTGCAAAGGTCGGAACCCTTGGAATCTGTGATTTAGTAATTGATCAAATGGAGCACAAAGTTATTAAGAATGGGAAAGAAATAGCACTAACTCGCTTAGAGTTTGATCTTCTTGCAGCACTTGCAAAAGAACCAGGTAGGGTCTTTACCCGAGAGGCACTGTTAAGTGAGGTGTGGGGCTATCAGCATGCTGCTGACACTCGGCTAGTAAATGTGCACGTCCAAAGATTGCGCTCAAAAATAGAAAGTGATGCGGATAATCCTGAATATGTTTTAACAGTTAGAGGTGTTGGCTATAAGGCGGGGGCGGCTAAGGTTTAGCCATGTTGCGTAGCAAAATTAAGATTAGACAATCTCTAAGTCTTAAAGTTCTGCTAACTAGTCTTGCATTTTCAATAATTATTGCCGCAGTTATCGGTATTTCTGTTCATAATCGGGTGGCAACCACCATTATTAACGAAAAAATAGCAATATCTAAAGTTGAAACCGCTAATGCTCTTTACCTAGCGCAAGGGCATTTCAATATTGCAAGATTTCAAGATGATTCAGGCTTAAACAAAGTGGTGCAGGATTTCATTACCTCCAGCAGAGAAGATGGCTCCTTATCCGGACGTGAAACAGTAATTTTACCTTTTGCCAAAAGTGGAAATGAACAGAGTATTTATCAAACCGTTCCAACCTTATTAGTTCTAGATTCCATCCCAAAAAGCTTTCGCGAGCAAGTAAGACAAGCAGATGAGGTTTTAGACAAACGAGTAACAATTCGATACTCAGATGGCAAAGAGTTTCCTGGCTTCCTAATTGGGGGTAAATTAAACATTCCTCGTACTGGTGTTTATGAAATTTACTATCTATTTAAATTAGATGCTCAATACCAAAGCATCTCAGCAATAACTTGGACCTTATTTGCTGCTGGATTATTGCTGGTTTTATTAATTGGTTTAAGCACCCAATTTGTTATTAGGCAGGTTGTTTCACCTGTCCAACAGGCAGCAGCTGTGGCTGAGAAATTTACCCAAGGTGATCTAACCAGTCGGATGTCAGTATCTAGTGAGGATGAGTTGGCTAGTTTAGGTAACTCATTTAATGAAATGGCTGTTTCAATTCAACAGCAAATTGCACGCCTTGAAAACCTATCTATGTTGCAACAACGATTTGTTTCCGATGTTTCTCATGAGTTAAGAACTCCATTAACAACTTTACGAATGGCTGCTGAGGTTATTTATGAGCAAAAAGGTAATTTTGACACCAATATTGCTAGAAGCAGTGAACTACTGATCAATCAGATTGATCGATTTGAATTACTGCTATCTGATTTGCTTGAAGTAAGTAGATTTGATGCCGAAGCGGCAGCGCTAGGGGTTGTTAAATTTGATATTTCTAACTTAGTAAAGAAAACCGTTGATTACTTACACCCAAGTAAATCAGCGCTTTTTGAAGTTGCAATCCCTGCAGAGCCTATTGAAATTGAGGGAGATCCAAGAAGAATTGAACGAATTCTTCGGAATTTGATCTCAAATGCAGTTGATCATGGTGAAGGCAAAAAGGTTCGAGTTCAGATTAAAACAAGTGAAAATGAAGTTGCAATTGGTGTTAGAGATTATGGCTTAGGTTTTAATGAAGAGGATGCCCCTTATCTATTTGATCGCTTTTGGAGAGCAGATCCATCAAGAGCAAGAACTAGTGGCGGAACCGGGCTTGGACTTTCTATTGCATTAGAGGATGCAAAACTGCACCAAGGGCAATTACTAGCATGGGGTAAACCGCATCAAGGTGCTCACTTTGTGTTAACTCTGCCAAAGCTTCACGGTAACTCAGTGCAATCTTTTCCGATCGCACTTGAACCAGATGACTTAATCTCAACAGCAAATAAAATCTAACATTATTTATATTTAATTCTGATATAAAGATTAGGTGCTTAATTCACTAAAATCTTTGAAAGAATTGGTTTTTACCAAAGTATGCATAAGCTGCGCAGCCCCTGAATATTGGCTATGCCCCTCATGTCTATCAGCTTGGAATACAAGTGTTAAGAAAAATTTTATTGAAGGTAAACCAATTTATTTTAAGAGTGATTACACCGGCAAAACTGCCTCAGTAATTTTAGCCGCCAAAGAAGGTAACAACTTGAATGCTATTGAACTCCTAGCATCAGCTATCTCGCAATCTATAGCTTTCTCAATCGCAGAGCTTAGAATAAGTAGCGAAATTACTCTTGTTACAATACCTTCAGCACCCTCTGCAATTCGAAGACGGGGCCGAGATCATATAAATACTCTTGCAGAGTATGTGCAAAAAAATTTGCAACAAAAATCTATCAGAGCACAATACGCACCTATACTTTTTCAAAAAAAGAGTATAAAAGATCAGTCTCAATTGAGCAGCCAACAAAGAATGGAAAATACAAAAGGAAAGTTTGCAGTTAAATCCTGTGAAATTCCTCAGGGAGCTGTGTATTTGATTGATGATCTAATTACCACCGGTGCATCAATGCTGGAGGGGGTCAGAGCCCTATCTGAAGCCAAAATCACCATTGCTGCAGGTATTACTGCGTGTGCGGTGGGGCGTATTTCTCTAATACCATAAGGCACTAAGCATTTTTCAAATAATTTTTAGAGGCCAGCGGAGGATCTTTGTGGGTTTATTAGACAAGGTATTGCGCGCTGGTGAAGGCAAAGCTGTAAAGCAATTAGTAAAGATTGCCCAAGAAGTTAACAAATTTGAAAATGAAATAACATCTCTTGATGATAATGCTCTGCGAAATAAGACAAATGTATTTAAAGAGCGATATGCAAAAGGTGAATCTTTAGATTCAATTTTGCCTGAAGCGTTTGCGGTTGTTCGAGAGGCTGCTAAACGAACTTTAGGACAACGACATTACGATGTTCAGTTGATGGGTGGAGCAGCACTTCATCGAGGAAATATCGCAGAAATGAAAACTGGTGAAGGTAAAACTTTAGTTTCAACATTGCCAGCTTATTTAAATGCACTCACCGGTAAAGGTGTTCACATTGTTACAGTAAATGATTATTTAGCTGAACGTGATAGCGAATGGATGGGTCGAGTACACCGATTCTTAGGATTAAAAGTTGGCGTGATTCTTGCCAGTATGACACCGGCTGAGCGCCGCGAAGCATATGCAGCAGATATTACCTACGGAACAAATAACGAATTTGGTTTTGATTATCTTCGCGACAATATGGCATGGAGTTTGGCTGATTGCGTACAACGACACCATAACTTCGCAATTGTTGATGAAGTTGACTCAATTTTAATTGACGAAGCAAGAACTCCACTTATTATTTCTGGACCAGCAGATAAGGCAACAAAGTGGTATGTAGAGTTTGCTAATTTAGTTGGAAAGTTAACTCTAGGACAGCACTATGAAGTAGATATTAAAAAGCGCACAGTAGGAATTTTAGAAGAGGGTGTATCTAGAGTAGAAGAAGCACTTGGGATTGAAAATCTATACGAGGCTGCAAATACCCCAATGATCGGTTACTTAAATAATGCGATTCGAGCCAAAGAATTATTTAAACGAGATAAAGATTACGTGGTTATGGATGGTGAATTGTTAATTGTTGATGAACATACCGGCCGCATGCTGGCAGGCCGACGATATAGCGATGGTTTACACCAAGCTTTAGAGGCAAAAGAGCGAATTGATATCAAAGATGAAAATCAAACATTGGCCACAATTACTCTCCAAAATTACTTCCGACTTTATGAGAAGTTAAGTGGTATGACTGGTACAGCAATGACAGAGGCTTCAGAGTTTATGCAGATCTACAAATTAGGCGTTATACCAATCCCAACAAACAAAAAAATGCAGAGAATTGATCAATCAGACCTGATTTATAAATCAGAGGGCGGCAAATTTATTGCAGTTGCAAATGACATAGTTGAGCGACATAAAAAAGGTCAGCCAGTTCTTGTGGGCACGGTGAGCGTTGAAAAATCTGAAGAGTTATCTTCAATACTGAAAAAACGTGGTGTGCCACATGAAGTTTTAAATGCCAAACAACATGAACGTGAAGCAGCAATCATTGCACGTGCTGGAACAATTGGCGCAGTAACAGTTGCAACAAATATGGCAGGTCGTGGAACTGACATCATGCTGGGCGGTAATCCCGAGTTTATGGCTGATTTTGAATTGCAACGTAGAGGCTTAAATCCAGCAGATTCACCGGAAGAGTATGAAAAAGCATGGCCGGATGAAATTGCAAAACAAAAAGCTGCTGTAGCAAAAGAACATGAGCAGGTTGTTTCGTTTGGCGGCTTATATGTACTGGGAACAGAGCGTCATGAATCTAGGCGTATTGATAATCAGCTTCGTGGCCGATCTGGTCGACAAGGTGATCCAGGTGAATCAAGATTTTATTTATCTTTGCAAGATGACCTTATGCGCAGATTCAACTCTGGCTTAGTCGAAAGATTTTTGGGCGCAGCAGGAATGCCAGAAGAAACTCCGTTGGAATCAAAGATTGTTAGCAATGCGATTAAGTCTGCTCAGACTCAAGTTGAATCCTTAAACTTTGAAATGCGCAAAAACGTATTGAAGTACGACGATGTTATGAACAAGCAGCGGGAAGTTGTCTACTCTGAACGACGTGAGGTTTTAGAGGGCGTAGATATAAAGGAATTAGTGGAAGTTTCACTTGAAGAAACCATAACCGCTTATGTGGATTCGGCAACAGCTACCGGGGTAGCAGAGGATTGGGATCTAAAGACATTATGGAATGCGTTAAAAGTCCTTTACCCAATCTCCTTCACTGATGAAGAGATGCTTGCTGAAATTGGTGGTGCTGTCGCATTAGATAGTGAGTATTTACTTGAGAGGATTTTGCAGGATTCAAGAGCGGCGTATGAAAAACGAGAATCAGAGTTAACACCGACAGTAATGCGCGAACTAGAAAGAAAGATTTTACTTTCAGTTTTAGATCGCAAATGGCGAGAGCATCTTTATGAAATGGATTATTTACAAGAAGGAATTGGGCTACGTGCCATGGCACAACGTGATCCTTTGGTTGAGTATCAACGAGAAGGCTTTGATTTATTCACGGCGATGATGGATGCTGTAAAAGAAGAGTTGGTAAGTTTTGTATTTCATGTTGAGGTACAGGTGGAAGGTGATCAAGTTGGCGCTAAGGGCCTAACTCCAGCCCCTGCTCCGGTCGCTGAACTTAAATACTCAGCGGCGGAGATTGAGCCAAGCGCAGCCGGCGGTACATCTAAGAACGCACCATGTCCATGCGGATCAGGTAAAAAATATAAGAGATGTCACGGTCAGTCTTAAAGCAAAGTTAATTCAGTACATATCCATCTTTTATCAACACCTTCAAATCTTAATATCAAAGATCTAACTCGGTCCATGACTCTCAAGGTTACTGTTACTTCAACAACACCTTCAATCGGCTGGTGAAAATAGAATTTTCTAATCTGACATTTTTGGGTCAACGTACTCATTTGTTCATTAATCTTTTTCAATACCGATCTATGACAATTTCTTGATAACTGAGATAAGGCTCTTCGGCCAGACCAAACTTCCAAAACTTTAATCACAAATGATTCACTCCATTGATGCAGCTCCGGTAAATCAACTAAAGCTGAAGGCATTGGTGAAAATTTGGGATGAAACCACTCTGGTCCAAACTCTTTATCAATTGATGGAACTAGATAGAGCTTGGTTTGATTACTTACATTCTCACTCTTTACTTGCTGAATAATCGTCATGGGCTGATACTCAACATGCTAGAAGGTTTAAGCATCATCCGTTCGGATGATCTTTTCCTAAACCAGGCAGAGTAAAAACTTGGTATGAATATTTCAAAATTAGATATATTAAAGAACTCAAGATTAGCAATGGGATTAGCTTTATTTATAATCGCCTTAACGGCTGCGAGCTTAATATCGAAAGAGGCGAATCGAACAGTCTTAGTTTGGGCAAGTACTGGCGAGTTAGCTCCAGGTCAAATAATTGCGCAATCAGATTTAACCCCGGCCTCAGTATTATTAGCACAATCGGCGAAAAATTATTTTTCATCCTCTGCCCAAATAGTTGGTACTACAGTTTTAACAAAAATTTCAGCTGGGGACCTAATTCCAGTGGCCGCAATTGCAAATGAAGTTGATGCTAATAATCAACGTTTAGTGCCACTTACTATTGAGATTTCAGATCTTCCTATCGCATTATCTCGAGGGGATGTAATTGATATTTATGCGATAGCCAAGACAAATGCTAAAGAATCAATCGCCCCAACTCTGCTTGTTAGCGCAGTGAGCGTTGATCAGGTTTTAGAGCGAAGCAACTCAGGTGTCGTTAGTGTTTTAGTGATCTTAGAAAATAATCAGGTAATTTCCACATTAAATTATCTCTCCGATAGCAGATTAATAATTGTTAGAAATCGGTGAACCTAGGCTGGATTTGATCACTGCAATTAGTAACAGTGATCAGGAAGAGAAGATAGCCGCTTTGCTGCATTCTCAAGGATGCAACATAATTTATCGAGCGCTCAATAGTGACCTACTAACTGCGTTCTTAGCCAGTAATCAGTCAACGGTAAGTCTCGTCTACTCGCAAGATTTCATGACTGCTGCAAAATTAAAAGAATTATCAACATCTTTTGCAGGGCTCAGATTGATTCAACTAACAGAGGATCTAACTAGTCAGGAGCTACTAAAACAATTAGCCCAAATATCCCGACCGCCTTTACTCCACCAGTTAGCTAGAGCAAATAATTTAATTGCCATACTTGGAACGCCCGGCTCACCTGGAATATCAACAATTACAAATCATCTAGCTGTTTTTAAATCTGCGCAGGTAATCGCAGCAGAGCACCATAACTTACGTCCACA
>Ga0214919_10008658_pt1 | contig 13325 bp, 3 predicted proteins | sample LL1503_MetaG_FD_177994 | JGI IMG/M metagenome (GOLD analysis project Ga0214919, IMG submission 177994) | Freshwater microbial communities from Lake Lanier, Atlanta, Georgia, United States - LL-1503 | ecosystem: Environmental > Aquatic > Freshwater > Lake | place: USA: Georgia | collected 2015-03-15
AAAAAACAAAAAATAAAAAAAAAAATAAAAATAAAAATAAAAATAAAAATTTAAAAAACAATAAACAACAATAAACAACAAAAAACAAAATTATTATTATAGTTAAAAAAAATTGAATAAGTTATAAATTAAACAAAGTAATGTTTATCAAAAAGCAATACAATGATTAGTTCCCTTTACATTCCTGTTATTTCCAATTGCACCGAGATGTACATCAAGACTATGTTTACCAAGCACAATATTGGAAAAGTGTCTCGTGTAGATTTTGTTAAAAATCTGGTAAAAAATCGTCGCGAAGCATTTGTCCATTTTGAAGAGTGGTTTACTACGCCAGAAGCAACGAAGTTGCAAAGCGAGATTATGAACCCAACTATTAGGGCACAGTTCAAGTACTGTGAGTCAGGAAAGTATTGGCCACTGCTTGTAAATAAAAACGAGTCCCAACATGTGGTTAATCCGAACTATAAAAACCTTAGCGCCAAGGAGGTAAAAACAGGATACAAGATTTCGTTAGCAAACTATTGTTCTAACACTGTACTTAATAAGGAACATGGAAACAAGAAGCGCCACATTCTTGAAACTCAACCAACTCACATGATCTGCGCTTAATTATTTGTATAACTAAAAACTAAAATCAAAAAACTAAAAACTAAAAACTAAAATCAAAAAACTAAAAAAGCATTTTTTTTCTACAAAAACAAAAAACAAAAACAAAAAATATAAAAAAAATTGATAGTCTTAATTATTTATTGATCAATAATAAGATAATATATTATGGGTGCGGGTGTTCTACCATTAGCAATTTACAAAGGAACACTATTTATATTATTAGGACAAGAGCGAAATAATAATTTATGGTCAGATTTTGGTGGCGGCACAATTAAAGGTGAAAAACCATTTAAAACAGCAATTAGGGAAGGGTGTGAAGAACTAACTGGATTTTTAGGCGATGAAAGTGAATTAGAAGAACAAGTAACAAATAATTTGATTAGTTCAATCAGTTTTGAGAGATATACAAGCTATATGTTTAAGATTCCTTATGATAAAAAATTACCAAAGTATTTTTCAAATATAAATAAGTTTGCAGAAACTCATTTACAAACTAATATTGAAAATAATGAAAATGGACTTTTTGAAAAAAAACAAATTCAATGGGTTTCATTAAGTGATTTAAAAACTAATAAATTAAACATTCAAGTGCGAGAGCACTATAAACCAATTATGAATTCTATCTTAAAAAACGAGGAATTTATTATGAAACTAATGACACAAAATTAAAGCACTTAAACTACTTTTTTTTTGTGTTATTATTAAGAAATTTCAATAATGTTGTATTATTATAGCATTAGCAATGAATATTAGTAACGATGCAAAAAATCAATATGGTATTGTTTATACCCCAACTCCTCTTGTTAATAAAATATTAGATTTAATACCGCAACATTATTATCAAAACCCAAATTTAAAATGGTTAGACATAGGTGCTGGAAAAGGTGCTTTTGTTTTAAATTTATATAATCGCCTATTTAAAGAGTTAGACACATTAATACCAAATAATGAAGAGCGCAAAACACACATACTTGAAAAAATGATCACTATGTGTGAAATATATCCACCACACATTGAAAAACTACATGAATTATTTTCTTATAAAGCAAATATATTGGCACAAGATTTTCTAACAGTTGACGCATCTAATATACAATTTGATATGCTAATTGGAAATCCACCATATAATATAAATGGAAAAATCAAAACACCAACAAATAATAACATTAAAAAAAGCAATGATGGTAAGCAAAGTTATGTTGATTTTATAAATAAAAGTTTAACATTATTAAAACCAGAAGGAGTTATGGCATTAATAATACCAACATTATGGATGAAACCAGATAAGGCCGGACTATATAATACAATGACTACTAAAAATTTTACTATAAAAAAATTAGTGTGTCTATCAACATCGCAAACACAAAAAGAGTTTGAATATGGCGCCCAAACTCCAACATGTTATTTTTATGGTATAGTAAATAATATGCAAAATAATATGCAAAATAATATAACGATCTACGACAGTTGTTACAAAAACTATGTGAATTATATAATACGTCACAATTATCCAATACCAACGTGCGGAATTAGTATAATAAACAAATTATTATATTATGTGGATCTTGTCGGACATTTAAAAGTGTATAAAACAAATAGTCCTTCAAAAAAATCGCAGTTTGTCAATGAAAAATCAGAAACACATAATTTTGAAAATATAATTAATACCAAACTTTATAAAAAAACACCATATTTAATCAAAAATTATTCAAATAATGCGCAAGCATTTTCAAATATACCAAAATTAATAATGGCCCATAAAATGTATGGATTTCCATATTTGGACAGTTCGGGTAGTTTTGGTATATCGTCGCGTGATAACATTATTATAACTATTAAAGATTACAGTTTTAATGAATTACAACAAATTCAAGCATTTCTCTCAACAAGCATAGCTTTATTTATATTTTCAACAACAAATTATCGAATGCGCTATTTAGAAAGCTATGCATTTCAATTTATACCAAATATTAGTAAGTTAAAAGAGTTTCCAAATTTATTAGATATGGAGCAAAATAAAAGAGAGAAATTAATAAGTCAATTTTTTAATTTCTCTCAAGTAGAAGAAATGCAATTCAATAATTTATTAACTTATAATTATTTTGTGGATAATAGCTATTTATAAAACTAACATTTTGTATAATATTAGTCATCTATTTTGTATAATATTATTACTTATTACTTATTAGTTAGTAATTTATTTTTTCTTGTTTTATTTTTTATTATTTTATTTTTATTAGTACCACCGCCATACCCTACAAACTTTTTGGCTCTATTTTTAGCTTGAGTCATGTATGATTCTTTCTTTCTAGGCGCTTCTGGAAGATCATCACCGTCATCAACAGCCACTACATTAGGGGGTATTTTCTCAGGCGTTGCTTTTGTAATTTTTATTGGATCTGATTTAGTAATAATAGCTTTATCTTGTAAGTTTATTAGGTGTAACTTTTTTACACTTTCTACAAATGCGTCATAATCAGTTTTGATTATTTTGAATTGTTTTGCGTTGTCGCTTAGAAAGACTATTGAGTTAAACCAATCTGTTCCCGGATTATCTCTATCTGGTTGAAGAATAATAGTAATAGGTGCCTTATCTGATGTAAACTTAACAGATTCATTCCACCCGAACTTTAGATTTGTTGTTTTCAGAATATCCAAATGTATTCCATGACTAAATACAGCTTTTGTATTTATTTCTTGAAGTAAATTAGTAAGTGTTTCGGTTGTTTTTGTTGAAGCAAATAGTGTAGCATATCTAAGAATATCTGTATACTCTCCCCGAATAGGATTTCGACGGTCGGCAATCCCTAGTATAGCGTTATTGCGTATATTATCTTTTCTTTTTATAAACTCATTAAATGGATTTCTTACTAGTGCATTTTGTAAATAATCAATATTGTATTTAATAATATTTAAATTTGTGTCTTTAATTAATTCTTCAAAGTCAGAAAATTCTTTTGGGTATAAAACACCGGTATATGTTTTCTCCACCGCAGGTGGAATAATAACTTTGATTTTATCAAGTGTAATAAGTTTTATTATAGTTTGTAAAATATCTTCATTGCCAGTTTTTTCATCGGTCCCGATATCAACCTTTTGTAACAATTTTAAAAATTCATATTCGCAATAAAAACGACGTTCATTCATATAGTCTTGTTTATATTTTGTAAATTCATATAAATGTAAACATTTATATTGTGAGTATTTGAAAATAACTTCTAATATATTTTTATAAGTAGTATTTTTAACTTCCTCTGGTTGCATACCTCTATCAAAAGATAATATATGAGTTATAAGAGTGCTCATTATGGTTGCTATATCACTTGCAATATAAGATATTTGTGTTTGTAAATCGGTATTACTCTTAAGAGTAAACTGTGACGAAATATCCATTATGCCAGTTCTATTGTTAAATGCAATGCCCCTGTTAAATAATGCGATTCTATTATATGGGTTCCGAGGTTCTGTTCCATCTACATGTTGATGTTTATATATATAATTTGTATATAGTAAAAATTCAGTAAACATATTTATAAAAGATATACTATATTTAATATATGGATTCAACTTTTTATAGTTGTTATTAATTCTCTCTTTTATCTGCGCTATTTCTCCTTGCCCCCCCGTTATAGAGGCAAAGCTTGTAGCATAACTATCGACCCACCCGTTATAAATAGCATCACTTGTCTTGGTTATGTCGTCTATATGTAAACTGTTAAAATTAGATATTTGCATAAATTCTGGTTTTTTAGGCATAAACAGTGTTATAAATTCACGACGACTATCTATTTCGCCAAGATTAGGGGTATTACTTATGTCTATTAATTTAGTTATTATATCATAATAAGAATTTTTTGTTAACGAGCTTTGCAATTTTACTACAATATCAAGTAACTGCCATTTGTGTGTGCACAAATCTGGACTATCTACTGACTCAAAACTATTTATCCACCATTCTTTGGGCGGATCCATATACTCTATATCATATTTACTATAATCATATTGTTGTAAGTGAATTGATGTTTTTAAAATATCAAATGCATCATCGTTACTAGTTTGTATTTTATCATATATCATATTGCGCAACGTTTTTCTTTTTTTATTCAACTTTATATGAGTTTCTGGGGCGCCGTCATAATTCATAACCATATCTTGAACATCTATGTTATTATAAACTAGTGTGTCATAATCATTAATAAATTCTGTTACAACCCTGGCTGCTATTACATAATCAACATTATATTCATGAGAAAAAGAAAGATTAGGATGTCGTGAATAATCTGTAGGAAGAGCATAACCACCTGCAATTGCGTGCTGGGGCAAATGTGCTTCCTTGGCATATATTTGATTACATCTATCTATATTTTTATGTTGCATGTTTTCATCACTAGATATAGTGGTTGAATATTTTTCTGCAGATTTTACTGCTTCACTTATTTTAGGAGATATATCCTTATCATCAGAGCACATTAAAGATAATGACAAAATAGAGTGAGCAAAATAACCATAAATATTACCGTAAGATCCGATAGTTGCGGCCGCAGAAGTGAGTTTAAATAATATTTCTCGATAATTTCTTTCATTAGAAGCACTTTCTAATGCTTGATAAGCAAATGTAGCATTAAAAGGAGAAGCAACGCAACTACTAAATTCCTTTACGCTGTTTATAAAAGATACATTTCTATAATCAGGTGGATTTAAGGCAACAGGAGGTACTCCTGCAGCATGGTCATGGTTCCGCGCTGCGAGCCGCCCGGCCCAAGGTTGTCGCCATTCCCATATTTTTGTTAACAGATTACCCGCGGTTTTAGTAGCAAATGAAGTAGTAATTCTGATGCGATTATGAAGAAGTTTAACAATATCTGAACAATATTTTTTAAATTGTTTTGTAGTATCTAGACGATTATAATTAATTACACTAGTCATCAGTGACGCAAATGAGGTTAATGCTGTCATTACTGCTATTTTTATATGACTATCTTCTTCAATGTAGTCTAATAGGTACTTATAAGAAGTCTTATTTCCTAAGTGGGTTGTCATAGTTTCTCTATAGCTTGGATAGTCTGCTTCATTTGTTCGATTATCTTCTTTAAGTTGTATATATAAATTTTTATTTATAATATTAGTATTAGTTGTGATAGATAACGGTGGACTAAGAAAGTTTTTAAACTCAAAGTATGTAAAAAATTTAACTGCATAGAGTGCTGCATCTTCATGACCATATGTTTCTGGTCTTATTTTATTTATAAACGATTTTAACATTTCATGAAGTATATCAGTAATAATTAAAATAATTGAAAGAGAGTCTCTAATATTAAATTCTTCAGAGGCTATGCCAATATTGGTAGCAGACGCCGTGGGCGTGCGATGTGAATAATAAATAGTTTCATTCTGTTTATCAAAAAAAGTAAGAGCAGAAATAACAACAGCATTATTATAAGAATTAATTGCAGCATATATTATTGATCTATCTAAAACTAATCCATTTATAGTATCAGATGCAAAGTTTTCAAAGTCTTCTGAATGATCTGTTTTTATTGCCCAGCATTCTGGTAATATTGTAAGTTTTAACTCTCTTAATATACGATTAAAGAAACGAACATGTCTATTTTGAGTAGCACAATTTTGTTCATTACCGGCGACAAAAGTAGCAGTCTCAAAAGCATGCTCTCTAGCATGATATGAGCTGCCCGTTTCACTATCATTAATGGTAGACTCAATAGAATAGAGCTTAAGTTTTAATTCGGTTATAATATGTCTAAGAGGTTCTGCATTTCCGGTGTCATACCTAAAGGATTCAGAAAATGCGTTTTCTGCATCAAGATTTTGATATTTTTTTTTATCTTGAGTTGTTATAAAATGAAAATTATAATAAGCAATATAAGAAAGAACTACTTTATAAATACTGTTTTTTATTTCTTGACTATTTAAAATCTCGTGTGCGAGTGTCCAAGATCGATTATGTACCGCTCTGCCCCAACGAACATGATCAGTCTCATCATCCTTAATCTGGAATGGAGCATATTCCTCTGACCAATTGAACTTGTTGTGAAGGCTTCTAAGCGCTGCATGATCAAAAGGATTAAACATGTAGTTATTAGTATTTTTTATGATCGTCTCATACTTAATTGTATATTGAAACGTTTTTTTGATTTGCCTTAATAAAAATATATCATCGGGTTCGTATCTTCCTATTATCCAAGAATCATCCCAAAAACAGCTCTCAATCTGAGCTAAAACAGCATAAGCAACATTTATATACAGTAAACCATTATTAGATTGATTATATAAATTTGTTATAATATGTTCTCTAACTTTATTTAAAGTCAGAAAAAGTGTATCTAAAATACAATAATAAAAAGTCTCTTTAAATGTTATATACCTTGGTCCAGAGGATAAATATCTCATATCTACATAAATTTTAGAAAAAACATTCAAATTTGCTTTAAGATTATAAGCAAAAGCAACTTCTTTTATATTATCTTTATTAAAGGAATCCTCATCTAAAGAGTTTCTAAGTTCATGAATCCGTTGGGCATTTGTAGTGATTCTTTCTTTTGCTGTTGCATCACCACTATTTTTGAACTGACCAACTCTACTCACTATCGCTTCTTTACTATCGATTGCAAATTTTATGGCTGCCCTGCCAAAACCGTCTGATAGTCGTTTTGGATCCGCATATCGTAACAATTTTCCAATACTATAATTAAATGGGTTTAAATTTGCTACTTTTGAAATAATATTTCCAGCAACATCTATACCCTTAGATATAATATTTGTATAACTATCTATAAGATTTTGTATGAGGAAAAAATATTGGAAATCAAATATTATACTAGCTATATTTTTTTTGTTAGTAACTAAATCTATCAAATTTAATTTAGCACAACTCATATTAATATTATAAAATTTATGATTATTTTCATTAAAATTAAAAATATTATAAAAACCAACATACATTCCATTCACAACGTCGAGACCTCCCAGAGTTCGCACGGCTTCCGGGCAAAAAATATGTTCTTGCGTAGTTGCATGACGTAACAAATTACTTCCTGGTCCTGGTGCAGCTGGATTAGCAAGTAGACCTCTCTCAAAGGATCTTAAAAATGGTAATTTTGTACTAACTATTGTGCTCCAGACAATATTAGAATTTTGGTAAGCCTGTGCCGGCCAATCACCAGGAATAGGGCCAATAGTATAATTATATACCTCAGTTCTAAGATCAGTAATCTTATTAAAACTAACTTGTAGTTCATGGAGAGCAATTTTTAAATCAATTAGTTTAGGAAGGCAAGTTGAATCCTCGTTCACATCTACTTCGGCATTATTCCTTCTTGTGACGCCAGCAGTACGCTTAGCAGTTACATTTTGAAGTAATCTATCAATTTCAGCCAGGCATGCCTGTGCCGTAACCAACGGTGCTGCTTGATCCTCTCGAAGCACATATGGAGAGTTTTTTCGTGCAGTTTCATTGCATTCTTTATAGAGATTATATAATTTTTTAAAACCAAATATTTTTGGAGTTTTAAATGATGAAACAATATTAAAATAATTTTCAACAGTAATTTTATTTTTACTAAAATCAGTTTGAGTTGATAAATTAATATTGGCAATATTAAAAGCAATTTTAATTAACATGTTATTAGTTATATCATAATTTATAGGAGGACTATTACACATCATTAAATAATACATCTTTATACGAGTATAATTATTAATATCATTATTATTAAGTCTAGTACTAAGTTTCCAATTTGTTAATCTGTCACGTTGAGCAGTTTTGATTGCAGCGGAAGCTGTCCCGGGAATTCCGGGAATTCTATTTATAGTATTATATAAATCATTATCTAAATAATTATTTAAAATGTATGATTTAAAACATGATATTTCTCTACTCCATCCAAACTTATTTAAATTATAAAGACTATACATATATAATGATGTATTCTTAATACACTCTTGTTGCTCGGTTTCTGTTTTAAAATCTCCCTGGTTATTTATTAAGTCAATATTTATTAACTTTGTAATAAATGAAGCCTCATTTACAATTTTTTGAATTGTTCTCAGTGATGTTGTATTATATATATCAATAATAATTAATTTAAATGTATTGTCTATTTTGCTTATTAACTGTGTAAATAAGGATCGTAGGGCACGCTTAATAATATAGGTGGTTGTGTTTTCATCGCTGTTCCAGTTCTCGGGATTATCCTCTGCCAAAATATCCAAAAAGTTGTCTTCACTTATTGTTATAATTGAACTAGTAGTATTAGCATCAGCAATGTGTTTAATTTGTTTAAATCTATATATTTGTATATCAGTCATTAACTTAAATAGATCACCATAATAATCAATACTTTTTACATAAGCTTTTGTTTTTGATAGTTCTATATCTTTTGAATTAATTTGAATTATAGCATTAGTTCTTAAAATAATACGTAAAAGATCATTGGTTAATTTTCTGAGTTCAATAATACGATCTCTAATTTCAGATTTTTTTATGTCTCTATCATTGTAAATTGTAAGTAAAAAGTCAAGACTATTTTGTATCATTGTTACTTCTTTAAGAAGATGTTCAACTTTAAAAAATGACTGATGTCGTTCAACCATTTCAATAGTTAGCAATGATTTTTTAACTACTGATTCAATCATAAATTCAAAATAACCAATATCTTTTGAATACTCTCTATTATCTGGTAGAAGACTAATTTTAAAGTTTTCATCTAATTCATTAATTTTTAATTCAATTTTTGTAGGTTTTCCAAATTGGATCTTATTTACAATTTTAGACTTCTTATCAATTTTATAAGTAATTTCATAATATAAGTATGCAATCTCTTTATAAAGTATTTCCAACATTTTTTTTCTTTCAATTTTAAAAATTGTTTTATCGGGTATAGTATCTTTTTTTCCAGAATACATTTTTTTTTGTGCTTCATATGCATCTTCATTTTCTTGTTTATATACCTTTATAAAAAATTTTAGTTGTGAATCAATAACTTTTAACAATTCAGTTTCCAAATTAAAAAATATTATTTCTTTATCTTCTATATCAATAAAATCAATGTCAATAATATCGTTGATGGATATATTTTGAGTTTGTAGCATCTTATTAAAATTAGTATTATTTAGTTGATAATTTTTACTATAATACTCTATTGTTTTATCATTAGCTTGATAGTCATTAAATTTTTTAGCTATTATGTGGGAAAATTCTTCATACAGTAAATATAAGAATTTTAATTTTTCTTGGACAAATATAATTTTTCCTCGTCTAAGTAACATAATATTATTATAAATAATTTGAATGTCTGTTAATTGTTTTTCCAATTCTTTTCTACGCTTTGTAATTTTACTAAATACAGATGATTTTTGTATTACTTGCAAAGTCTCAAGTTTATTCAATGTTTTTAACTCAAGTTTAATTGTAATTATTTTCTTATTTGGATTAACTGCTTCAGTTGCAAATGCATTTGCTTTTTTCACATTTTTTCCAAATTCTTTCTCAGCATTTTCAATAATATCAGTTATATTATTTATACTGTGTTTAATTATATATAGTTTTTTAAGATAAGTACCATTTTTCCATTTAGTTTTATAAAAGACATTTAAATCTTTACTATATTCCAAACTAACATCATTATGTGTTTTAGTTCGTAAATATTCATTAGTATCTTTAAAAAATATTACAGGTTCTTGTTGAGAATATTTTCTAAGTAGTTTACTATCTAAAATACGATTATAAACATATTTTTTATCTTTAAAAGATTCATTAAATTGAACAGTAACTTTTGTGCCATCAGCAGAAATAGAACTAATTGTTCCTATTGCATTAGAAAATATAGTATCATGTGTAAGATCCAAATCCGGAGTTATATTATAGTCTTTGTTATTAATAAATATTAATTCTTGCGGTAATAAATCTTTTTTTGATCCACTTACATCGCGTACGCTAATTTTACTATTATTATAGGGTGCAAAATCTGTAGTTATATAGAAATCTGATTGGTTAAATATTTCATAATCTAAACATTTAACATACATATTCTTCTTAAATTCAAAATTTGTTTTTAATAATTTATTAAATGACTCATCTTGAATTATTGTATCTTCTTGAACAAAACAAATAACTTTGTCTTGTTCTTTTAAAATATTATTTATTGTACCCTGTATAAGATTTGGTTGATAAATCGCTAACATATTTGCTATAAGAGGATATTGTGCTAAAACATTATCTAGTGATACTGACGTGTTATCTTGAGCACTCATTGCTTCCATGTCTCTTTCATACTCTAACTTAAGATCTTCGGCATTCTTTTTTTCCCAGTCAAATCTTAAAAATTTTATTATATTATCCTCCAATTGATATTGATACACTGGTGATTGTTTATATTTTCGCCAAGCATATACACTCATATAACCAACCCCACCCAAGACTGAAACACCACCAACACTTATAACTAAAGAACGAAAAAGCTTATCGGTGTTATTATCTGGATCGGTCGACCCCGATGCTATAGCAGCGGCCTCATTTGAACCAACACCAAGATGTTGCAAAACCCAATCCATACCTCGAGGGTGTGCATCTTTATATGCATCAATTGCACTATCCATTACATCTGCTTCCTCAATATACTTAGCAGCTACCATAATCTCATAAAAGTCTTTAAATTTCTGCCGCTTGGCAACATCATCTGGGTGAGCTTCGGCATCGGCTGAAAGACCTTCAAGATACTCTTTTAACGTTTGGAAGTTAGGATGATCAGGATGACTAGCTGATGGATTATAAACTATTGCTTTAATTGCGTCGGGTAATTGATGATCCGTACCCGGATAATGATCTTTAAAATTTACCAACTTGTCATTAAAATTATTAATAGATTCTGGTATAGTCCATTTAAAGTCTCCAAGTCCATAATTATCTAATTTTAAATCAACATGAGTACCTAAAGGAGGATATTCAATCCCAAGAGAGCCTTTAACCCCCCAAGCACTACCAATATGATCAAGAAAGTCATCATAAACCTTAATTGTAGTTATATCAAGATCAGGTTTTATTACAGTATTCCATACGCCCTGAGTGTAGTCGCCTAAATGCACGCCTACTTTTCCATCAACAATAGCAATGCCATTAGCCAGTTTATTTCCCAGTGCTGTATTTCGTAGAGCAGCCTGATCTCCGCTTGCCCAGTTAGTAAAAGTGCTGTCTGCCGCGGCGGCCGCAGTAGTTGCGGTGTCAAAGTCGGCTTTTACCTCTTTTAGTCTTTCCCACGTATCGGTTGCTTTAGACAAATTGGCATTTGCCGAGTTGAGAGTATTTTGATGCTCTGCTATTAGTGTATTTACATCGTCTATATTTTTTTGGATGCCTTGAAACTTTGGATCAAGTGTACCTTCTCCACTTAAAAATCCAAGTGGCCGCAGCATGTGATTTGCCTTATCGGCGTTGTAAAGTTGCAATTGGGTGTGTAACCTCTCAATCTCTGCTGTTTCTCTGGTTATGATCGCATTCTGATTGCTAACCTCATTCTCATAAATGAGAATTTTATCCGCTATATTCTCAGGTGTCAAGGGATGCTGATCATCCACATGGGAGAAGTCTGCATTGGGATATTTTCCATCAGTAAAAACATATTTATTTGTATCAGTAGAAGGGTCTGCAAGATGTTCAATTACATATCTAGCATCTTGAAGGTTGTGCCATGCAACATATCTATTAGTTACTACTTCCTCCATTGTAGTTGGATAATTATGAAATGTTAAGCCATGTTCACCGCCGACCGGTGGATGTTGCGCCACTAGCTTAGAATAATCAAACTCTGCCAAAAACTTTTGTTTTGTAGCCTCAAAAGTTGCCGGGTTGTCAAACCCATCCCACCACGGTTTGATCGCTTTTAGATTATCAAGTGTAGTTTGATTGGCGACACTAGGATGGTGCAGATTTTGTGTTTCCGCATACTGTATCTTGCGGTCAATGTCAATCTCTGCACCATTTGCATCATGTGGACCCGGTGGCACCAACCATGCTTTTGCTTGGGCAGCATTGTCTAAATGTGTCTTGACATCGTTGTGTGTAAGATTTGTAAGCGCATTTGCAGCAAGTTGTGGATAAACATGCGGAGCAACGGTGGGAGCTAGCGCGCTTGCGGCAGTATTAATAGTAGTAGCCTCTGCTCCTACTCTTGCCAATCGCGTTGCCTCGTTTGATTCACTTGCAGTAATGCCCCAGTCGTCATGAAGAAAGTCAAGAATTTCAGCAAAAGCACCACCCCGTTTAATATTTTTTCGTGTTGTTTTTAATTTTTGTATTTTTTTTTGTGATTTTATATTTTTTTTTAAATATGATGATCTTTGTCGTAGACTTGATGGTCTACTAGGCGGTGGACTAGATGGCGGACTAGGTGGCGGACTAGATGGCGGACTAGGTGGCGGACTAGGTGACGGAAGATTTGATGGTCGATTAGGCAAAGTTAGTTTTTTAAACTCATCAAATAATTTTTCTTGTTCATATGGATCAACTGCTTTTTGAAGTTGTTCACTAATATATTTTAGGTATTGTATTTGTGGATAAGTTAAGGTTATAGGTCTTGCCGGTGTAGAACTTATACCTGTGCCTGCCCCTGAATCTAACACTGGTGCTGCCGCCGATGGTGCTGCCGCCGATGGTGCTGCCGCCGATGGTGCTGCCGCCGATGGTGCTGCCGCCGATGGTGCTG
>Ga0214919_10008659_pt1 | contig 13324 bp, 12 predicted proteins | sample LL1503_MetaG_FD_177994 | JGI IMG/M metagenome (GOLD analysis project Ga0214919, IMG submission 177994) | Freshwater microbial communities from Lake Lanier, Atlanta, Georgia, United States - LL-1503 | ecosystem: Environmental > Aquatic > Freshwater > Lake | place: USA: Georgia | collected...
GAGGTAATATACTAGGCTGTTCTATATTAGCATCATCGTCATAATATTGACTACAAATTGTTTTAAATTCACTTTGAAATTTATATACAGCTTCAATACGTTCTTGTAAATCTTTATGTTTTTTTACAGGTGTCATTAATTAATGAGAGAAAATAGTATTTTATATGAATATTATTTTAAACCATATGATATATTTAGAAACTAGCATAATCAACATCACCAAATGCTTTGCGTTGATTTGTCATTATTTCTTCAGAAGATATTTCGGGTTGGTAATCAGGTTGATAAACAGGGTCAACTACTTTAACCCGTGCTTTTTGTAATTGTTTGTTATGATGTCTAAGTAATGAATCCCCCATAACTGATTTATCACTGCTAGTCTCAGAATCAGTTTCGGTTAAAAGTTTAAAGGCATCATCAATATCAGCATATGTTAATTTATTATCATAACTAACGAGTTTTTCTTCATATTTAGCTGCAAGCTTGTGATGAGTATCTGCCTTATCAAGCATACCTTTTGCTTCTGCTTTATTTGCAGCCTTCTTGTGTTCTTCTACTTTAACTTCGGCAACAACTTTCTTCTCTTGTAAAGTAGCTTCTTTAACCATTTTGGCAGCTTGTTCAGGTTCTCTAGTTTGTTGAGCAGCAGTTTTTTGGACTTCTGCTTTTACAAGGGTATTAAGACGTGCTTCTTGTTTAGCAGCTTCAGTTGCATGAGCTTTAGCAGCAGTCATATTACCCTCAGCAGCTGCTGTTTTAGCAGCTGCTGTGTGAGTATCTGTTTTCATTACAATAAGGGCTTTAACTTCTTGTTTAGTAGCTTCCTTCGCAAGAGTCTTAGCCGTCTTGTTATCACCATTCATTTTAGCTTCTTTTGCTGATTCTTTAGCAGCATCTGCTTTAGCAAGAGAAACAGCTTTAATCTCCATTTTAGCAGCTTCCTTTGCAAGACTCTTGGCAGCGACTTGGTCGCCTTTTGCGGCAGCTACATTAGCAGCAACTGTCTTTTGTTCTGCCTTAACAAGAGCACTTGCTTTAGCTTCTTCTTTAGCAGCTAATTTCTTAGCATCTTTAGCTTCCTTCATATCACCATTTGCCTTAGCTTGAGATGCAAGAGATTTAAGAATATCAGCTTTAGCTGTAGCACTGATAATCGTGTTTTGTTTAGCAGCTTCAATCATATTACCGGCAGCCTTGGCAACCTCGGCTTTAGCAGCAGCATTTACGACGGCTGTTTGTTTAGCAGCTTCTTTACTTTGAGCTGCAGCAACTTTCATATCACCTGCCGCGACAGATTGTTTAGCTGCAGCTTGAAGTTCAGCAGACTTAACAACTGCATTTATAACTGCATCATTCTTTACTGCTTCTTTGGCATTTGCTTTAGCTAATTTAATATCACCAATACTAACTGCTTTATTGGCAGCTTGTTTAGCAATGTCTGCATTCATAGCAGCATTAACAATAGCACCTTGTTTAATAGCTTCTTTCTGAAGAGATTGTGCTTTCTTGATATCACCTACATTACTAGCTTGTACAGAAGCCTTCTTGTTAGCTTCTTCTTTAGTAGCAGCAACAACTACAGCATTTTGTTTAACTGCTTCTTTGGATTGCGCTTGAGCAAGAGCTACATTGCCAGCTGCAGCAGATTTAGCTGCAGCTACATTAAGAGCTGTAGCATCTGCAGCAGCCTTGAGTACAACATTTTGTTTAGCAGCTTCAGTAGCATGTGCAGCTGCTAATTTCATATTACCTGATGCAAGAGCCACTTTAGCTGCTTCTGCATGAACATCAGCTTTAGTAGCAGCATTGATAACAGTTGCATTCTTAGCAACTTCAGCCATAGCTAATTTCTTATCAGCAGGAGTAGCTGCTGATGCAGCTGCATTAAGATTAGCATCCATCTTAGATGCAGCACTTACAATTGCACCTTGTTTAGTAGCTTCAAGTGTATTAGCTTCAGCTTTCTTAATATCACCAACTATCATAGCCTTATTAGCAGCATCTTGAAGAGTTGCTATTTTAGTAGCAGCATTTATTACAGTAGCTTGTTTAGCTGCTTCTGCTTTATGAAAATCTGCTTTCTTAATATCACCAGAGGCTACAGCTTGTTTGGCTGCATTCATATGAGCTTCCTCTTTCACAGCAGCATTTACAACACTCATTTGTTTAGCAGCATCTTGAGCATGAGCAATGGCAAGAGAATTATTACCTTGAGCACTTGCAATAGAAGCTACTTGTTTTAACATATCTGCTTTAGCAGCAGCTGTGACTACAGTTGTTTGTTTATCGGCTTCCTTAGCTAATATTTTAGCAGCGGCTACATTACCAGAAGCTTTAGCCACATCTGCAGCTTTCTTAGCTTCATCTGCTTTAACAGCAGCATTGATAACAGTAGATTGTTTACTGGCTTCTTTTGAGAGAGCTTGAGCTAATTTAACATCTCCAGATGCATTTGCTTTAGCAGCAGCATCTCTATTAGCTGATTCCTTAGCAGCTGAGGCAACAACAATTGATTGTTTAACAGCCTTGTCCATAGTAGCTGCAGCTTGATTCATATTACCGGCAGCCATTGATTTAAGAGCTGATTCTTTTAAAGCCATCGTAGTAGTAGCAGCTGTAATAACAGCATTATTCTTAGCAGCTTCTTTAGAAAGGATAGCAGCCGTTTTAGTATCGCCAACAGCAACAGCTCTTGTAGCAGCTGCTGTTTGAGCATCTGCTTTAGTAGCAGCTTTCACAACAACAGATTGTTTAGCAGCATTTGCTAATAATAATTTAGCTTTTTCATCTTCGCCATTATTTTTAGCTTGTACTGCAGCTGTCTTGAGACTATCTACCATTGCAATTGATTGTACTTTAACTTCTTTCTTAGCAGCATCAAGAGCTAATTGTGCAGCTTCTGGTTTCTTCTCAGCTTTGGCAGTAAGGGCAGCATCTTTAGCATTCTTAGCATTTACAATATCTTTAACCATAGAATTATTAGCAGGTGCATTTTCTAATTTAGTAATTAAATTAACTTTCGCTGTTTCTGCCATAGCTTTCTTTTCTTTTTCTTTAGCAACCTCATTGTTACCAGTTGCCATAGCCTTCTTGGCATCTTCTTTTAGTTCAGCAGCTTTAACTAATGTATCTGCTTTCACTTGTTGTAAAATAGCTTTGCTTTGAGCATCATCTGCTTTAGCAGGCATATTATTAGAGAGAGCAGTAGATGCAACTTGGGCTAACTGAGATGCTTTATCAACTGCAGTTTGAATAGCATTAGATGTAGTAGGTGAGAGAGGGACAGATAATTTAGGGTCGGGTGTGACAGATTCTAATAATTCAATAAATCTTTCTGTTGTTTTTGGTTTTACTGCATTAACTATTTTAGTGACACTATCATGCGAACTAGCAGTTTGTAAGGTAACAAATAAGGCAACCGCTACAATAATAGATGTTGAAGGGTCTTTATTTGCTAAATAAGCAATCATAAACATAAAACCAATTTTAAAATAACTATTGTTAAAAACTTTAGCAACAGATTCTGGTAATTTTGGGGCGGCCATAGCAGCATATAAAATTAATAACATGCCAACTACAGCATTTAATATTTTATTATTGTTAACATAATCTAGGGCTTTGTTAATACCAGTTGATACCTGGTTTGACATTTGGTCAATTGACTCCATTATATTATGCCTTATAAAAAAATTTATACTTTTTATAAAAATTGAAATATAAAATTGAAATTTAAAAGGTAAATTTTATATTTTAATATAATTTAAATGGATAAAACGATATTATGCAAAGAAGGTTACCTTGTACCAAAAATCAAGAAATATAATACTATGATTGAAATAATTAAGAAGGAGCTAACGGTTCAACCTTTTCAAATGTGCAATTTTGTTAAAAAAGATGATTCTAATAAATTTACTGTCTATCAGGAGAATGATGAATATATTTGTATACCTAAATATTATGGTATCAATAAACTCGGAAAACCAGATATGAATAAGGAAATTGTAGGTCAATCTATTAATTGTACATTTAAAGGAAGTCTCAGACCTAAACAAGAAGAGATTGTAGCAACCGTTGTTCCTCATATTAAGAAGAATGATGGTGGTGTATTATGTCTTCCTTGTGCTGCAGGAAAAACGGTGTTATCTTTATATCTAGCATGTATGTTCAAAGTTAAAACTCTTGTTATTGTTCATAAAACTTTCTTATTAAATCAATGGAAAGAAAGAGCGGAACAATTCACAGATGCAAAAGTTGGTATTATTCAACAAGATAAAATAGAAGTAGATGGAAATGATATTGTTATTGGTATGTTACAATCAATTGCTAGAGATAAATATGATGCTGATATTTTTAGAGATTTTGGTATGGTTATTTTTGATGAGGCTCATCATGCACCTTCACAATATTTTTCAAAAGCACTACCACTTATTGCCTCTAAATTAACAATTGGTTTGAGTGCAACACCAAAACGTAGTGATAGATTAGAACGAATCTTATATTGGTATTTTGGAGATATTATGTATAAAACAGCAGTTGAAGAAAATAATCGTGTTCTTGTTAAAATTATTAATTATGACATTGAACACGAAAAATTTAAAGAATTCTTTATGCGAACTGGTGATGTAAATCGAGCAAAAACAATTAATAAGATCACAACAATTGGAAGAAGAAATAAATTTATTATTGATATGTTAGAAGAGGTCCTTCTAGAAGATAAAAGAAAAATTTTAATTTTATCTGATAGGATTGAACATCTTAATGCACTCAAGAAAAGATTAGATGAAAGAGAAATAACTACTACTGATTATTATGTTGGTGGTATGAAACAAAAAGCATTAAAACAAGCAGAATTGGCACAAGTTATTTTCGCCTCATATGGGATGGCTTCTGAAGCTCTTGATATTCCAGATTTAAATACACTATTTATGGTCACTTCAAGGCGAGAAGTAGAACAAGCAGTAGGTCGTGTAATTAGAAAGATTGACCCTAATGTTAGACCAATGATTTTTGATTTTACTGATATGTTACCAAGTTTTGTAAATCAAGGTTACAATAGACGAAAATTATATAAAAAAATGGGATTTGAAATTAAAATAATTGAAACCAAGAATGGTGAAATAATTAATATGATTGAATCTGAAGAAATTAATAAATTAAAAGAGTGTATTAATGATGTAGAATGTGAATTTATTGATTAATCTATTATGTTAATAATCCAATTATTTATTTTTGATATTATTAATTTATCATAATTTCCTTTATTATCTTCATAATTTTTAATATAATATATATGAATTTTTAAAATATCCGCAAGTTCTTCTTGTGATAGGTTTTGTTTAATTCGTAAATATTTAATAAGTTTACCATATAATTCTAAATTTATTGATATCATCTATATATAATAATAAAAAAATTATTAAATATAATATTATTTTTAAAAATAATATTACTTTTTTTTAAAATAAAATATCATCTAAGTATTCTTTGCAATCCATCGATTTATCATATCGACAACTTTTCCATTTCGCACACCCTTTCCTACTTCATAATCTTTTATCGTTGCGAGAGGGATAGATAGAGCAGTAGCAAGTTGTTGTTGATTCAGACCTTTTGCACTTCGAGCCTTTTGCATCTTGAGCCCAAACTCGCGCTCCATCATAACAGGACGAGTCTCTGGTTCTGCATTCGGGTCATTTGAATCATAAATCTTTTTTACAGTAACACCACTAGTATTACCAGAATAAGTGGTTTTGGGTTGGGTTGTAGTACCCTTAGGCTTATTAGCTTTATTACCAATATTAACAGGTGTCCAATCTTGAAAACTCATTAAAAATTAATAAATAATTGTATCAAATATATTATTAATCAATTTTTTTAATTATTTCATTACATTTAATAATTAAGAAAATTACTTGTTCCATTTTGTGTAATACTACGTTTTTATTAAACTGTTATATTACAAGGTTTGAATGATTTTCTATGATATACACTTGGACCATATTTAGCCAACCCTTCTATATGTTTTTTTGTTCCATATCCCATGTTACTTTCTAAATCATATTTTTCATTTAACTCAATGTTAGTCTTACATAATTCTCTGATATGCATATCATGATATTCCTTTGCAATAATAGAAGCTGCTGCTATAGATAGGAATTTTGCATCACCTTGTACTATTGATGTGACATTATAATCAGGAAATTTCTTTTCCCAATAGCATCCATCAATAATAAGATGATTTATTACAATATTTTTATCTGTAACTTTTGATTTCAAATCATCGATAGCTCGCCCCATTGCTAACCGAGTTGCTTCTAGAATATTAATACTATCTATTTCACTTGGTTCTGCATAACCAATACCCCAAGCATATACATTTTCTTTAATCCATTTTAGTGCAATACCTCTTTTCTTTGCAGATAATTTCTTAGAATCTATTACATCTATATTATTTTTTGTATTGAGTTTAGGTCCCCAGATTACCGCCCCAGCATAAACTCGTCCTATTAATGGACCTCGTCCTGCCTCATCTACACCAATCTCATAATCATAATTGTATTTTTGTTGCATTATAAATGAATTATAGATTATTTATTTAAAACCTTTTTCATCAGGTTTATTCTTATAAACCCACGGTTTCATACAAAGCGCACAATGTTTGTTCTTTTCAATCCAAGGTTTAATACATTCATAGTGAAATGAATGAGTACACGTTCCTTCTACAACATAAGAATCAAGACCCTTATCTTGATGATATAAACTATTAGTATTTAGACTCTCTCGACAAATACTGCACTCTGTGTTTGACGGCAAATTATATTCCCACCAACTTAGAAGTCGCATTTTATTAACAGTAAATTTGTTTGACATTAAAATATGTAAAATAATAATAATAATAATACTATTTATCAATTTTTCTGTGTAAACCCTTACACAGAAAAATTATTTGTGTTAATTCTCTAGTTTACTGGCATAAAGCTGCAATTTATTGAAAGCTATCAAATTGTTGTTCCATATTCATATACTTATCATATTCTGATTTCAAACTATTAAAATTATAGCCTTCAACTCGCCCAACTTCCACAACTACATCATTCCTTAATTTAATAAATACTTGTGTCGGAAGAGATTCTGCTTTATACTGGTCGCATAACTTTTCGTTGCTTTCATCATCAACATCTAAATAACAAACAGCTAATTTAGGCATCATATTTTTAGTGTCATCTTCTTCTAATTTACCTTTAAGTAGTTTACAAGGTTGACACCATGTTGCACCAAAATATAATACAACTACTTTATTATCAATATTATCTAAAATGAACTCGTCCAATTCATCAACACCATTAATTTGAATCATTATATATATGTATTAACTATATTTTTAAATCAATTCGCAAGAAACAATTTAATCGCTATCACTATCTAATTCAGATAATGTTGATAAAGTATCAGTGGACTCACTGCTATCTACACTTGATGAATCAGAATCTTTAATAAAATTACGCATATATTTTTTCATTGCCTTCTTCTTACGACCTCCATCTTGTTCTTCAGATTGTTCGCCAGATTGTTCTTCAGATTGTTCGCCAGATTGTTCTTCTTCAGATTGTTCTTCAGAATTGGAATTATCTGATGAATCCTCAGAGTTTGGTGTATCAGATAATGGTGGTAGCGATTCGTCAGAATCTAATTTATTTTTCTCAGATTTTTCTTCAGAATTATTATTAGGAGTTTCTGATAATGAAGATAAACTAGACGATGATTCAGATGGTGAATCACCAACACTAGAGCTCTCTTCTTTATCTTTAACGGGTTCAGATTCTAAAGTTCTAGGACTCTCTAAATCCTTTTTAGGCGAATCTTCTGAACCGCCTAAAAAATAATTATTAGAGTTCATTGTAGGGGTTTCAGATAATTCGTCAATTTCTAAAATATTATTATGTGAACCGCCTTTTTGAGAAATTTGAGAATGTTTTAATTGAAAATATTTTGTTTTATATTTAAGGTATTTATTGTGATATGACATGTATATCATGAGATTAGATTTTAATTAAACAAAAAATTGAACAAATTAATATTTATATTATTTTTTTAAATATTTTAATGAATTCTAACACAGTAAATCTAACAGATTTGAAGATTGGTGATATAGTTACTATATATTTCTATCCTGATAGTCAAAAGTACCTTGATATGTTAACACCGAAAAAGGGTACAATTATTGCAATTGGTGATAATCTTTTTGATTATATGATTAAAATGGAAGATGATACAAATAGTCATCTATTTCACGAAGGTGTTTCTTATTATGGAGATACATTAGGTTATGATTATACAATTTATCGCAATTAGATTTTTTTATAATATTCTAATAAAAAAATCTAATTAAAAATAATGATTATTAATCCAATCGAACAAGAAAAATGTGCACCTGGAAAAGATTTTACAGATGGTTCTTGTCTTACTTTAGAATCACTCCAAAAGATTGTAGAAAATTACAATAAAACAAATAATGATACGATTAATATTAATTTAGATAAAGCAGAAATAGTTAAAGAATTAGAAAATAAATTAAAAAATAAATGTAATGAACAAACGTGTTGGTTACGTTTAGATATTGTAAAAAAATTAGAAGACGAGGATATTGATAATAATACATTTAGACCAAAAGGACCAACTAAAAAATATGAATGGTTAAGTACAAATCATATTAATGATGTGGTGGAACAGTATATGAATGTCCATAAAGATTTCTTGTTTTTAGGAGCAGTTCCATATGATTTTGATGATCTTGCAGTTCTTGGGATTTCTAATTTGAATTTTGCAAATATTGAAAAAGAAGGGAAACATAAAATCGGCATGGTTATTAATCTGGATGAACATTATAAAAGTGGTTCTCATTGGGTTGCATTATACACTGATTTAAAAAAGAACCAAATCTATTTTTTTGATTCTGTTGGGAAAGTTCCCGGTAAAAGAATACGTAAATTTGTAAATAGAGTGACCAAATATTTGTATAATAAAAAATATCATAAAAATTTACCAATTAATGATGTAATATCAAAATTAAAATCTATTAAAAATACAAAAGGTGATATTAATAAAGATGAGCCTTTGGCTCAACATCTTAAAAATCTATTAGGTGGAGGAATTGATGTAAGATATAATATGAAACAACATCAATTTGAAAATTCAGAATGTGGTGTTTATTCTATTAATTTTATTGTTAGATTAGTAAGTGGAGAATCTTTTGATAATATTGTTAATAATATCACAAGTGATGAAGAAATGAATAAAAATAGAGAAGAATACTTTAGGAATGTAAATAATTTAAAATCAAAATTTTAATAGAAGAGTATTCTATTGAATCGTATCTAATAATATATTTAATGAATGGGATAGATTATAAAAATTATAGTTATTTCCCTTAGAATCTTTAAATATTATATCCAATTTATCTAACATGAATGGATTCTGAAATTTAAATTGGCATATCGATTGGCCATTAAAATATAATATACCAAAAGGTACATCTTCTGATATATTATTTAAATATAAATATACTTTATCTTCAATCCTTAAATCCCATGAATTATCTGATACTAATCTGGTACCTGTAATAGTTTTCATAAATCCTAAATTTGTTTTAGATAAAACAGTAGATTGTATTGTTAATTCTTTCATACTATCATTTGATTCAATAATAATATGTTGTTGACTATTTAATGATATGGTCAAACTATCATCATTTTCTTTCAACTTACTATCTAATATACTTATTAAATCTTCTATACTATATTTTCCTGTTTCTAATTTTATAGTAATATCACTATCATTGACTTTTAAACATAAACAATTATTTTTATTTTCTTCTATATTAAATCGAGGGGTTGGTAATGAATAAGACATTAATTTTAATCCAGTTACATTATAACCTGTTGTTTTGCCATTATTTATAGGCCAAATATAAGATGAACTATTATCTGGATTTGTAACTTCCATCTGTATTTGATTTGTTTTAAATAAATAATCATAATTTGATATTAATTGTTTTACATCCATCTCTTTCTTTATCAATTCTACTTCCTTTAAATTTATCATTTGTTGTTTATTATCTATTTCTTCATTTTTCTTTGTCAAATCGTTGAATTCATTAGCAATCTGCTCTTTTAATTCATTTATTCGTATCAACTCACTATTATCAGTATTTAATCTATCTTTTAATCTCTGATTTTCTTCTTCTAACTTACTAATAAGAGTTCGCATCATATCTAATCGTTGTGCATCTTCTTTCACTTCGATATTATTGGCTTTCATTGAATTTCTTAATTCCGCTAATTTATTATTAGGCTCGCGACGTGAAACCATATTCTCTTGCTGCATATTATTAATATCACGTCGCGAAACCATATCAGGCTGTGTGTTAGGCTCGCGACGTGAGACCATATTCTCTTGTTGCATATTATTAGGCTCACGACGTGAAACCATATCAGATTGTTGCATATTATTAGGCTCACGACGTGAAACCATATCAGATTGTTGCATATTATTAGGCTCACGACGTGAAACCATATTCTCTTGCTGCATATTATTTAACTCTTTCCTAGGCATCATATTATTACGTTGTTGTTCCATCATTTTAGCTTGAGACATCAAATCTTCAGCAGGTTTTGTGAAATCTATATTTTGCTGTGTAGGCATAGGTCCGATATTATTTCTGTCAGATTGTAATCGCTTTAATCTATCTTCAAAACTAGTTTTATCTTCTTCTATTTCTCCATCAACTAATGGTTTATCAATGTTATCTAAACTAAATAAATCATCACCTTTCATATCATTTGATAGACCCATAAATCCTTGATTAAATTGTGATGAATCAGCATTTTGAAAATCAGGTTTCCCAGAATTATTTGACGAGATATTCATAGTATTTGTTTTTGCTATTTGTCTCACATCGTTATTATTATTATTTTTATCAGGATTTGTTTTAACGGATTTTAGAAAATCTGGTGTAGGTGGTCGATTATTTCTAGCTACTTCTGTTTGTCTCATTTGCTGTACTGATTCCATACGTGATGAAACATCTTTCTTATCTGTATTAGAATTATAATTATTAAATGCATTTTGCTGTTCCGCTATATCATCTATAATAGGTCTAAATGCTTGATCTAGATTACTATCATAATTATTCATATCAGGTGACATTCCCTGAAAACTATCATTACCCTTGCGACGCTGTTCTACTATTTGTACTTTTTGATTTAAATTAGATTGTGTCGATTGTGGTCTATCCATCACACGATTTCCAGGATTTGGATTTGAATTAAAATCTCTCTGAAATTTATGGTCAGCTACATTTACTTGTGGACTGGTTGCCATTGTCATTGTTTTCAATTCAGTTAATGTATAATTTAATGAATATTTTTTAAATTGGTCAAATACTTTATCAATATTGTTACCATTTACAGTATTCACATCTATTTGTTTATAGACTGTTTTCATATTTTTTACCAATGAATTAACAATATCTTGTTTGGCATCTCTTGATAGATTTGGTACATTTAGTTGTTGTTGTACCATCTTATTTAAATTTGCTATTAAATCCTTTGAAAAAAATTTATTTTTTAACATATCCTGTTTTGAATAGTTTTGTTCAGTCATTATTTATAAATTAAGCTTTTTTTTTAAATCACATGTTTTATGCGTTTTATATTATTTAATATATAATGGTGAATTGGTAACAATACACTCGAATAATATACAATAAAGTGACCACACTTAAGTAGTGTGGTAAGTAAATCATTACATTTAATTTTGGTTTGAAAAGAATCTAAAAAATTCTGTAATTTTACCTAGTGAAATTAATCTCACTCTTTTATATAATGAGTTATCAAAAAAAATATTTAAAATATAAGGAAAAATATTTAAATTTAAAAAAATTATTAGGGGGGTGTAGATGTGGTAATAATTGTAAACCGGGACAATGTGAAAAAGAAGATTCTCTTATAGAGGAAAAACAATCAGATAAAACAAATAGAATTGAATTTGTTCCAACTGATATATCAAACAGTATATTTGAAAATTTAACTCCTACGGAAATAATTAAATATATAACTAGTAGAAAAGCTATTGCAAATTATTATCATTGGGATGAAACACCTGAAATGAGGCTAATTAATTTACCTTCATTATTAAATCTTCATCTAGAAACATGCAAAATTATAGAAGACCCCGAAAAAGTAAATAAGTGTGATAATTATATTCATAAAAATAGATTTTTAAGATTGTATAAATTATGTTTTCCTGGAGTAATAAATAATCAAATAGATGTTAATATTCAACTATTAGATATAATGATGAGAAAACTTATTGGAACAAAAAATAATATTGAAAACATTCAATATTTAATTGAATTAGGTGGTAATCCCATATTGAATATAGATGATAATTTTTATAGATCACACATGTTAACAGATATTAGTTTACCTCCATCAGTCATAACTATTGGAGACTTTGCTTTCTCTGAAAATCAATTAACAAATGTTGTAATACCAAATTCAGTCATAACTATTGGAAACGGTGCTTTTCTTGAAAATCAATTAATAGAACTGAGAATCCCTGAATCAGTTACAACTATTGGTATCTCTGCTTTTTCTAAAAATCAATTAACAAATATTGAAATACCAAATTCAGTTACAACTATTGGTTTCAAAGCCTTCCTTAATAATCAATTAACAAATATTGTAATACCAAATTCAGTCATAACTATCGCAGAATGGACTTTCTCTCAAAATCAATTAACAAATGTTGTAATACCAAATTCAATTATAACTATCAAAATGGGTGCTTTTGCACGTAATCAATTAATAAATCTAACAATCCCTAATTCGGTTACAACTATTGATCGTAGTGCTTTTGCATATAATAAATTAACAAATCTGACAATCCCTGATTCAGTCATAACTATTGGAGAAGATGCTTTCGCCCATAATGAATTAAAATATCTAACAATACCTCGTAGGTTTGAAGACCATTTAGAAAGAATATTTCTAAATAACATAAAGAATATTAATATCACGTTCACCGAATAAATATTTAATATTTATAAAGTAATTTAATTTTTAGGGAGTCTTACTTTTTGAAGTGAAATATAAAATAAGTAAATTTAGATATAATACTATATACTTTCCATTTTTATAAAATCAAATTGATTTCTCTGATTTAACTGAACTATCTGATTCATAACCTGCAGGTTCTTCCAACTTTTTATCAAAATTTGGTACAAACATATTTACTTTTTGTGGTTCTTCTTCAGAATCATATG
>Ga0214919_10008660_pt1 | contig 13324 bp, 11 predicted proteins | sample LL1503_MetaG_FD_177994 | JGI IMG/M metagenome (GOLD analysis project Ga0214919, IMG submission 177994) | Freshwater microbial communities from Lake Lanier, Atlanta, Georgia, United States - LL-1503 | ecosystem: Environmental > Aquatic > Freshwater > Lake | place: USA: Georgia | collected...
TTCGAGTGGTAGCCCCTCGACCGTTGTGCCGATTGAGGCGACCGTCAGTTGAATGCCGGAATACAACAGGATCGCCGAGGCGACCATGATCAGGATCTGGCAGACGCACGCGATCACGCGCCGCCCCATCGCGCTGCATGAAGTAGCGCAGCCGCTTGGGCACCGACAGCACCCACTGGCGCACCGGCAGGTGCGGAAAAACATGGTCCACCAGGTGCGCCGCCGTCTGCTCCATGCGCCGCGCGTTGCACGAGGGGCAGACTGCGCGACCCTTGCAAGAAAAAGCGACCAGATAGTCATGCGCGCAGTCCTCGCACCACACCCGCGCAAAAGTGATACTGGCCGTCACGATCCGGCAATAGTGGCACCCGCGGATGGCGGGGGACCCATCGATCAAGTTCCTGAGCGAGCTGGTTTATGAAGTGGGCAGGGAGTGAGCCGCGCGTAAACCTGCCCGGCGCAGCACGGAACCGGTCGCATCCCGCATCCCTGCAAGCCGCGGCCAAATACGCCCGTGCGCATGTATCTGGAGATATAGACTGTGGTGGCGACAGCCTGAAGACTACCCAGGTGGGTGCCATCCCGAGGTTGTCGGCGACGCCGATCCCGCGGGCAAACATTGCACCCATTGCGATCCCAGCCCCTACCACCGTACAACAGGAGAACCCTATGAAATTCCGCTCCGGCAGCATGCGACTGGCCGCTCTCGCGCTGGTCGCCGTGACGTCGCTGTCCGCCATGGCCGACCAGCTTGCCGACATGAAGGCGCGCGGCAGCCTGATTTGCGGCACCTTGACCAACATCGAGCCGCTCGGCTTCCAGGATCCCAAAACGCGTGAAATCGTCGGGTTTGACGTCGACATCTGTGCCGGTATTGCCAAACGGATGGGGCTCAAGCTGGACCACAAGGGTGTCGCCCTGGAGCAGCGTATTCCCGAACTGACGCTGGGCCGCGTCGACGTGGTGTCCGCAGCGCTCGGCTACACCAAGGAACGCGCACAGCAGATCGCCTTCACGGCGGCGCATTACCAGGTGCCGATCCGGGTGATGGTGAAGACCAAGTCGGGCATCAACAGCTTCAAGGACCTGGAAGGAAAAAGAGTCAGCGGGGTCAACGGTGCGACTACCGAGCTCTATGCGCGCCGCGGCCTTCCCAAGACCGAGATCGTGTCCTACCAGGCTGGCCCGGCGGCGTTCCTGGCATTCATGCAGGACAAGGTGGATGGCTTCAGCACCTCCCATACGGCGGGGCTGCGTTTCCTCGCAGAAACCAACGGCGAGGGCAAGTACATCAACGACAGCCTAGCCTGGGAGCCGACGGCGCTGGGCGTCAAGAAAGGCGAAACGGCGCTGCTGGCGGCGGTCAACCAGGCGCTGCAGGCGATGGAGAGCGCGGGCGAAATCGACACCTTGTGGAACAAGTGGTACGGGCCGAAAACCAGCTTCCCGTTTCCGCGCGAAAAGAAGCTGACGCCGATCGAAACCTTCGCCAACTGACGCGCGGTAAACGGGCGCGCCTTCCCCCTGATCCATGCAGACGCTGCTGCTGTCGTCGCCCGACTACCAGACGTTGCTGCTGCACGGCCTGGGCCTGACCGCGCGCCTGTTCGTGGTGAGTTGGATCCTGGCGATGCTGCTGGCATGCCTGCTGGCGGGGCTGCGGTCGGCCGGAGGCGCCTGGGTGCGCGCACTGGTGGCGGGTTTTGTCGAATACCACCGCAACGTTCCCGGGCTGGTGCAGATCTTCGTCTGGTATTTCGGCATCCCGCAGCTGCTGCCTTCCGGCATACAAGGCTGGATCAACCGGCACGACAGCGAGTTCCTGCTCTCGTGCGTGGCGTTGACCCTGTATGCCGCCGCCTACATGAGCGAGGATCTGCGCAGCGGCCTGCGGTCCGTGGGGCCAGGCCAGCGCGAAGCTGCATTGGCGATTGGCCTTTCGCGCCTGCAAACCTTGCGCCTCGTGTTGCTGCCACAGGCGCTGCGCGCGGCGGTTCCGCCGCTGGTCAACCAGACCCTGGCCTTGTTCAAGGCCACCAGCCTGGCCATGACGGTCGGCGTGGCGGAACTCATGAACGCCACGATCCGCATGGAGACTGAAACTTTTCGCACGTTCGAGGTTTTCACGATCGCGTCGGGCTGTTACCTGTTGGTTTCGTGGACCATCATGGCCGTTGGTGCTTATGCCAGCCGGCGCATCGCGCTGGCGCGCGCCTGACACATGCTCGAAATCCTCGACACATTCGGCGTCGCCTTGCTGATCGGCCAGTATCCGCACGGCCCGCTCGGCGGCCTGGCGATGACGCTGATCCTGTCGGCGTCGGCGCTGCTGCTGGCGTTTCCGCTGGCCGTGCTGGTCGGCATTGGGCGCACCGCGCCGCTGCAGCCGGTGGCACGCGTGGCCGCCCTGTACACCAACGCCATCCGCGGCCTGCCGATCCTGCTGGTGGTGTTCTGGTCGTATTACGCCGTGCCGGCGCTGCTGGGCAAGTCGGTCAACGCCGTGGCCGTGATGCTTATCGCCCTGGTGATTTATGAAAGCGCCTACCTCGGCGAAATCGTGCGTGCCGGCATTCTGGCCCTGCCCAAGGGCCAGGACGAGGCTGCACGCGCGCTCGGACTGGGTTACTGGCTGTCGCTGCGCAAGGTGGTGTTGCCGCAGGCCCTGCGCAACATGAGCCCGAGCATGCTGAACGAGTTCGTGGTAGTGGTGAAAAACACCTCGGTCGCCTACGTAATCGGCGTCAACGAACTCACCAACCAGGCCTACCAGGTCAACAGCCAGCTGTTGTCCAAGCCGTTTGAAGTGTATTCGCTGCTGGCGATCCTGTATTTCGTGCTGTGTTATCTGCTCAGCGCCGCCGTCCGGATGATCGAGCGCCGCCTCACCGCGTCCAGCCGGCACGCCACGGTTACCGCTGGCGCCAGCCTGTCCGCCGTTTGATAAAGTCGCCTTGCGCAGTAGGGTGTCCCGCCCGCGCGGGCTCACTGTGGCCTGGGTCCCGGTTCGCAGGCCTGCCTTTTCACAAGAAGGAGACGACGGTTTGACAGTCAAGACCCGTACGACCCTGTTCCCTTCATGGGACGCGTGTATCCCGCATACCGACATCTGGCTACAGGCCGGCGGCATTGGACGCGTGCGGCGCTGCAAACGTGGCGAGGTTCTGTATTCGCAGCACCAGCCGCATCGGTATTTCTACCTGCTGCGCTCGGGTTTCGTGCGCGCCGACATGGGCCGCGAAAACGGCCGGCGGCTGACATTGGAAGTCATGGGGCCGGGCTCCTTGTTCGGCGAGGGTGCGGCATTCGACGGCGGGCTGCGTTATGTCGATGCCTGGTGCGTGACCGACGTGGTGTTGTCGATCTACGAACCGGCCGAAGTGAGCCGCGCCCCGCAAGGTATCGCGCTGTTCGAGTCGCTAGTGAAGATCATGAGCGCCAAACAACGCGTGCTGGCGGCCAAGCTGCTGCACTTCGCCGAGAGCAACCCCGAACTGCGGCTGCGCCAGTTGCTGGCGCGTATCGTCGCGGTGCAGCAGCGTATCCACAGCGACCCGCGCTGCAATCCGCTGGATGTGCCTTATACGCAGGACCAGCTGGCCGACATGTGTGGCCTGAGCCGCATATCGGTCACACGCGCGCTCAAGAAGCTGGGCGCGGAAGGCATCGTGGTGACCCATGTGAAACACGTGGAAGTGCTGGATCCGGCCGCCCTGGCATTGCAGTCGATCTGAAGTCTTGCGGCCACGGTGTATCCGTGGATACAGAGGAATCACGACGGTCCCGCCACAATTCCCCCTGCCAAAGGCCACCCTGGAGCATCCATGCCACTGCGCCTTGCATCGCGCATCCGTTCTATCCAGTCATCCCCCAGCAGCGCAGCCGTGGACCGCATGCTGCAGGCGCGCCGCGCCGGCCGCGACATCGTAAGCCTGATCGTTGGCGAGCCGGACTTCGATACGCCGACCCACATCCGCGAGGCGGCATGCGCGGCGATTCGCGCCGGCAAGACGCGTTACACCCAGACCGCCGGCACCGAGGAACTCCGGCGCGCGGTGATCGACAAGTTCAAGCGCGAGAACGGGCTGTCGTACGGGCTGGACAACGTCATCGTCAGCAGTGGCGCCAAACAGGTCTTGTTCAACGCGCTGCTGGCGACGCTCGACGACGGCGACGAGGTGCTGGTTCCGGCGCCGTACTGGGTGTCCTATCCGGACATGGTGCGCGTGGCGGGTGGTGTGCCCGTGGTGATTCCGGCCGACCCCGCCAACGGCCTCAAGGTGTCTGCCCACGCTTTGGAGGCCGCCATCACACCGCGCTCGCGCTGGCTCGTGCTCAATTTCCCTTCCAATCCGTCCGGCACGTGTTACTGTGCGGCGGAAATGGCACAGATTGCCGCGGTCCTGGAGCGCCATCCGCAGGTCATGCTGCTGACCGACGAGGTGTACGAACACATACGCTACGACAACACGCCCATGATCCATCCGCTGGTCGTCGCGCCCCACCTTTCGGACCGCACGTTGGTGGTGAACGGCGTGTCCAAGACCTACGCGATGACCGGCTGGCGCATCGGTTACGCGGCCGGGCCGGTAGAACTGGTGCAGGCCATGACGACCTTGCAGTCGCAGTCCACCAGCAACGCCACCACCGTCGCCCAGGCAGCGGCACTGGCCGCGCTCACGGGACCTCAGGACTTCATCGCACACTGGGTGTGCATATACCGGCAGCGGCGCGACCGCGTGCTTCAGTTGCTGGAAGGCGTCGAGGGCTTGCGCTGTATTGAACCGCAGGGCGCGTTCTACATCTACGTGGACTGCGCCAAGCTGATCGGCCGCGTCTCGGCCGACGGCCAAGCCATGCGCACGGACAACGACGTTGTGTCGCACCTTTTCGACAACGCCGGCGTGGCCGTGATGGCCGGCAGTGCATTCGGCGCATCGCCCTACTTCCGCCTTTCCATCGCGGTCGCCATGGAAACATTGGAGGAGGCCTGCGCGCGTATGGCAAGGGCGGTCCGTAGCCTGCATGTCGCATAGGTCCTGTTTGCGCTTATAGGCATACGCGCACGCGACCCCACCCGCAAAAGCCGCGCTTCGCGGTATCGCTGGATACTGAATCGCCGGCCCGCGCGGGCCATGATGTCGGCATGACATCCAATCGCCGCAGGAAAATTTTCGCAACGCTCGGGCCGGCCGGCAGCAACCACGACCTGAACACCGCGCGTTACATCCGTCTGCACGGGCTCGACGCGGAGATCCGCTACATCGAAAACTTCTTCGACGCGGTCGACCAAATGCGCACTGGCGAAGTGGACTACACCATCCAGGTCTGCGCCCACCCGGACGTGGCGCTGACCATAGAGCGCCACCATCGCGACATCTTCCTCATCGACAGCTTCATCGGCCCCACCAAGGCCATGGGTGTGCTCACGCGCAAGGAGGTGGCGCATCCCAAGACCGTGGGCTACATGATCGCCACGCGCGGTTACTTCGAACCCGAGAATTGGGAGACACGTATACAGGTTGTCTCCAACGCCAAAGTGGCGCTGGGGTTGCTGGCGGGCGAATACGACTCCGGCTTCACTTCGCTCGAACTCGCGCACCAGCACCCGGAGCGTTTTCGCATCGACAAGGAAATCGGCGAGGTGGACGTCGCCTGGCTGGTCTACGGCACACAGCGGGTACGGACTTCCGAACTGCTGGTCTGGAAGGACAGCCCCGCAGCGGCCCTGTTGAAAGCCTGACGCGACCCGCAGCGATGCAGGGACTCGGTGCGCACCAGATTGCCGGCATGGTCCGCCAGCGCCGCGCCAAGGCGCAAGCCGTGATGTGCGATTTCCTTGACCGGACCGAGCGACTGGAGCCGCGCCTCAACAGTTATGCCTGGCTGGACGCGGAAGGCGCGCTGGCCGCGGCCGCCGAGATCGACCGGCGCGTCGATGCGGGTGAAGACCCGGGACCGCTGGCTGGGGTACCGGTTTCCGTCAAGGACCTGATCGCCGTGGCCGGATTGCCGCTTACCTTTGGCTCGCGTCAGTTCGCGCACAACGTGGCGGCACAGGATGCACCGTCGGTGCAAAGAGTGCGCGCCGCCGGCGGCTGCATCGTCGGCAAGACAACCACCAGCGAACTCGGCTCCAAGGCCGTGGGAGATTCGCCGCTGACCGGCACCACCGCCAATCCATGGCGCGCGGGCTATACATCCGGTGGCTCCAGCGCCGGTGCCGCCGCCGGCGTGGCCGCCGGCCTCGTGCCGTTGGCATTGGGCACCGACGGCGGCGGCTCGATCCGTATCCCGGCTTCGTTCTGCGGCCTGGTCGGCATCAAAGGCTCGTTTGGCCGCGTCCCCGTGTGGCCGGCGTCGGCCACGCCTGGGCTTGCGCATGTCGCACCGCTGGCGCGGACGGCGCGCGAGGCCATCCTGCTGTTCGATGCCATCGCCGGCTCGCACGCCAGCGACCCGGCGTCCATGCAGCTGACGTCCTGGCACTGGCGCGAGATACGCGGCGCAACGCCCGGGCTGCGTATCGGATGGTGTGAAGACTTCGAGTACGGGTGGGCCGACCCCGAGGTCAAGGCCGCGACCCGCCAGGCCGCGCAGGTGCTGTGTGCCGCACTCGGGACCCAGCCGCGGCGCTGGGCCGGGCTGCGCGAAGATCCGGCCTTTGCCTGGTCGACCGAGTTTTACGCAGGTATCGCCGCACGCCTGGGTGTTGCAGAGGCGGCGCGGGCCGATGTCGAAGCACAACTCGATCCTTTGCTGGCACGACAGATCCAGCACGTGCGCGCGCTGGGCGATCAGGGTCGGCGCGACGCGCAACTACAGCGCGCGCGTTGCGCACGCGAAATACAGGGCATTTTCGAGCGCTTCGATTTGCTGCTCATGCCGGCCACACCGGTGACGGCATTCCCGGCCGGACGGAACGCACCCGCGGCTTACCCCGGCACCGGCGCCGTTGAATGGAGTTATTTCACCTACCCTTTCAATCTGTCGGGCAACCCCGCAGCGTCGTTCCCGGTGGGGTTGAGCTGCGCCGGCCTGCCCATAGGTCTACAACTGGTGGTCCGTATTGGAGCCGAGGAACTTCTCTTCAACGCGTTGCTGGCGCTGGAAGCAGCCTTGCCCACCCCGCGCCTGACCGAACCACAAACCGCATCAGCCCTTCTGCCCTAGCCAATTTGCCCCTCGCCCCGCTGAACTAGCTTGCTTACCGGCGCGCTGTCGCTTGCGCTCAACTCCGATTCCGACTGGCGCCCGTTCAAGATTGAGGGCTACCTGTTCACCGCGATGATTTACTTTGCCTTCTGTTTCTCGATGTCACGCTACAGCATCTGGGTTGCGAAGCAGGTCAACAAGGGCAAGGCCCGCTGAGCTGCCAACCCATTCGAACCACCCCACAGCAATTCCCGATAGAACCATCACCATGGCTGAACCCATCATCAAATTCCAGAAGCTCAACAAGTGGTATGGCAATAGCTTTCATGTGCTGCGCGACATCGACCTGGACGTGCGCCAAGGTGAGCGCATCGTCATCTGCGGCCCTTCGGGCTCAGGCAAATCAACACTCATCCGCTGCATCATCCGGCTGGAGGAGCACCAGGAAGGCCACCTGTTTGTGGATGGTGTGCAGCTGACAGACGACGTGAAGGCCATTGACGACATCCGCAAGAAAGTCGGCATGGTTTTCCAGCAGTTCAACTTGTTCCCGCATCTCACGGTGCTGGAAAATCTGACTCTGTCCCCTATGTGGGTGGGCAAGATGCCCCGTAAGGATGCCGAAGAAAAGGCCATGATCCAGCTCAAGCGTGTGCGCATCGCCGAGCAGGCCGGCAAGTACCCGTTGCAGCTTTCGGGGGGCCAGCAGCAACGCGTGGCGATTGCCCGTGCGTTGTGTCTCACGCCCAAGATCATGCTGTTTGATGAGCCCACATCCGCGCTTGACCCCGAGATGATCAAGGAAGTGCTGGACGTGATGGTCGAGATGGCCAGCCAGGGCATCACCATGCTGTGCGTCACGCACGAAATGGGCTTTGCCAAGGCCGTGGCTGACCGCGTGATCTTCATGGACCAGGGCCAGATCGTCGAGCAGAACAATCCTCACGACTTCTTCAACAGCCCGCAGAACGAGCGCAGCAAGGACTTCCTGTCCAAGATCCTCGGTCACTGAGGTTTCGCCACCTTATTCCTGCTGGCGGCCTGCACGACAAAATTCAAGCCAGATAGCAAGACGTGTAGCGTGAGCTCGCGCCCAAGTTTTAGCATTGGCAAGAGTGCCTCGGGCGATGCGTCCTGAACCGGTCATTTGCTCGGGCGTCGGCCGGGCCTTGCCGCCACTCTAGTTGATTGCTCAATCGGCAGTGCCACCTCGGATTTGATCTCCTTGAGCACAATGCTGGATCGCACATGAGTGACACCAGGCAGATTGAAGAGCGTGCTGTGCAGAAACTGTTCATAGTGCTTGATGTCCGGCACCAGCACCGTCAGGATGTAGTCGGCCGGCCCGGTGGCGGACAGGCAGCGGACGATTTGCGGGCAGGCTCCCACCGCCTTCTCGAACCGCTGCACCAGGTCTGCGTTGTGTTTGTCAAGATTCACCTCGACCACGGCCGCCAGATTGAGCCCGACCTTCTCGCGGTCAACCAGCACCGTGTAACCCAGAATCACGCCGGACGCCTCCATCTCCTTGATGCGTTTCCAGCAGGGCGTGGGTGACAGGCCCACGGCATCCGAGATTTGCTGAACCGTTTGACGCGCGTCGCGTTGCAGTTCAGAGAGGATGTTCAGGCTGTGATGGTCAAGAAGATTGGGATCAATGTTCATGCCAATATTTTAGAGAATTCATATCGAATTCACGCGTTTTCGAGTAGACATAAAAATCCTTTTCTTCATTGCAAGAACAACAATGACTGGCATGAAGATCCATGCCAGTACCCCTACCGTTCTTCGCCCGAACTACAAGCTCGCGGACAACCTGTGGGCGTCCACGGGTGCCGTCTTCCTGACAGGAACCCAATCGCTTGTGCGGCTGATGCTGACGCAGCGCGATCGCGATGTGGTGCGTGGCCTGAACACGCGCGGCTTCATCAGTGGCTACCGTGGCTCGCCACTGGGCATGGTGGACCAGGCCATTTGGAAGGCAGGCAGCAAGTTCAAGGAGGCCGGCATCCATTTCGTGCCGGCCGTCAATGAGGAACTGGCAGCAACCCAGGTGCTGGGCACGCAGCGGGTTGAGTCCGACCCCGAGCGCACGGTGGATGGTGTGTTTGGCATGTGGTACGGCAAGGGCCCGGGCGTGGACAGGGCGGGCGATGCGCTGAAGCACGGCAACGCGTATGGCTCGTCGCCCCACGGCGGCGTGCTGGTGGTGGCGGGCGACGACCACGGCTGCGTGTCGTCCTCCATGCCGCATCAAAGCGACCACGCCTTCATGGCCTGGGGCATGCCCATCGTGCAACCCGCCTGCGTGGCGGAGTTCCTTGAATTCGGTATGTACGGGTATGACCTTTCGCGCTTCTCTGGCGCCTGGGTAGGCATGGCGGCTTTGTCCGAGGTGGTGGAGAGTGGCTCCACCGTTGATCTGGACACGGTGAAGTCGCGCGTCGCGGCCTGGCGTAGTGCCGACGAGATTCACGCCCTGACAAACCATCAGGCACCGGCCGATGGCCTGCACTACCGCTGGCCCGACCTGCCATCGCTGCGCATCGAGTCACGCCTGGCCGACAAATTGAAGGCCGTGTCTGCCTTTGCAAAGGTCAACAGCATTGACCGCAATGTGATCGAGAGCGCGCACGCCACCGTGGGCATCATCACTTGCGGCAAGGCCCACTTCGACCTGATGGAGGTGCTGCGCCGGCTGCAGATCACGCCGGAGAGTCTGGCTGACGCAGGTGTGCGTCTGTACAAGGTGGGCTTGAGCTTTTCGGTCGAGCCCACGCGCATCAAAGCCTTTGCGACTGGCTTGCAGGAGATCCTGATCATTGAAGAAAAAGGCGCCATCGTCGAGACGCAGCTGCGCGACCTGTTCTACAACGCACCGCCTAACGAACGCCCAATGCTGGTCGGCAAGCATAACGGCAACGGCCAGCCTTTGGTATCGAGCCTGGGCGAACTGCGGCCCTCGCGCCTGATCGAACTGGTGGCCGACTGGATTGCGCAACACTTTCCGGGCCATCCTGCACTTGGCGATCACCTGCAGCATGTGCGTGACTTCACCCCACCGGAACTGCTGGCGAACCCGTCCGACACCGTGAAGCGCCTGCCGTACTTTTGTGCCGGTTGCCCGCACAACACCAGCACCCGGGTGCCCGAAGGTTCGACTGCTCGGGCCGGCATCGGCTGTCACTTCATGGCGAACTGGATGGACCGCAGCACGCAAGGCCTGATCCAGATGGGCGGCGAAGGCGTGGACTGGGTCTCGCACGCAATGTTCACCAAAACACCCCATGTGTTCCAGAACCTGGGGGATGGCACCTACTACCACTCGGGCTACCTCGCCATCCGCCAGGCGGTCGCTGCCAATGCAACGATCACCTACAAGATCCTGTTCAACGATGCGGTCGCGATGACGGGCGGCCAACCGGTCGATGGCGTCATCAGCGTGGACCGTATCGCACGGCAGGTTGAAAGCGAAGGCGTGGTGCAGGTCGTCGTGGTGAGTGACGACATCGGCAAGTACGACAGCATGAAGGGTCTGTTCCCGAAGGGGACCGGGTTTCATGACCGTGCTGAGCTTGACGCCGTGCAACGTGGCCTGCGCGAGGTCGCCGGGGTCACCGTTCTGATTTATGAGCAGACCTGCGCAGCGGAAAAGCGTCGCCGAAGAAAGAAAGGCGAACTCGTCGATCCGCCCAGGCGGTTGCTGATCAACGAAGCTGTGTGCGAGGGCTGCGGTGACTGCACGGTGCAAAGCAACTGTGTGGCCGTGTTGCCGCTTGAGACAGCGATGGGGCGCAAGCGCAAGATCGACCAGACCGCGTGCAACAAGGACTACTCCTGCGCGAAGGGCTTTTGTCCAAGCTTTGTGGGCGTCACCGGCGGCCGGCCGCGCAAGAAGAGCGGCGCCTTGTCCACTGGAAAGGACGCCTTCCTGAAGCGGGTGGCCGCCTTGCCGCTGCCCGAGGCCCATGCCTGGGCCGGCCCGTGGGATCTGCTGGTGACCGGTGTCGGCGGCACGGGGGTGGTCACGGTGGGGGCGGTGGTTGCCATGGCCGCGCATCTGGAAGGCAAGTCAGCCAGTGTGCTGGACTTCATGGGCTTCGCGCAAAAGGGCGGCTCGGTGCTGAGCTTTGTGCGGCTGGCCGACGTGCCGCAACAATTGAACCAGGTACGCATTGATACGCAGCAGGCCGATGCCATTCTGGCCTGCGACATGGTGGTGGCAGCCTCGCCCGAGGCTTTGCAGACAGTGCGACATGGCCGCACCCGCATCGTCGCCAATGTGCATGAAATCCCCGTTGCCGAGTCGCTGAAGAACCCGGACGCCGATCTGCAGACCGGGCTGCTGCTGGCCAAGATGCGCTATGCAGCAGGTGACGACCAGGTCGAGACCTTTGACGCGCAATCGCTGGCCGAAGAGTTTCTGGGTGACACCTTTTCCGCGAACATCCTGGCGATGGGTTTTGCCTGGCAGCGGGGGCTTGTGCCGGTTGGCCTGAATGCAATGACAAGGGCGATTGAACTCAATGGCGTGGCCATCGAGAGCAACCTACTTTCCTTTGCCCTGGGCCGGATGGCAGCGGGTGACCCTGGCGCCTTGCGCACGGCGACCCCGGCAGACATAAACGACGAGACGGCCGAAGTCCTGATCACCCGAGGCGTGACGTACCTCACGGGCTACCAGAACGCGGCCTGGGCGCGGCACTTTGAGGCAGTAGTGCGCCGGGTACAGCAGGCTGAATTGGCGTGCGTTGGCCGCGACCCAACACTGCCGTTGACAAAGGCTGTCGCGCGCAGCCTGATGAAGCTGATGAGTTACAAGGACGAGTACGAAGTGGCGCGTCTGTTCACCGACGGTGGCTTTCAGCGCCAGCTGACTGAGCAGTTTGAAGGTGATCTGACACTCGAATTTCTTATGGCGCCCCCATGGCTGGCTCGCCCCCGCAATGGGCAGGCACCCAAGAAGGTGAGGCTGGGCGAGTGGATGTTGCCCGCCATGAGGCTTCTGGCCCGGGGCAAGGTGCTGCGCGGCCGCTGGATCGATCCCTTCGGCAACAGCGCGGAGCGGCGCATGGAGCGCGATCTGGTGACGCAATTTGAACGGCGCGTCGATGAACTGGTGGTCAACTTGATCGAGGACCTGTTGCCCATCGCCATCCAGATTGCCGCCTTGCCGCTGAGCATGCGCGGCTACGGCCACGTCAAGGTGGCGAATGTCGCCCTGGCGCGTGCACGTGAGGCCGAGTTGCTGAGCCGATGGCTACCGGATCGCTATCCGAGGCCCACAGGCACACCAACAGCCGGGCAGTTCAGAGGGATTGCAGTCGTTTCGCGTTAGGTCGCCATGCCCAGGCAGACGGAGTTCAAGCAGACGCTGTGCGCCGACATCAATGGATTCAGCCTGCACGCTGCCGTGCGCTGCGCGGCCGATGACCGGCAGGCGCTGGAGCAACTGTGTCGCTACATCACCCGGCCCGCTCTGGCCAATGATCGCGTGCAGTGCAACGCCGCCGGCCAGGTGGTTCTCAAGCTCAAGACCGCCTGGCGCGACGGGACCACGCACCTGGTGATGTCACCGCTGGAGTTCATGCAGCGGCTGGCGGCGCTGGTGCCAAGGCCCAGACTGCATCTGATCCGCTTTCACGGCGTGCTGGGGATAGGGGGGATAGGAAATCCAACCACCCGAGCCCAGATATCGTCCCTGCAGCCACCCTCAAAACCCGCATTTTGCCTGCGCCGCCACGACCACTGGGCCGACCACTGGGCTTCACCTGGTCCTGATGCTGCGCTTACCAGGCCATTTGGGGCGACCGGGAGCGCGACCAGCACGGCCCGCCCCACGGCGCGTTCGCGTCGCCGGTCTGTCTGTCCACTCACCAATCGGTGCGTTGATCGGGCGCGTCATCGGGTGCTGCCTGGGCTGACTCGCCCCAGTCAGGGTCGATTGGCGCCTCCTGCCCGGCACCATCTGCACCCTGTGCGTCACACTCGTCCCAAAGCGGCGGCCCGCGCGCCGGGGCGATGGGCGGCACCAGGGCGTCCACACCGATGTGCTCCAGGATCCGCCTGATCTGCACCCCCTCGGTGATGAACGCAAGGATGCGCATGTTGCCGCCACACCAGGGGCACACCAGCGGAAAAACCTCGTAGATGCGCGCGATCAACACCG
>Ga0214919_10008662_pt1 | contig 13321 bp, 10 predicted proteins | sample LL1503_MetaG_FD_177994 | JGI IMG/M metagenome (GOLD analysis project Ga0214919, IMG submission 177994) | Freshwater microbial communities from Lake Lanier, Atlanta, Georgia, United States - LL-1503 | ecosystem: Environmental > Aquatic > Freshwater > Lake | place: USA: Georgia | collected...
CACTGCCTTGAACCACTTTGCCAAATACGGCATAGCCAGGGTTGACAGCGTTTTTGTAGTCCAAAGACAAGTTGTCTACCAAGTTAATGTAAAACTCTGAGGTGGCCGAGTTTGGCACGTAAGTTCTGGCCATGGCCAAACTGCCTCGCACATTGGACAGGCCCTTGTTGCTCTCAAGTTGAATGGGTGCGCTTTGATCTGCTTTCTTAAGCATGCCAGTGGTATAGCCGCCACCTTGAATGACAAAGTTGGGAATGACGCGATGAAACAAAGTGCCTCTGTAAAACCCCTTGTTCACGTAGCTTAAAAAATTGTTGGTGCTAATCGGTGCAAGCGTGGGGTCTAACTCCAAAGTCATGCTGCCCTTGCCGGTAATCAGCGCCACCTGTGGCGGGGGAACATTCAACGTGGTGCTGTAAATGGCCACGCCCTCAGCGGTTTGAACCACCAAGGAAAAATCACCTGTTTTGGTCACCAGACAATTGAGCACCAAGGTATCGGTGTTGCTGTTGCTGGCAAAAGTGGGGTTGGTGCAGGCACCTGAGGTGTCTACTTTTAAATTAGAGCGCAAGTCTTTGCCGCCAAGGTAAATGGTGGCCGTTTTGCCATACTGAGCCAACTGCACCTTGACTCCTGTGACCACTGGCGGAAATTCATTACCGCCGCCGCAGGCGCTAAGCAGGCAAGCCACAGCCATTGCAGTGGAGAATATTAGCAGCGCGAAAGGCTTGGACAAGTTCATGCACAGATTTTAGCGCTTGCCGTCAAGCACCTGAATCTGCCCAATCTTAGCCATCCTGCATTTTTAATTTCAGTATGCAGACTGGGGTAGCAAATTGGCAGTCTCGTAAGACACCACATGCGGTTTGCTTAGTAAGTTAATGAGCACCATGGCTCTGGTTTCCCCATCAGGCTGAACATAAATAGCATCCAAGCCTTTGAGCATGCCGTTTCCAATCAGCAACTTGTCTCCAGCATTGAATAGCTTTTCATGAACAGCGGGTTGCAAGCGCATTGACTCGACCCAATCATTGGGCACTTTGGCAGGCACAGTGCCAAAACGCACCAGTTGAATGACGCCAAGCGTAGACCGAACCAAAGACAAATCCTGCATGATGGAGGTAGTTCGAATAAACAGGTAGCGGCTGAACATAGGCTCGGTCACGTTGGTTAACTTACCCCTTCTGACTTTCTGCAATGTGATCATGGGTAAAAAAACCTCAAAGCCTTGACGCTCTAAATTTTCCAGTGAGCGCACCTCTCCTCTGGGCTTGGTATGAACCAAATGCCAAGAGAGTGCGTGAAATTCACTTGCAGGATCCAACATCATACTTATCTGAAATTAGCCAAATTGATTTGGCTGAGCAGCCATGTTGAACACATTAGTTCAAGCCCTGACCCATTTGTTCATTATTCTAGTGCATGGTGAAGCTTAGTTGCTCAAGCTCAAGCAAGTGAATTAAACTTCATGTCATGCTTTCAGAACTTAAACCTTACATCACAGCGATTGTATTTTCCCCAACCCTACTTTTGCTTGGTATTGCAATTGGGCTATGGCTTTCAAGCAAAAAAACGAAACTGGGGAAGTCTGTAGCTATTTTTTCAACAGTATTGCTGTGGATTTTTTCAACACCCGCGTTCAGTGTTTGGCTATCAAACAACTTACTAACGCAATACAAACCCATCACCATACAAGAACTTAAAGCTCAGGGTGTACAAGCTATCGTCGTATTGGGAGGAGGGGTAGAGACTGGCCAGCCTGATGGTATTCAGCAACTCAAGCCAACAGCGCTGGATCGGCTTAGGCATGGCATTGAGTTGTCACGCAAGACTGGCATTCCAGTAATGGTGACGGGCGGAAAAGGCTGGGGAGCAGAAACCGACTCAGAAAATGAGGCAGAAATCTCAAAAAGAGTGGCTAGAGAAGCTTTTCAATTTGATATTCAGTGGACAGAATCAAATTCTAGAGACACACAAGAAAATGCTTTTAATAGCAAACAAATACTCACACAGCAAGGCATTGGCAAGATAGCTTTGGCCACGCACTCTTGGCATATGCCTAGAAGTCTGAAAGCGTTTCAAAAAGTAGGGTTTGAGGTTATCCCTGCTCCTATGGGATTTGTGGCTGACAAAAAAGTTGACCTCATCTCTTTATTACCAAATGGTGCTGCACTCAATAGCAGTGCAGCAACTTTCAGGGAACTGGTTGCTCAGACAATGCAAGGTCAATAGCTTTAAGATATTTTTGGATGACAATTTTTTCATCAAACTCTTTCTCCATTTTTATCCTGCCGTTTTGCCCCATCAACTTCCTTTGTTCTTCCGAAAGAAAAAGCATCTCTTTCATTTTTAATGCTAAGTCTTGAAAATTTTTTACCTCACAAAGAAAGCCATTGACACCATGTTCAACGACCTCTTTGCACCCCACTACATTGGTCGTAATAATTGGTTTGGCCATTGCAGCGGCTTCTAATAGAGTTCGAGGTGTGCCTTCTCTGTAGGAAGGTAAAACGATACAGTTTGCCACGGCAATATGTTCGCGCACATCATCACTAGTACCCAGATATTTTACAAAGCCTTGATCTGTCCATTGTTTCATCTGCTCGCTAGAAATAGCAGCAGGATTTTGTACATCCAAAAAACCCAACAAACAAAACTCAGCCTTGACTCCAGTTTCTTTAAGTAATTGGGCTGCATTCACAAACTCAACAACACCTTTGTCTTTCAAGATGCGTGCAATTAATAGAAATCGAAATTGTGAGGTGCGTGGTTTCAAATCTTCATCATCAACAGGGGTAAAACGATGCAAGTTGATTCCAGAGCCAGGTAGTACATCGGTCAACTCTATTTTGACTAACTTGTTTTCAAGAAACAAACCCAAGTCATCGCGATTTTGAAAAAAAATTTGATTTGAGTTTCTAAAGGCTAGTCTGTAAAGCAATGATACAAACCGCTTTAACCAACCGCCTTGTATAAAAACTGCTCCTAATCCAGACACATTGTTGATAAATGGAATGCCACAGATGGTAGATGCCAATGAGCCATATACATTGGGCTTGACGGTGTAAAACAAACAGAGATCTGGCTTTTCGGTTTTCAGCAGCCACCAATAACGAAACAGTAATAAAAAGTCGCGAACGGGGTGGGTGCCTTGATTGTCCATTTCTAAATGAACAAAACTACAACCTAGTAATTCAAGCTCTGCAACATATTTATCTTTTGGTGCCGCACAAATTACCTCAAAGCCCGAACTGATTAACTCATGAATTAAACCTGAGCGAAAGTTAAGTAAATTCCAAGCAGTATTTATAGAAATAAGAATTTTTTTCGGCACACTCTGCCATTCATCATTGGTGAGTTGACTCAAGCCAACTTTGAAACATCAAGACAGCCCAAAGGCTAGGGGTATGGTCATATCGCCCAGTTAGGTGTTGCGACCATTTGTGTCTAATTGGTTTCGGGTAAAAATATCCCTCCACCTCAAGCCTTTTCTCATCAAGCAACGCCTCAGCCCAGTCTCGCAAAGGTCCTCGAAGCCACTGGCCTACCGGGATAGCAAACCCAGCTTTGGGTCTGTCAATTAGTTCTTGAGGCACGTATTTATAAAGCACTTGCCGCAGAGCCCACTTGCCCTGACCATTTCGAATTTTCATATTCAAAGGCAACCGCCAGGCTAGCTCTGCCACACGATGATCTAAAAATGGCACACGAGTCTCCAAACTGGTGGCCATGGCAGCGCGGTCAACTTTACACAAGATGTCGTCCGGCAAATAGGTCATGGTGTCGCGGTACATCATGCGCAATTGCTGCTGCTCAGCACCTACTGCAGGCAATGGGTCGCTTAGCATGCTTGGTGGCACTTGCAGATTGACCCCGATTTCCCAGCTATTACATTTAACTACTTGAGCAGGGTCTTGCCATTCCGAGACCAAGCTGTTGTATAAATCATTCAAATTATGCACACCGCTTAACCGTGATGCCAGTTTGTGTGCTCGGTCACCAACACGAGCAAGGTTTTTTGATTTAGGCAGCAAAGCATTCATCGGTCTACTTAACGCATCCCAGCCAGCAGTTGGCAGCGACCTAATTGCAGCGCTTAATGCTTGGCGAGCGGGGTAAGGCAGCCAGGCCAAGCGACTCCAAATGCGGGGCCCCCAAAAGTAGCGGTTGTAACCACCGAACAACTCGTCACCCGCATCGCCCGACAAAGCCACAGTGACTTGCTGGCGCGCGGCCTTACAAACCAAATGCGTTGGGATTTGCGAGGAGTCTGCAAAAGGCTCGTCGTACATGACCGGCAAATCAGAGATCACTGCTTGGGCTTGCTTGGCCGAAACAAACAAAGCGTTGTGCTCGGTGCCCAAATGCTCGGCCACTGCAAGCGCATGCGGTGACTCATCAAATCCCGCCTCTTCAAAACCCACAGTGAATGTTTTAATGGGGCTGGATGCTTGCGCCTGCATCATGGCCACAATGCAAGACGAATCCACACCCCCCGACAAAAATGCACCCAAGGGCACATCCGCCAAAGACTGCACGCACACCGCGTCTTTCAGACGGTGCTCCAAGGTTTCAAGCGCTTCATCTTCAGAGTTAATTTGGTTTTGCGCACCAGCCTCCACCACTGAGGCCAGCGACCACCAGCGGTACATGCGCAAGCTGCCCAGCACGGCAGGTGGCCGAAGGGGGGGTGATGGTACAGTTGGTACTCTTGGCACGTGGGCTGATTCAAGTAACTTACCAGCTTGCAACAAAGCTGAGCTTGTGTCGATGCTCAACATGCAACCCGGCTCCAGCTTGAAGATATTTTGGTAAATGCTGTAAGGCGCTGGCACATAAGTAAAACGCATGTACAAGGCAAGCGCCTCGCGGCTGACCGGGTTGGCAAAGCCTGGGAAGGCTCGCAGGGCTTTGAGTTCAGAGCCAAACACAAAAGCTGAGGCAGCAGTGCTTGCCGTGATGGTCCAGCCGTAATACAAGGGCTTTTCTCCAAAGCGGTCGCGCACCAAATGAAGAGTGCGCGTTTGTGTGTCCCACAAAGCAATGGCAAACATGCCCACTGTTTTTTGAAGCGTTTCCTCTAGACCCCAGGCCTCAACACAGGCCAGCAACGTTTCGGAGTCTGAATGCCCGCGCCAAGGCTGCGCAGGCTTGCCAAGTTGCGCGGCGCTTAGCAAACCACGCAAGCCTGTGTGGTTGTAAATTTCGCCATTGAAAGTCATGACAAAGCGACCACTGGCAGAGTGCATGGGCTGATGTCCGGCGCTTGACAAGTCCAAAATCGAAAGGCGACGAAAACTCAGGGCAATCCCGGCTAAGGAGTCTGCCCAAGCGCCTGCGTCGTCTGGGCCGCGGTGTTGAATGGCGCTGGCCATCCTTGTTGCAACAGACTCTGCACGGCCTAGCAAGCTTGCGTCAGTTGTTATGAATCCGGAGAAGCCGCACATTTATTTTTTAAAAAATCCTGGTAGGTAGCTTGCAAACCTTCTTTGAGACCTACTTTGGCATGCCACCCCAGTGCGTTCAATTTTGTGCTGTCCATCAGCTTTTGAGGTGCACCATCGGGTCGCGATCTGTCAAACTTTATCTGCCCTGAATAGCCCACAACTTCCCCTACCAACCGTGCAGCATTTTCAATACTCACATCACTTCCATATCCCACATTGATGTGCCCCTGCATTGGCAAGGTGTGCTGCGAATAAAGTGCATGACTCAAATTCATCACAAACACACATGCAGCGGCCATATCGTCCACATATAAAAATTCACGTTTAGGTTTCCCAGTGCCCCAAATCAAAACTTCGGGCAAGCCCGCCATCTTTGCCTCATGAAACCTTCGCATCAAACCGGGCAGCACATGCGAATTTTCTTGATGGTAATTGTCGCCTGGGCCATACAAATTGGTGGGCATCACACTTCTGTAGTCCACCCCGTGACTGACGCCATACTGACGGTTATAGCTTTCACACATCTTTATGCCGGCAATCTTGGCAATTGCATACGGTTCATTGGTGGGCTCTAGTATTCCAGTTAAAAGACAAGACTCAGACATTGGCTGCACAGCCAAGCGAGGATAAATGCAACTCGACCCCAAAAACAAAAGCCGTTTTACGCCGTTTTTAAAAGCAGCCTCAATCACGTTGGACTGCACCATCAGGTTTTCATAAATAAAATTGGCTGGGTAGGTGTTATTGGAGTGAATGCCCCCAACTCGCGCGGCAGCCATGTATACCTGCTCGGGCTTTTCTTTCTCAAAAAAATTGTTTACTTTCTCTTGGTTAATTAAGTCCAACTCCGAGTGGCTACGGATAATGATGCATGACTTTGAATGACCCAAATACAATAAGCGGCGCACAATGGCCGATCCCACCAGGCCGTTGTGGCCTGCAACATAAATTTTTGGGCGAGTATTCATTTAAGTTTATTCTCAATTAGCTTTCAACAAACGTTCAGTTTTAAATGGGTTAAGTAGTCTTTCCTGAAAACTCATTTTCGCGCTAACACGATCATTCCAAATGCCTGCTACTGAAAATTTGCTGTCATGATAAAGGCAAGCTAGCCCAATTGTTCCCTTAAACCCCGCGCAATTGCGCTCATAGGGTTTACCTGCCCTATCCGTGCCGTGCCGCTTTCGGGGCCCACTCCACCTATAGCCCCAAAAAGCAGGGCTAACATCTGGATTAGAATAAAGTGTCGCAGCAAGGGCAAAAAGAACCCAATACTGCCGAAAATTCATAATATCGACGCAAATTGCCTCAATGGCAACCCCGAAAAATACACCAGCAAAACCTATGGAAACGAAATCCCGATTGGCCAAAGACTGAAGCCTCAAAAAACTCTTACGGCAAAGGAATGTGAGAATTCCGCAAATAGTCAAAAAACCAATCAATCCGTGTTCTGCGAGCACCCCAAAGTAAGTGGAGTGGGGGTCCCACAACGTGAATTTTTCAGGGTAGAGCCCCTCACTTTTCACCACCAATAAGTATTGATTGAAGTTGCCACCGCCTACGCCTAACGCCTCACTATCCATAAATGCGCGAAAAGCCATCTTTTTTAGATCCAAATAAATGCTTGGATAAAGCGCATAACCGTAATCTAGTTCGCCGAAGGTCAGCAATGGTTTGTCACCCTTTATATATTCGCCGTTCACCAGTTCATGGATGGCGGCCCCATTATTCGAAGTGACCACAAAGTGACTAAGGAAAATGTAGACTGCAATCATCATAAACACAGTGAGGGTTACCATCAATCTGGTGCTCCGTTTGGCCTGGGAAGACGCAGGAAGCGACAGAAAATGAATTATTACCATGCACGCCAATACGATGAGCACATCACGGGAAAAGGTCAGAAACAACGCTACCAGCATAAGCCCCATAGCTGCCGAGTTGATTAAGCGATGATTAATAAAAAGCAACAAACGTGCCCAACAAAATAGAATCCCCAACATCAGGAAGCTTACCAACATATTTGGCGAACCCGTCAGAGCCTGCGCCCTGTAAATATTGCCAAGATAGGGATATGATTTTATAGATAACACAAATATTGATTCTTCCTGCGTTGCCATGGCAACAAGCCAACCACCAATCGCCAGTACGCCCCAAATCAAGCCTGATGCTATCATCGCCTTAACGATTCCTGCGACGTGCTGCGGCTCCACTAGCAGACGCACAGAAAAGTAAAGGCATAGAAGGTAGAGCGTAGCCGTAAGTTCACGCAAAGCCGCTGGTGGGGCGCCTCTCGCCACCATAGAGAGCACCTCCACAAACAGCCAGACAATAGCAAGCCAATCTAACGCTGTCCACCAGTTGAGATCAAACAAATTTTTCAACTTTCCAAAAGCCAGCAAACAGAGCGGTATAACCAGGAAATCGGCTAATGTCGCCTTTGGAATCAAACTTGAGAAATTCGGCCACGTCTTGAATGGCAAAAGTAGAAAGTAGGCTCCCAACAAGAATCGAGAAATCATCGAACGTCCTTGGACTTCAGAAACAGAAAGTCAGCGTATCCATTCATTTTCACAATTTTGATTGCAGCATTCATATCTTGAACCCTTTCCGCACCTTTTTTCCGTAAGATGTAAGGCCAGTAGCCAAGAGAAGTCAATTCATCCAAAAACAAAGCCCCAAGGCAATCATCACGCACACTGGTCTCTTCTATCTCTATAAAGAGGGCCGGACCACAACGCTTGAGGGTCTCGATAGCACCTGCAATTACGCGCCCTTCGGCACCTTGAACATCGATTTTGATTAAACAAACTGGAGGCCAATCATTGAGCGCACAAACGCCGTCGATCGTAATCGCCCTTATAGGCGTCCCATTTTCGGAAAGACGGTGATCCATGGGGTTGAATGGATTAATCGCCAGTCGAAGTTCACCGAACTTCTCCGCCGCCGCCGCATGTATCGACATTACCCTCTGCGAATATCCATATCGCTTAAGCCGGTATGCAAGTCTTTCGAGATTCTCTTGCGCCGGCTCAATGGCCAACACTTGTCCCGATGTCCCCACCCATTCGGCAAAATTGAGCGTAAAGAATCCAATGTTCGCCCCTACATCGATAACGGTGCCACCCTCTACGACATATCCACGAAGGAGATTCACCTCTCCCGCTTCAAATAAGACCTTGTACTTCAAGTAAGCAAATTCGAACATAGCACTTCCTAAGCGAGTAGAAAGAATCCCGGTTGCCAAGGCGCAACGATAAGTCGAAAGTAGCAACCCCTGAATTTTCCGCTTCATGACTGTAATATCCTATTCATTTCAGGTAGTTTCCTCAGAAAACAGAACAATGCCTAGATCAAGCCTGATGCGTCGGTCAATCCAGTTTCGAACTCTAGCTGAGTCTTTTCGGCATAGTGGCATCTAATTCGGCTTCAATGCTTTTATATGTAGAGAACCTGCAATTTCGCGCATATATGGGATATTCTCCATGGTCATGCAAACCCTTTCTAATAAAGGCACCAATCGACCTGGCAAACTTGGATGTAGAAAATCGAAGGGACAGACTCTGACGTATGTGAAACCTTGGCGCTTAAGTCGTGCGCTCATATCCCATCTGAAGAAGGCCGTTTCGTCGGGAGAGTCACCGAGTAGCTTCTTTATGAAAGGGACGTTTTTTTGCACTGCAATTTGTGGGTTCATCATATTTGGCTCAGTGAAACAAATTAGCCCACCCGGCTTAAGCACCCTAAAAATTTCAGAAAGTCCCCGCTCAATATCGAGATGGTGCAGAACTGAAATTCCAACGACAGCGTCGAATTGATTTTCGCCAAAACTCATTGCATAAGCATTCTCAACCGCGAAATTCACCCCCGGCTGGGATATCTCTTGTCTCGCCAACTCTAAGAGATCTGGCGAGATGTCAATCGCAGTGACATTTAGGCACCACTTAACCAACTCGCGTGTGAAATAACCGGTCCCGCAACCGACTTCGAGTACTTCCATATCAGGTTTCAAGTCTGCCATCAGCATCTGCAAACGTCTGGCCCAGCGACGCCTTCCGACTGGCCCGTCCCAGTTCCAAACTCCTCCCGGGCAATGTTGAGCGAGAAAGCGCCCATGCTGTATTTCATTACTTAGGCGTTTTTCCATTTCTGAGCTTTCGATTCGGTCAATCAAACATTTAACTCTTAGTCATAAACACAATTATCAAAAAGCTTTAAGCTTTCGCCAAGCTAAAACAACCATTCGTAGGAGCAACCAGCCATGCTGAAAACGGGAGATTTGAGTTGTTCCATAAGTCCTTGCCCTATAAGAAACTGGAATCTCAATCATTTTCAAATTTAACTTTGCAGCGCCAAAAATAAGATCAAAATCCCCAAAGGGATCAAACTCACCAAAATAGGACCGATTCGTGACGATCTGTTCATAATGTCTTCGGCTAAGAGCTTTGGTTCCGCAAAGGGTATCGGTAAATCGCTGATTAAGCAGCCATGAAAACAGTTCTGAAAATATTTGATTCGCCACCAGGTTTAGAAATCGCATTGCTTCTTTCTGCATCGGGTATACCAACCGGGAACCATTAATGAACTCCCCCTTCCCCGTAGCGAGTGCGTCATAAAACTTAGGTATCGATTCCGGTGGTGTGCTGAGATCCGCATCCAAAATGAAGAGTAGGTCTCCGCGGGCCAGACTAAACCCCTTGCGCACGGCGTCACCCTTTCCAACTCCGTCCTGAACAAATAATTTGATATCAATATCGGGGTTGACTGCAATTACTTGTCGAATCGCTTCTAATGATCCGTCTTTGCTGTGGCCTTCCACAAAGATTATTTCAAGATCCGCACAAAAATAAGGCAGGCGCTCTACTAACGATGCAATATTACCTTTTTCATTTCGACAAGGTACTACAACTGAGGCGGATAATGGTTTGAACAACCGATTAATACGATCATAATCGATTCGCGCTACGATATAGTTCCGCAGGCAGGCGCGACGGATAATGGGCATTGGTGCAATCAGCCGATTAACCAGCGAGCCGACTCCAAAGAGGGAATGTGGAATGAGCTGTCTCCACTCACGTTTTACAACTTCGAAGTTGGCCAAATGCAGCAAGTTCTCGATATCTTCCGGAGCAAGCCAGTTCTGCTCCCTGTATGGCATCTGAAGCCCAACTTTTCGCGCTACGGCGAGAATAGGGCGCCAAAGCCTGGAGAAATACGAAATGACAACGCGTGTCTCGGGTTTGCACAAGTGCCTCACATTGAAAAGGGTCGCTTGGCAATCATCGAGCGCGCCGATCGTATCTGACAAAAAAATCACGTCAAAAGGACCTCCAATTCCTGCCAGAACTGCAGGATCTTCGATATCTCCAACGACAAACTCAAGCTTCGGGTGCATCCGACGCGCAATTTCAATCATGAGTGGGCTAAAGTCAATCCCGACGCCACGTTTTGGCTTGAGTGCCGATAACAAACGACCGGTACCGCAGCCGAGATCAAGGACGCGAAGGCCTTCGGGTATTAGATGGCGCATGTAGCGGGCATCTTCGCCATGAAAATACTTGTTTTGCTCGATCCAACGCTCACGCTTGCTTGCTTGCAACTGCGAAAGCTCGTAAATCGATTCCTTTCTTGAGGATAAGATTGGTCTTGAGTTGGCTTGAGTTATAAGAGATTTCATAAACATGTTTTTATTTTTAGGGGATGCGTCCGGAAACGCACGGTTTTTACCTTAAGGTGAGGTATTTCAGCAACCTGCTACGGACTCCGACAACACTAACGCCAGATCGTAATGTTGACCGCAAGAATCCGCTTGCACCATCATCTGTGAAGTGCCTTTGTCACTACGACGAGTATACGTTTGGGAAATGAGAACACCAGAATTTTCACGCCATCCGCCAACACGCAGACCAAAGTGATCGGGACAAAACGGCTAGGCAATAGCTGCCAAATACTAACCCCACGGCGAAGGGGCAGTAGAATCCCCCGCACAAAAAAATAGACCAGCGGCGGTACTATTGTTGCTATCTTGGTCACGTGGCCAATGTACAGTGGCGAAACCATGCGCCAATCTGCAATCAGGTAATTCCAGTTGAAGGCTATCAAAATAAGCAGGGGATAGAGAATCAGCCATAGCAGAATTTTTTGGGGGAAAAAATGGGGAAGGTCACGGGAAGCAGTATAGTTTCTAAACCATTTTCTCAATAGTTTATTTATATCCAACCCGACAAGGCCGACATAGTCGATCAAGGCGCTTGACGGGTTAGCAACGGGTAGCTTAAGTAACTCCAATCTCAGCATCCACTCGGTATCCTCACCTGCCCTGACCCAATCAATAAACTGACCACTCCTGTCGAATACCTTGCGTCTGAAAACAGAACCCGGCAGAGTCTTGCGTGGCAACACTCCAAAAAAACCATCGCGCACCACATTCTCTAACTTGGTTTCCGCACAGAAACAGGTTGCCCCCCAAACCCCGTCGATGTCATGACTGGCTAGCAGTTTTAGAGACTCTTCTAGCCAATAAGGTCGCGGTATGGTTTGCACATCAATAAAGCCAATCAAATCTCCATTCGCCATACCCAGTCCGATGTTCCGCGCGTTGCCAGGCAGGGCCAGTTCATGGTGTTCATAGATCAATTTGATGCCGTTATCAGCGCACAGTGTCGTGATGTCATCAGGACATCCACGAGCGTCAATTGACGAATCAACGATCACGATTTCAAACGGCTTGGTCGACTGGCGGCAAACGGCATGCACGATCTTCAGCAGTTCATTGTGGCCATGATTACTGGGAATAATTACTGAGATATCCGGAATGCACGACATAGGTAAGATAAAGTCATCTTGTGTTAAAAGAATCAAAACGCGCGGTATGTTTGCCTTAAGTGGACCCCAAGAGCAAGGCAACTTTATGCCAGTTTTAGCTGCACTCAGGTTTCATGCAACTGGTCGACGCTGCCCATGTTCTTGGATTCTATTCCTAATGTCTTTTCAAGACTGTCTTTTCTCAAGTGACCCTGACCCTAAAAACCTAACCATTTAAAAGTATAAAAATCCGGCATGATATTTCACCTACGCAACAGAGCACAGAGCAATAGCCTTTCATTGCTGCTCAGTGACAAATGCCATGACCCATAAGTCATTACCAAAATTGAAAAGAAAACAAACGCTCCACTTATCCATTGGCCGAAATTGATAAGTAAGAAAGTCAACGAACTACCAATGAGCAAAGTCGCAAAGAAAGTTGAACAGATCGTACGGAAGGGCCACTTGATTGGGTATGCATATTCGCTAAGTACCGATAAAGTTAACGTTCTAATTCCAATTGAAATAAGAACCGCAATCGCAGCTCCAACAATTCCAAAGTAAATAGTTAGGTAGCGTACCAAGATAACTGCAACAATGATGAAAAGTCCCTGACTGATAATTTGATAGTGCGACCGTAAAGATATCTGGATTCCCAATCCTAAAATCATACCAGTTGAGTGAATCGCTACGCTCATTGCCATGGGAAATACAAGTATATATGCATCCTCATAACGATCTGATGCAACTAGAATTAAAGCGAACTTGCCAAAGTATGTCATCAAGAGCGCGGATAGGCAGATTGAGAGAACAAAGACTTTGACAGCTAGAGAATAGGTTTGATCTGCCACCTCTAGCTTTCGAATCGACAATGAAAGTGGTCCCCAAGCAGCTTGAAATGCCTGAGTAATAACCATCAGAATCGAGACAAATTTTGCTGCTGCCGAATATTGTCCCAACTGCTCTGCGCCGACAAGTTCGAGTATGAAATTTCTCTCAATCGTCGGCACCGAGATTTCCATCACGCACACGACTCCTATTGGGATTGCATATCGTATCAAGCGACCACTAAA
>Ga0214919_10008664_pt1 | contig 13320 bp, 18 predicted proteins | sample LL1503_MetaG_FD_177994 | JGI IMG/M metagenome (GOLD analysis project Ga0214919, IMG submission 177994) | Freshwater microbial communities from Lake Lanier, Atlanta, Georgia, United States - LL-1503 | ecosystem: Environmental > Aquatic > Freshwater > Lake | place: USA: Georgia | collected...
ATCCTAATTCACACAGAACTTTATTAATTTAGACCTAGACTTTCACAATTTTTTACGATTGTCTTGCGCATAAAAAATCTATTTCCGCCTGATGGAAAGTTTTCCAATTGTCCGAAAATTTCATAGCCTGCTTTTAAATACAGACTGGGTGATTGAAATGAGAAAGTATCTAGGTAAGCTTGTTTATAACCCTTTCGGACGGCTTCATTCTCTGCTTCTCTAAGCATTTGACTGGCTACTCCCTGCCGTCTATGTTCGGGATGAACCCAAACAGTTGTGAAGTTGACCCACCCCCAATAGGCTTCACCCACTAAACCACCAATTACTTTTGAATTGGAATCTCGTGCTACAACAAAAACCAACTCAACGTGGGGATCGCCAGTCAACTCTACATTTGAATCGATTAACCCCTGCTGAATAACCCGTCTGATCTCTTGGTCTGGATCTCGCTCTACTGATATTTCAGTGACATTCATAATTTACTTCCCGACTCGGTCCATTTAATGAATAAATTAAAACATCCCAAATTTTGTTCAAAAGTTCTTTGATGTTGTCATGCCCAGATGCCCAACTGCTTTAAAACGAATGCTAGGAAAAATAACCAGATAGCCACGACGATGAACAGTCCAACATAGCTCTTGGGTTTGGATTGATTGTTACTGATCCAATCAATGGCTCTTTCTCTTGCTTGAAACAGCACATCATTGGGAATCAATTTCAATGCCAGCCAAACCAGCGCAGGCACGATGATCAAATCATCCAGATACCCCAAGACAGGAATGAAGTCAGGAATCAAATCAATGGGGCTCAGGGCATACGTCACGGCAACAAAGCAAACGACTTTTGCCCAGAAAGGCATCTTTGGATGTTTCAAAGCAAACCACAACGCCAACACATCTAATTTGAGTGCTTTAGCCCAAGAAGAGATTTTTTTGAACAAGTTCATATCCATTTGTAATGTATAAGGTCCCAAACTTTATTCAAAAGTTCTCGCAATTGAACCCAATCGTTTGCTATAATTTACGGCTCAGGCTCTTTAGCTCAGTCGGTTAGAGCGATGGAATCATAATTTATCGCCAAACTAGGCTATAGATCTTCCTGTTTAAACATCCAACTTAGCCGCTATCTCTTCTGACGTTGGGTTGTATTAGCGCTTCAAGGACTTAAGCGACCTGTGGCTCGTCATTGCACTCAGCTCCAGCACATTGACCAGTTTGTTTGAAAGCCGAGTAGGCGCTTCATGTCTCATGCCATCGACGCGCAGATCACTTGATAGCTTGACCGCCCCTCAAAGGTGTAGTTAACTACAATTGACCTGCTCCGTTCCTACCGTACCTTCACTTATCGGAGATGAGACTTCCGTAATCAAGTTCAATCTAATTCGAAAATTCCGTCTCACTTTGAGAAATAGACTTAATGACTTGCCGAGCCTGTTTGCGCTTCTCTTTTGCAGCATTAGACGACTGACCATGCTTAGGTTTTGGCCCAGTTGATTTACCACCATGGATGTAGCATCGTCCATTTTTCATGGCGGGGTTTATACAAAACCCATCTCTTTGTTTGCACTTCGCCCCGCATTTGGGATGCAAGGCAAGAGCTTTGCGTGCTTCCACCATGAGGTTGTGGCCATTTTTCATGTTCGTCCCCCGACATTGCCAATTACAGCTTGTCCGTTAACTTGGACGTGCTGAACTTGAACGACTTGGCTAGCACCACTTTGAAGTCTTTGAAGTGCTAGAGCCCCCTTACTGTAAGTTTCCATTAGACGAGCGCTACAGTTCATTAACTTCACCTTAAAGATTGGATCGCGCTGTTTGGACGCATCTGCCATTAGCTCCATCGCGTACTTGTGAGCTAGGGCTAGTTGGTGGGCTTGCATTCGCTGTATGGAGTTCTTGGCTTTGACGCTTTCTGACGCCTCGATCGCCATTTCAAAGACTCCAGCCTTTTCAGCAAGATCAGTTCTTTTGATCGTGACCTCGGCGTCGAGCAAATCAGGCTCTCTAAGGGCTAATTCCAGTCCAGACATACCGAAGGCATATGGTGGAACTATCTCGCCTCCTGAGCCCTGATTTAGGGGCGTATGGGGCTTTATAAGCTCGGCTGACTCCAAGAGCATGTTGTTTGCAACCGAAGTATCAAAGTGAGCCTTAATAGGATCATAGGATGGCGCCATGAGTTTTTTACGCTCTGCCTCTTGCCTTAGCTTGATTGCTTTTGATGCGTTCATATGTAGAAACCTCTAAAAAATGGGATAAGTCTCATTTATCAAATTTACCTAGTGCATTGAAGACTATTGATCGGTAAGCCTGTATCTCCACAGCCTCTTGGTTTTGAAGTTCTTTTTGTGCATTGAACTCATCCATATCTAAAAAGTCCTCGATAGCATTGCGTAGTTTTTCTTGTAATAGTTCCACGGGAGCCGCATCGAGTTCAACTACACGATCGGAGCCATAGCGTTCAATAAACTTTTCATAATTGGCGCTAGTAACTTTCGCGTCCATGTCACTTGGCAAGTCATATTTATCAATATCCTCATTAGTCAACGCCACTTTTTTTGAAGTAATATTTTTGATTCCAAAATCATCACGCATCGATCGGCTGAAAGAAGCGGCAATCTCGTCTCCATCCGGATCAAAATCGGTGAGGTAAAGCATCACAAGGTTAGTCTTTCCCGAATTCTTGAATCTTTTAAATACCCCATACCTAGGCGTAAGCGATGAATAACCCCTAGCAGTTGTAATGGGGATGCTGTACTCCCTAGCCACCTTCTCAATGACCCTGCGAAGGGCGTTCTTCTCTAAGACGATTTCGATATGATGGGGCTGACCAATTTGAAGGTTTCGGGTGTAACCAGTTAAGAAGTACTCCAGTTCTTGGTTGATGTAATCACCTACAGCATCAAAACCACCACCTTCCTGTATAGGTCGGGTACTGTCTTCTATTGCGTGAACAGGAACATCTCCAGTAAGTCTGGCTCTGCTGAGTAAGTTCGTGAGTGCTTTATATGAGACTTTATCGTTTGCGTATTTTGAGAATGGCTTTTTGTCGTGACGAAGTGGTGGATCATTCAATAACAAATAGTGCACTCTTCGAACGGTAAGGGGCCAGTATTCACTTTGCTCATTGATGGCATCTTTTGCCGCTTCTAAAAACTCCATAGTGGTTATCTTGGAGCGCTTTTTAACACCAGAAATAAAGATCTCACCTGAGGACGAGGCCAGAGCTTTTCTCTGAAGGTTATGCATCATCAGGTCTATGTAAGCCATGCTTGGATCGACGCCAACAATAGCCTCTCGAATCTTCTCCGATGTGGATTTATCGCGTTGCTGGTTATACGTTCTCAATAAATCCAAACGCTGCTCAGTAGTAAGCATACGAAACCGTATATCGTTAAGCCTCCTAACTGGAACGGTATCCAGTTTGAGATATTTACAAGCTGCAAGTCGTCGATGACCACTCAAAAGATAGTTATCTGAAGTGATCACCAATGGATCAAGAACGCCATTAGCTTTAATTGATTTAACAAGTTCCCAATCATCAGAATTAGCTACCCCAAAATTGTCATAGATTGACTCGTTCTCAGTAGCGCGTTTAATTTGATTGATAGATAAATGGGATAAGACCCAGTTTTGGTTAGACATATTTTCAGCTTTCAAGTTATACGCCGCAAAGCCTGCGACAAGGCATATGGAAAAAGCAGATAAGGCGTCAACCATTCAGCCGTCTCCAATTGGGCAAGATCAGCCAACTTCAGGCTGGTCAGGGTTGGTTTAGTCATAGCGATGGCTATCAAGGACGCCCCTTGATCTCCAGCCCCAGTAAGACCATCAAAGTCATTTGGGTTGCGACCTTCATGCTCGCGCTGGTGAGCACAAATCAATGAGCAGATCCTCCGCGCCATGTTCAAGCATGTAGTCAAGCCATCCATCAGATTCGTATGGGTCAATGGTGAATTCCCCATCTACCCAGCTAGTGGTTTCTATGGCTTTAATGATTAGTTCTGTGAACTCGTCCCACGAAAGGTGCTCAGGTTTTTGCAGGGCAAGGTGTGCATGCGGGTGATCTTTGTAGGCGCCAGTACCAATAACAACAGCAGACATTACGCATTTGTCGTTTTTTTTGACATGTTTACCGAAGACGCATTTATTCAAAACGCTCACGAGAACTTTCGTAGAATCCCTGATGATTGAAACGCTCCAAAGCTGCTTCGTCTCTTGCCTATACCGTTTGAAAGTTAGCGTTACAGCATGTGTTGGACTCCCTAGCGTTTTCAGCCAACTTACATAAGCAAGTTGTAAACGTGTGAAGCGCTTTACCGGGGTATCGATAGTCATGCGGCTACTCCCATAGATTGGAAATTAGCGCCACTATTGCCTGAATCTTCTTGGGATGATTGGTTTTCAATCCACCCTACCAAATGCTTTAGGCGCCAAACTTTGACAGTTGGTGATAAAGCTATTGGTGCTGGAAATCGACCTTGTGCAACCCATAGATGTATACAAGACTTTGATAAGGTTGTGAGCTTTGCAACCTCATTTATCCTGAGAAGACGGGTTTCGTCTATGGTTGTAATACTACTTTTTTCCATCGCTACTCCTTAAATTATTTAGAAGTAGCTATCGTGTCCTATCCCGTTTCTTTGATAAATAACTTTTTTACTTATTGCCGAATTTTTCTAGGTTGGACAAAGTGATGAAGCGTTCCTGCTTCTAACTGCTTCTTCCATAACCCATACGTTCTTTCAGGCAAGTTGAGCTCCGCTAAAGCTTTGGATTTCAATGGTGGAAACTTGTGTCTTTTGTGCGTATCTTCATAAGCAATTACTGCTTTAAGAAAAGCGTGTTTTTTTGCTCTATCAGTTGGTTTGAACGGCGGACTATGCTCATTGGTGAAGCAATCACAAACAATATTAAATTGGAAAATGTAATTTTTAGTTTCATTAATTACTTCGATCAATCCTTCAATGAAATTGGTCGTATCGTTCAAGTCATTCATGTTCAATGATTTAACATAAAGTTCAAATTGCTTTAGTCGATCTGCTGCAAGGTCAACTTGATTGCGCTCGTGCTTTCTTATTTTTGCTTTAAGTTGATCCACAAATTCAAGAATTGAATTCAGGCTGTAGATAAAACTGGTACTTTCTTGAAGTAAGTTTTGTTGGTCATACCTTGGTAGCCATCTGCTTTCGAGTGTGGCGGCTTGATACTTTATATTTTTCTGAAATTGCCTTCCAAAAAATTGAGCCATTTGACCTCTTGTGGGAGCGTTTCTCTCCTTAATAACCTTCTCCTTGAGAGGTTTGCCAAGTTTAAATACGCGATTCACTAGACCCCCTTTGCCTTAGGCCACTTTTTTAGATTCAATAGGGTAAACATTCCCCCATTGCCCAGTCTGACAAAAACTTTCCCAGTCTGCCATCAGACGCTTACGATGCTCAATTAAATCGCCTCTGCGGTAGGCTGACTCCACCTTGTTCGTTATTGCGTGAGCTAGCGCTTTTTCTGCCACTTCTGGACTGTGGATCGTTTCTTCAGCAACCCAGTCACGGAAACATGATCTAAAACCATGAACAGTTATTTCGGAGTCCATTCTTCGTAGAAGCATTGACATTGCCATGTTTGATAGCGGTTTTGCATTATTTGAGAAAAGGTAATTACTTTCGGGATCAAGTAATTTTGCGTTTTCAAGTAGTTCCAATGATCTCCGACCTAATGGAACTCGATGCTCTCGGTTTGCTTTCATTCTGCTCTTTGGTATCACCCATATATTGTTGGAGTTAATTTCATCTCTTAAACCGCCAATAACTTCTCCAGTTCGGTTTGCGTTCAAGATTAAAAACTCCAATGCAAGGGCTGCAACTCCATTCATCTCCTTGAGCTTGCCTATGAACTTTGGGATATCTTGGTAAGGTAGTGCTTTGTGATGTTCCTCGTGCTTAATCTTGTTTGGCTTTGGTAAAATTGTTTCCAAATGACCGCGCCATGTAGCGGGGTTCAAGCCAGTGCGAAGCTTTCTTATAGTTGCCGAGGCTAATACCCATTCAATCCTTCCACGCAGTCTAGATGCGGTTTCTGTTTTGGTATGCCATATTGGGTTCAAAATTTGCAGAATGTCATCGGTATCAACCTCATCTAGTTGTTTGTGTCCAATTACTGGATCTGCATATTTTTTTATGGTCGCATACCACTGCGCGACATGTTTTTCATTTCGCCACTCAGCCTTCTTGCTATCGATGCAGTCTTTGGCAAAGTCACTGAACACGGTCTTTTTCACTGTATTGTTAAGGTGCTTTTCGGCTTGCTTTGGCTTCCATGGTGCAGATGGTCGAAGCCCTTGATTAAGCTCATTTCTAGAAGCCGTAGCACGGGCTCGGGCTTCTTTAAGAGTTATCGTTGGGTATGAGCCGATAGCAATGTCATAACGCTTCCCCATGAATTGGTATCGAAATGTCCAGTACTTTCCCCCACCAGACTTCAGTTGGAGGTTTAATCCTTGGGTTGCACTGTCTGTGTATCTACCTGTAGCCTTTAGGTTTCGAACATATGTATCGGTGAATGAGGTGCTCATGTTCCTACTTTCGTTTGTTTCCCCTCAGTTTTCCCCCAGAAATTGGTTGATAAGCCATGAGAGGGCTAGTGACGTAAAGTAAAGCCTTGAGAAGGGTGCAAGCAATTGGATGCGGACTTATTGCCGATTTTTTCTCAATTTAAATTGGGCAAATGCGACAATAAGTATCAAGGGGTCTCAAGACCTCACTAAGACCCTAGTTGACACCTTCTCCGCCATTAACGCCATTAAGCTAGAAAAGATGCGCCTCTGGGCGATTTTCTATTCGTACCCACCAATTTACCCAACATTGAGATTTCAATGCTATTCAACAGGTTCCTAATTTTTTAGGAACTTAGGCCAAGTGATACTACTTGTGCGGCTATCCGGCTATTCGTTTGTAAGACGCCAGACGAAGGGCTCGAAAAATGAACGGATGATATGAATCCCTTTCGTCCCTGCGGAGATGCAACCACCGCGTGTGGCGCGAAATTTATTAACTTCCACTCCTGCGCAAGCGACTCGCCCAGCTCCGGGCCAACTATCTCTGAAACGCTCCCCATAATATCGGCTTCATTAATCAATACGGTCGCCCAATCAACATCCCAAGTGAACGGGCGATCTTTTATTCTGATATGGTTTTCCTTCACTGTGGAAAAATCGGTACGCAATATGATTGTCTGAATGTGATCGATCCACAAATTGGGGACCTCAGCAGCGACTAAATAAGTACGGAGTGCGTTCATTGAACCTTGCTCAATTTGCGCCGGGTAACTGTTTATCGTTCCGGGATGGTGCATATCATGGGCAACTGCAATTAACTGTAATGCGGCGCTCCATTCGGGATGAACTATTCCGGATAACTTGCGTTCGATTGCGATCTGCAGGGTGATACAGGATAAGGCGTCGGCAAAGTGCAGGCGGTTATGGTAAAGCGGTTCGGTTCCCAAGGGACTGGCCCCTTTCTCCATCTCTATTTCACGGGCGACCGCCCTCGCAGCGGTTAATAGTGAGCGCGTAACATGCGACTCATTGTGGGCGGCGGTGCCGAGAAACGAAATCGCTTGCTCAAGAATCCATGGCAGTCCGACCCAACTCCCCCTCCATGATTGACGCAAAAATGCAAAAGACTCCTCCAGACACGCAATCCAGTCATCGCCTACAGGGTTGAGATATCGTGGTTGCGGCCGCATCAGATTTGCACCATTTATGCCCGCCGCAACACGTTGTACATACTCTGTTGGAGTAAAAGAGCTTCAATAATATCTGTGAGAAAAACCGAATGACTTTTCAATAGTGCCGCACAGGCTTCGGCACTGATACTGCGACAGGTTACATTGCCCTTTGCGCGAACAGTCGCCCCTCGGATCCCGCCAGGCAGAATAGCTGCCTCTCCAAAAGACTTTCCTGCGGGAATCTCGGCGAAAGCTTGGCCCTGTGGGCTCAACATCTCAACTGAACCAGAAGTAAGAAAGTAGAGGTGCGTAGCAACTTCTCCGGCCTTAAAAATGATATCTTGATCCTGAAAATTCACCGTCTGAAATGAATTAGCATCAGCCATTTAAAAATTTCCCCTAATATAATTTTTAACTTATAGCGAGTGTGCGTTTTAAGATTGTTTCTAATATCGCTTTCACTTCAGATGGAAGCTTGGCAATCACGCTGTCAATTTTATGAAGAGGGATTGCTTTCGCTTGCACCGTGGTTGTCGTAACAACCGTCATCTCGCTGGGTTTGTTCATCAGACCTTCAGCGAGCCCGAGCACACTCCCAGGACCGAAGCGGAATACTTTATCGGAAGACAATGCGATCAAGCTGCCGCTGGTCACGATATAAGCCTCCTCAACGGCCACGCCAGACTTAAAAATTCGCTTTTTGGGTTCAAAAAACGCGGTATTCAAATGTTTGGATCCCCAGAGACTGAGAAAAAGCCTCTCGTCGCTCCCGAGTTGACCAGACTGCAATATTTTCATAGCATCAGCGGAGCGAGGGTCAGCTATTCCGAGGCTCTGCAGCCGCTCAATATCCAAACCAAAACTTGCTGAGACTGTTGTGGGCAGCTGCGACATCAAACTCATCCTTCGAATAACCCATAAAAAGAAACAAGATTACTGAGCTTGCCAGTCTCAGTTTAAAGTTTCCGTGAGTACACTTACTAAAGGCAAAATGCCAAAGCGGATAAGTCATCTCGTCTTAACTCTGTTCCGCGCCATTCTTCGGCAGTCTTATGCAGAATCTGCATCAAAGAAGAGGGGGCTGCATTTCTATTTCGATCTACCATTTCGATAAAGCGCTTCGGTCCAAAGGCTATGTTCCGGGGTCCCCCGGGTTGATCGAAAATACCGTCTGAGGCCATACAGAACATAGAGTATCCATCCAAAGGAATATCGTATTGTTCTATGGGCTCGTAAGGTAAGTTACCTGGGTAGCCGAGAGCTGACTTCTCACCCGGAACACGAAGGATAGGGCCATCATCTCGAGGAACGACAAAACAATTGGTTCTCGCACCTGCAAATATTACGTTTCTGTTCGCTATGTCGACTTTGCAAAATCCTGCATCAAAACCGTCATTCGAGTTGCAGTTGTCGCTATCTTGGTTTAAAGCAGTTCGTACTAAATTTCCAAGACGAGCCAACGCGACGCCAGGCTGAACTTCCGGATCTTCTGAATAAATTCGGTTTAATATGCTCAAAACTACCATGGACATCATAGCCCCCGGTACGCCATGACCGGTACAGTCAATCAGGCCAATCGTAAAATGTTCCTTGCCGACATCTTGTGAGCGCCAATAGACATCGCCACCCACAATGTCACGAGGCTCCCAGATGACATCTATATCCTTCAAACCCACTTGCAGTTTGTTTTTCGTCGGCAGTAGACCCTGCTGAATTCGACTGGCGTATCTCACACTGTCCATGACTTCCTCATGCAACTCTGACATCTCGATAGCGCGCTGGGAGTTCGATTCAACCAAATAATTAAGTGTATCGGTGCACGCACCAACACCAACGAATTTTCCGTCTCGGGTAATAATAAATCCGCCTTGACTAAGAGATAGTCCTTCTCTTAGAAAGGTGGATGCCACTTCATCAATTGTTGTGTTCTCATCAAAACTTAGGAACTTGTCAAGCATCATCGCATGGACGCTTCTATTTTGATATACCGAGTAGTGCAAGGGATTTGAAGCCAATAGTAATGTGGCTTGCTTATCAATCAATCCAATCGCCTTGCCTTCATCGCCCAACACCGGAACGACAATCGTGCCTTCATCTTTGTGAAGCGACTCGATGAATGTCCCGCATTTGTTGTCCAGTCCAACAGACCATTGCTCACGAAGAATTGTTCCAACTTTTTTTTCAATCACTTTGAGGGCCTTCCAATATGAGAAGCGCACGCCTTAGGTTTGCGATAAAAGCCAGACGATCTGGCAAACTCAATTCGGGCGTGTTCACATGTACTTGTTTGTGGCCCGGTATGTCTAAATTGATAGGAAGATTCTCTTTTTCACTACCATCCAATAAACGCCTGACGCTGTAGGTGCGTACTGGCCGGTTGATGCCTTTGAGAGTTACAGATTCTTTTTCCTCGACGTCAACGAAATCTTGCACCAGTCCGAAGGTTTCACCAGAGATTAGAACGCCGGTTGGCTGACACTGGCTTTCAAGGCGTGCCGCCAGGTTGACTTCACCGCCAATGATGGTGTACGCCATTCTGTCCGCACTACCAAAATTGCCAACATTGCACCAGCCAGTGTTGATGCCGATCCGTGTTAGCAGAGGGTACTGAAGCCCCTCTTCTGCCCACTCAGCGTTTAATTTCGAAAGCTGTGCTTGCATCTCAACCGCCATCCTAACGCAGGCCAGTGCGTCTTCCTTGTCTCCCTTAGACTCGGGATCACCAAAAAAGATCATCATTGCATCACCGATGAATTTATCTATGGTGGCTCCATGGCGTATCGCCACATCCGAAAGCGCTGAAAAGTACTTGTTGATGTAGTAGGTCAGGACTTCGGGCTGAAGGTTCGATGAAATCTCTGTAAAGCCCTTGATATCCGAAAAAAAAACCGTTAATAATTTTCTTTTAGTTTTGATCTCTACAGCGTGATCGCCAGCGAATATAGACTTATAGACTTGGCTGGGAAGATAGCGGGAGAGTTGATCCGCAACTGCCTCCATTTTTTTCTTTTCGGCATTGAGCTCGGAAGATATGTTCTGCAGGCGATTCTCGTTCTTATCACTGATACGAATCATTCGGGACAAGTTTTTGGCGAGTTTTGAGTATTGAGCTAAAAGTGCCTCAAGTTCGACCTTTTGAATGACTTGTTGGTCGCTCGTAACGAGCTCCTGAAAATAATTCAGTACTGATTCCTCATTTGGGAACTGCAGATCGGTCATATCAAGTACCTGGTTTGGATTATCAATACTCGATCAACTCAAATTCCGCACTGCTGAGTTCTTCTGAGAATTCCTCGCCCAACTCTTTCATGTTGTCGTCATCGGCAATGTAGTGCCACTCTACCTTTATGCGATTACCGCCTTTGGCCGAAGATTCAATGGCGGTGCACAGATCCATGATGACCTTGGCTGAAGAGCTATTGAAGTACTTAAGTTTAAATTTACAGGTCACTTGGTCTTGGTGCTTTTGGCTGATAAAGGCAACGACCTGTGAAATTGGTTCTTCGTAGAACTTTCTTGTATCCTCGGGGTAGGACTCCCCTTCAAGTACAAAAAGCCGATTTACGACGTCGAGATTCAGACTCGGCGTGCGTTGAGCCGCTGGTATTTGAATATTTTCCATTTTTGTTAATTAAAAATGTGCTTCAAAGGAGAAAAAATCAAAGCCGTCTTTGGCGTTTTCTACAATATCGTACTCCCAGTCGCCATTTGCTTCACGTGCAATCGTTATGAAGCCAACTCCAGCGCCTTTAGAGCCTTCGGGCGGGCCCTCTCGAAGTTGCTGCCGCATCAAAGCACCAAGTTCTTTTCGATCTAAACCCCGAATTGATTCCAGTTGTTCTATGAGCTTCTTTGTATCGCCTCTATCAATCATGTTGCAGCATGTGACGAAGTGCCGCCCGTCTGGGTACTCTCCAACCGCTACCAGGCCATAGGGCAAAACAACCTGTGCATCGCGCTCCTGTGGGTCCGCTGTAGCGTGTGATTCAGTCTCCGCTGAGTACCGAATAACATTTTGGACTTGTTCCACGAAAGCGGAGAAAACTGCTCGCGATATTTTTTCGTCTGTACGATCAATCGTCATTTTCGATCGGAGAGCATTACCAATACCGCTCAAAATGTCTTCATTTAAAAAACCACTGTATGAAAACACAATACCGCGGACTTCAAGTTCCTTGCGGAACGCCAAGTAGGACTGGCCACTGAGTCTCAAAGGAGTATTCATAGGAATAACAACTGAATTTAATTTTGTTTTTAATCAAATTCCAAGTATCTTAAAAATTTATTGCAAATTTGTGACAATCACAAATTTTTTTAAGATTGCGGTAATTTTGAAAGAAATTTTGCCAGTTGCTATTTCTAATGGTTGCTGAGTTCGCCCAAGGTTTCGACCAGCTGAAAAAGTAAAGCTAAAGCAGCCTAAGCAACACTCAAACTGCCCCAAGTTAAAAAAGCCCAAGCCATGACATAAATGACCAAGCCCACACCGAGTCCTAATGTGGCATAAGTTCCCAAAAAGCGCTCAGCCAATAAGCCCATCAGCGGAATGAGTTGTTGCGCGTGAACACCTAAAAAGTGCGAAGGACGAATGTCCTTATAAAGGTGCCAGCCCACAATGGGAAGTCCTTGACCAGAAGGTGGCTGAATACCGCCTAACAAGCCACCGCTGATGGTCGAAAGTAAGAAGGTGAGTGCCAATCCAATGACAACGCCCAAGCCTGTTGTCGAAAACGCAACATCACCTTGTGCTTTCCAGATCTCCCACGCCAGCCAAGCTTGCGAAGCAGTTAAGCCAACAGCCACGATGCCCATCACGCTGTAGAGAATGGCATGAAGTTTGTCGGTGTTGTTGTAGTGCGAGGCCTCGCCTAGGGCTGCTTGGTAAGTGATGTAAACCACTTCAAACAAAGAGGTGAGTACCAGTAATGTGCAAATGCCTTTGTAAGCTTCACCATGCGATACGCTTGCATTGGCCAAGTGCGTTAGCCAGACAGTGCTCCAAGCGAACAAGGCTGTGGCTGCCATGAATTTCATAGGTTTGACCCAAATACCGACATCGCGAATGGTTCTTAAATCATTCAGGGAGACGATGTAAGTGAGCCCGCATGCCAGCCACATCAAAGCACCGTAGAGCATCAGAATTTTGGAAGCAAAAGACAGGCTTGACAGGTCTAAACCAAACCAAGAAATGGCGCTGTTAATCAAATTTGAGGGCATACAAAACTTCTAAGTTGTAGGTTTGGATTCTATTGATTTAGATTTAAACAGGCTTGGTATGTTTTTTTGCTGAGCTCCCTGGGTGAGGGTGTGGTGGATGGGTTCCTCATACTGGCGTACCAGAAATCGTCACCCACCCACCACACCCTCACCCAGCTGCGAAAAGTAGCTTTGGTAGTCGGAAATATTCCTCCTGCTAAAAGTTGAGTAGAAAGGCTAAAGGGGGCTGACGATTTCTGGTACGCTAGTATGAGGGGGTGTACTGAATTTTGTGTAAACGGTCTAATGGCGGGTAACCGTCGAATTTCCTGGATTGGATATGACCTTAAACACAAAGAAAGCAGTACCCAAAGATCTCATTGATAGTTTGCTGGCTGAT
>Ga0214919_10008665_pt1 | contig 13320 bp, 10 predicted proteins | sample LL1503_MetaG_FD_177994 | JGI IMG/M metagenome (GOLD analysis project Ga0214919, IMG submission 177994) | Freshwater microbial communities from Lake Lanier, Atlanta, Georgia, United States - LL-1503 | ecosystem: Environmental > Aquatic > Freshwater > Lake | place: USA: Georgia | collected...
TCGCAATCTTTGATGTAACCGGATCCGGCGCACTTGCTTTGGTTCAAAAAGTTGCGCTCCGCCAAATGGATGTTGCAATCGGGCGTGTGGTTTACACCCCGGTCCTTGGAGTTAATGGTGGCTTCAGATCAGATTTAACAATTATGCGGTTAGCCGAAAACCACTTCCGAGTTGTTACCGGCGGGGCTCACGGCATGACCGATTTAAAATGGTTTAAAGACCAACTTCCCGAGGATGGATCCACAACTATCATCGACTTAACCACAAGTTATGTGACAGTTGGAGTTTGGGGTCCAAAAGCACGCGACATTTTAAGTGCAATTACAAACGCAGATTTATCTAATGATGCTTTTAAGTTTAGTACTTGCAAAGAGATTGAAATCGAATCGCTTAAAGTTTTAGCTTCGCGAATTTCCTATGTCGGCGATCTTGGTTGGGAGCTTTACATTCCCGTTGCAAAAGGTGAAAAACTTTGGGATGCGCTCTGGGAATCCGGTGCAAAGTTCGGTGCGATTCCGGTGGGTATTGGTGTTTATGGAAGTACTGGACGACTCGAAAAAAGTTACCGCGCCTATGGCCATGAACTAGAAACCGAATACAACGTTGTTGAAGCGGGAATGCAGACTCCGAAGTTAAAAGAGCAGGATTTCATTGGGAAAGCCGCACATATTACGCACCGCGAATCAAAACCAGTGGCGACTCTAGTTTCACTCTTTGTCGATGATCATAAATCCAAGAGCGGTGAAAACCGTTACATGATTGGCAAAGAACCAATCCTCACTCTTGCCGGTCAAACTATTACCGATGCACACGGTCGCCATTCATATGTAACTAGCGCAGGATCAGCACCATCGCTTGGCAAACATATTCTTATGACTTATCTTCCAACCGAACTTGCTGTGATCGGTGCGAAATTCTTAGTTGAATATTTAGGGGAGCGTTATCCAGTTAGCGTTGCTAGCGTTAGCTCAACACCGTTATTTGATCCAACCAACGAAAGAATTCTTAATTAGGGTAGCTAACCGCCTAAGACCTCTAACCCCTTTTTTGCAGCTATAACGGCTTGTGTCTTGTCGTATGTTAAAAAAGAAATATTTGCTCCTTTAAACCGCAACGCAGAAGCAATATGAAGTGCATCTAGCGTTGCGAGGGAATTACCATCTGCAACTTCGCTAGCTTCATAACTTAATTTTTCATCAATTGAGATTACATTAAAGGTTCTAATATCTTCTTTAAAAAGTTTTGCAGCTATTGCGAATTCACTCTTGCTAAGTCGTTTTCGTAAATTAATTAAGGTTTCAGTTATAGTAATCTGTGAAGTAAAAATATTCTCAAATTTTGCAATTATTTCAGAACTCTGTTTTGAGAATGTCTCTGAAACATAGCGCTTCAATAAGGCGCTGGTATCTACGTAGAGAGGTTTCATATAGAACGTTCATGTCGTGAATCCATTAGAAGTTTCGTTGTGCTCGGCCCGGATTTCTTGGGTTTAATTGGAGTTACATCCGCCCGCTTACTGCTCTTCGCTGGAGAAACTAGACCAGATTGAATCGCACTCTCTAAATATGCGGGGAGTTTCTTGACCGCTATATTTGCTGGCGTAATTTCACAGATTGGTTCTCCATGCAGAGTTATTGTAATTTTTTCGCCACTCTTGGCAAGATGCAAAATTTCGGAGAGCCGATATTTCAGTTCCCGAGTGCCAATCTCCATGTAGGCACATTACCATTATTTGTGGCTACATTTTGGCGCTTATAGAACCGCTTAAAATGCCGGATTGGTAGACTTCTGCGTGGCTGAAAATAGTAAGAAGGATCGCAAACCTTTACTCAGCGTAATTTTGATCGTAGTAATTGTTATTCTGGCCGTAATTAATTTTGCTTATCAACCAACACCGCGCGTGGAATGGCAAGCACCTGCCGGAACAACTTCCACAAAGAATTCCATAATGGAGTACAACTGGCGGAAAACCGTCTTTCTTGGTGACTCTTATTGTGCAGGCGCGGGCGCATCATCCCAATCAAAACGCTGGACCACCATTGCTTCGAAAAGTTTGCATTGGGAAGAGTTCAATTTATGTTTAGGCGCAAATGAATATTTCTTTCCATCTTCAGATACCGGGGAAAAAGTTTGTGGCGCCGCAACTTGTGTCGATTACGCCGCGCAAATATCGGATGCGGTAGCGACCAAACCTAACGTTGTCATAATTTCTGGGGGACGAGATAGCCTGGGGTTGGTTGCAACAAACGCAGACGAGTTCAAGGCGCAGATATGTACCCTTTTTAGCTCGGTGCGAAAATCCTTACCTAATGCAGAAATTATTGCAATTGCACCTTTCTGGGATGCAACCGCAGTTCCAAATGATTTAATCCTGATGAACAACTGGATCTATGGCTGCGCATCGCAAAATAACGTAAAGTACATTCCTAAATCCTTTAATTGGTTAGCAAATAAGTCTGCAATATCTGCAGATAAATTCCACCCAAACGATGTTGGCCACCAAATCATCGCCGATAAGTTAATCACTTGGTGGAATAGCACCACCCATAAGAAAGTTGCTTGATTTAGCGTTTAGGTTTTGAACTTTTCTTAACCACTTTCTTCACACTCTTTTTTGCAATCTTCTTAACCGGCTTGCGGTTTGCTGGCGCTTTTTTAATATTTGCACTTGGCCTTACAAATTTAGTTTTAGAACGATTCTTCTCCCAATGTTCCATCCAATTTATAACTTCCTCTTTTTGGGTTGCAGTGAAAGCAGTGGTATTTGGCACAGTCTCTAGTGGATGATTTAAAATAGCTTTTGAAGTTCTTCTAAAAATTTGCAGCAGTGGAATCGCAGCCACTAACGCAGCAATTATTAGCAGTGAAATCAAAACTTTGATTAAGAGCGAATTCAGCCCGTTATCTACTTGTTTCAAATCGGAATATTTATTAGCTAAATCTTGTGCTTCGGCAATCTTTTGACCGGCAACATCGATAGCATCAGCTGCATCTTGTTGCGATGCCGCAGCTTTGGCTTTATTCGCTGCAGTCGGATTTTTCGCTGCGGCTTGGGCATCTTTCGAAGCTTTTAGAGAAGCAGCCGCCGCCGCACTTGCAGCAGCCGCAGCTTTATCCGCCGCTTCCTTACCCTTCTGTGCTAACGCAGCAGCCGCAGCTTGATCTGCGGCTGTTTTATCAGCCGCGGTTTTGGCATCCGCTGCAGCTTTCTGTTCGGCAATTGCAGCTTGGGAACGATCTTCCGCAGCTTTCTGTTCGGCAATCGCTTTGGCTTGATTTGCAGCCGCAGCAATCGCAGCATCATTTGCAGCTTTAGCTTGTGCATCTGCAGCAGCAGAATCAGCAGCAGCTTTATCCGCAGCAGCTTTTGCCGCAGTTTGTTCAGCAACTTTCTTCGCAGCTTCATCTGCAGCAGCTTTTGCTTCCGCAGCAGCGGCAGCAGCAGCGCTATCTGCTTTAGCTTTTGCTTCCGCAGCAGCCGCAGCAGCTTTTGCTGCAGCATCCGCATCACTTTTATCTTTATTTGCTTGGGCGCGAAGCGCTCTAGCGGTTGCAACTAGTTCATCAACCGATGCAGCTTTAAATAATTTCGCACCAACAAAACTGTTTTTGATAAATACTTTTTCTGGTTCTTCTTTAGCAACTGAGAGTTGAATTTCTTGCATCTCTTCAAATGGCGTACTTGCGCGAAGCAACGTGCCACCGGCTGCAATTGCCGCAGCTTCAGCATCGCTTGCTTTAGATGCGCTTGCATTAGCGGTTGCTGCTTTTACAGTTGCTTCTTGAGTAGCTGCCACCGCTGCAGTATTTGCTTTCTCTGCAGCTGCTTTTGCGGCTGCATCTGCTGCAGCTTTTTGATCTGAGGCAGCTTTTGCATCTGACGCGGCTTTATCCGCGGCTAATTTCGCATCCGCTGCAGCTTTAGCGGCTGCTGCTGCATCTGCCGCAGCTTTCTGATCGGCCACTGCTTTCGCATCCGCTGCAGCTTTATCGGCGTTGGCTTTATCAGTTGCGGCTTTTGCATCTGCCGCAGCTTTTGCTTCCGCTGCAGCTTTTGCATCTGCCGCAGCTTTATCGGCATTCGCCTTATCTGCAGCCTTTGCCGCGGCTTCCGATGCCGCTTTTGCATCCGCGGCAGCTTTATTAGCTGCATCTGCTTGAGCTTTTGCTGCAGTTTCGGCAGCAAGTGAAGCATCTGCCGCAGCTTTTGCTGCATCTGCTTTCGCATTAGCTAAAGCTTTCGCTGCAGCATCCGCAGCTGCCGCATTAGCACTTGCCGCCGCTTTCGCAGCTGCCGCATTTGCATCTGCAATTTTCTGTGCTGCATCTGCTGCAGCAGCTGCAGCTTTATCTTGCGCCGCTTTCGCATCGGCCGCAATTTTCGCAGCTGCATCTGCAACCGCTTTATCTTGCGCCGCTTTTGCATCGGCCGCCGCTTTCGCATCGGCCGCCGCTTTATCTTGTGCCGCTTTCAACGCATCGGCTGCCGCTTTAGCAGCCGCGTTATCCACGGTTGGCGATGCCACAGGCGCGGCGGAAAGTGATTCACCCGGAACTGGTGGATAGTCGGCTGCTTGCGAGTTAGTTAGCGAAATAAATAGCGAGAAAGTAAGCGCGCTTAATAAAAAGTAAACGCATACTTTAAGCTGCGTCCTTCTCATTTGCTACTCCTTTTGCAAATCCGGCTAATTGCAATAGCAGATTTTCGCACAAGCGGTTGATCTACATAGGTTAATTCGCCAACCCCACCAGCAAAAACAGCGCTAACTTCATCGGATTGCCCTGGAAGCAAGTCCACATCAGCAACAAGTAACGGACGACTGCGTTCGGTAGCAACGCCGCCGGCGGAGCCAGCCTTAGATTTCAAGGAAGCTGATATCAATGTGCTTGAAGTTGGTCCATAGATAAATACTTTAAATCGATGTTGTCCGGTGACCAGGCTGCGCGGTGAATTCTTATCGGCTCGAGTTAATACGTAGGCGGAAAGATTCTTCGCATCGGTAACAGTATTAGTTACCTTAATCTTCACCTCTGTTTTAGCGCTCGAACCGCATTCGAGCTCGGAAACCGTTATTTTTCGCTCCAAATAGTAATCCAATTTGCTGGCATCGATATTTTCAATAACCGCGCGGTACTCGTTATTTTGCGCAGTATCCATAAAGCCACCGAGTCGGGTCTTAGCAAAGAACGCTTCCGCATCGCTATTTGTGGAGTAGATCAAGATTCGGTTCTCCAATATGCCATTTCTAATTGCAAGCGCCATTGCCAATTTTCGGAACTTCGAAGCCATAATCTGCTTAAATGTTGCATTCATGATGTCGACTAAATATTGCTTTCGCCCCATATTGTCGAATTCAAAACGTTTATAAGCTTCTTTAAGAGTTTTATCGACTACGTTTTCGGAATTCATCTCTTCGCCGCTGGCAAGTTTGATCGGGCCAGTAGCTCTCAAAATATAACTCAGCGCTGTTGGATCAACTGCAATCACGCCATCCAACTTTTGGCCAGTTTGCAACCGCCATAGCTCCATCCAAATTTCTGCGCCATATGGGAAATGCGGGGAGAGGTTTGAGTTCTGCCAAATCGCGGGATCGCTTCGATAAAGCGCGCCGTATTCAGCTGGCATTTTTAGTGGGATAACTTCAAGAGACTTCAACCCCGCGTTCGAACCGGTTTCTTGTACTGATAATTTTCCGTTTTCAATCTTCACAATTGCATAAGCGCCTAAAATTCCACCAGTACCGCGCGCTTCTGCGCTATTTTGGAAAGCTAATAAGAATGTCTGTGGCTTATCTTTTGCACCAAGGATCGCAGCTGCGCTAATTGAGGCAGTTATTTCATTTTGAATTGGCAAAAAGTTAAAACCAAAGAACCCAGCTACTTGCTTAACAATCGGCCACTTAATTAAACCAAATATTCGGTTTATATCGCTATTAAGAACTTCAGCTTCGCGCTTAGTATCGATTGCATCTCTCCCGGATTTAATGGCAGAGATATAACTTTTCCCGTGTGAAATTGCGGGAACGACTAAAATTGCGGAATACCCAATTAACAATATAAATATTGTGGCTATTGAGATAGCGGCAATCTGCCATGGCTTGTTAAATCTTTTCAACTTGCGATCACCGTAACCTCATCTGCCAATATCGCGGCGAAGTAAGAATCTGGAAGCGGTCGCGCTTTGCTATGGCGTGGACCAGTAAGTAAGACTATTGGTTGGTTCTCGGCAATTTCGAGCAACCAATTCCGCCATTTTGGATCGATAAATACCGACTCTGGATTATCTAAGTGACGGTTGAGGCTAAGAATTTGCGATTCAGTTACGCCATTTGCTATTTCACTATTCAAATTAACACAATCAAATTTAATTCGATCTAAACCTAGTTCGCCAGCCTCAACTTCAATCGGCGCCCTTAAATCTGCATCGATTAATACTGCGCCGCGAATCTTCCGTTCCAATTGCGCATGTGCAAGGGCTAATTCGCAATCGCTTGTTCCATATGGAATCACGGCAAAAATTGGATGCTTTGCCTTAACTCCAGCAAATTCTAAAGTAGCCCTAATGCTTAACGCACCGATCTTCGCCAACTCGCGCTTTAATTGCTCGGTTCGATACCCAACCGGATCAATCGGCATGAAATCTTGATCGAAAATATATTCGTCATAGCTAACTAATTTTCCTCCGTAACCAATTGCGCGGATATTCTCTTTATAACTTGGATTGGCGCAGATGACTAAATCCGCCGCCAATATTTCCTCGCGATCAAAATCCACACTCGTTGAAGTTTTTTTTAAAATCGGAACTGCCCATTCTTTAGCAACAGCTACCACCTCTTGAGTTATTGCGGTGTTTAACACAGCTCGAACGCCACAAGAGGAGATCTCGTACTCTGGAAAATTGCGTTGTAGTACCGCATGCGCAAACGGAGAGCGCGCTTGATTCATAGCGCAGACTGTCACGATTTTCATAGCGTAAGGTTACTCTGTGAATTCCAATAGCAGATACTCGCGCCGATTCTTGATTTCGGCTTCGCTACTTGGAATCTACTTAATCGCACTCTCTCTCTTTGTTTTCTTTCCAAGGCCAATCTTAGAAAGTAATTCCACCACTTCAATTTCTGAGTTTTTACAGACGCACGCAAACCTCTTCTACAAAATTCTTTATGCCAACGATCGCGCCGTTGCAATTGCAAACTTTTTCATGCTTACGCCGTTTGCCCTTATTACCCACTTTGTTTTTCCGAGATTAAAATTAGGAAAGATATTTCTTTATGGCTGCATAATTTCCGCTGTAATTGAACTAGCCCAACTTGAAATTCCAGGACGAGTTAGCGATTTTCGGGACTTCCTCTCCAATGCGCTGAGCGTAGGAATCGGCTTAATTATTGTTCGGTTTTTACGACGAAAATCGGCGTAGTTAACTTTCCGTTCATTTCGGCGTTCGGGCTTTACCAATAAAATTGGCTTGAAAAAAGCTTAAATACGCATAAAAAGTTACCCTTTCACAAGGAGGTGGTGGCTATGGAGCTAATTCAATATTGGCGGTTAGTAGTTCAGAATCGAATTCTGATTACTTGCTCGGTGATACTTGGTTTATTTGCTGCTGTTGTAATTACTTTCACAACTACACCGATGTATCAATCTCAAGCAGAACTTTTCGTTTCCACACCTGCATCTGCGTTAGATATCTCCGCACTTGCTACTGGTTCCAGTTTCTCGCAGCAACGCGTTAAATCATATGCACAAATTATTAATTCGCCACTAACTTTAAATCCAGTAATTGAGAAGTTGCAATTAGATATCACGCCCGCCGCACTTGCCAACCAAATTACCGCATCAGCGCCGTTAGATACCGTTTTAATTGCGCTCACCGTCACCGATAGCAATCCGAACCGCGCAGCTGCAATTGCAAACGCGGTTGCCGATCAATTTGGCGCAACAGTTGGAAACCTAGAACTTCATGGCCAAGGCGTTGATTCCCCAGTAAAGGTTTCTACAGTGCAATACGGCGTTGTACCTAGCGCACCATCGAGCCCTAAGAAGACGATTAACTTTGCACTCGGTTTATTACTCGGACTTGGTTTAGGTATTGGACTTGCCAGCCTTCGCAGAATTCTCGATAACACCATTAAAAACGAAGATGATCTCGGCGGCACACCACTTCTTGCCGCAATCGGTTTCGATAAAGATGCTGATGAGAAGCCGCTGCTCACTCAAATTGGTCGTTACTCAGCACGTACTGAGGCATATCGAACACTTCGCACTAACTTACAATTCTTACGTCCAGATGATCATCCACAAGTAATTGTCATTACCTCAGCACTTCCTGGTGAAGGAAAGACAACCGGGGCAATCAATTTAGCGCTCTCCCTTACTCAAGCCGGCGCAAAAACTATCTTGGTAGAAGCCGATCTCCGCCGCCCTAAAGTGCCGATTTATCTGGATGTTGCTTCAAATGTTGCAGGATTAAGTGAACTTCTAAGTGGGCAAAAGAAGATAACTAAAGCGGTTTTGAAGAAGTTACTACGCCAAGAAGAAAAATCTGGTTTGGATATTCTCGCATCTGGAAAAGTGCCACCTAACCCTTCGGAACTATTAGGATCTACCACTTTTGATCAATTAATCGTGCTACTCCGCAAAACTTATGATTATGTAATCATCGATTGCCCGCCGTTACTCCCCGTGACAGATGCGGCAATTGTTACCGCTAAAGCGGATGGTGCGATCTTAATAATTCGTGCTGGCGTTACTAAGAAGCCACAATTCACTGGAAGTCGCGATGCGATTCAAGCTGTCGGCTCCACAATTCTTGGCGTAATTCTAAATATGATCCCCGAATCTCATCTTGAGTATGAATACGGATATCGCTACGGCTACCCACGCTATTACGGAAATAACTATCGTCCATACGGCGCAAAAGAGATCGCCGAGTCTCGATATGCACCACGCGCTGAAGATCTTGCTCGGATCAACCGAGATGATGCTTTCGAACATGTGAAAGGTAAGCGTTTTAAGGAAGAGTTAATGAAAGACGCTAAATCTCGAGCTTAGTAAGCGCCTTTGCCTCGCAATACCGTTCCAACCGTTGCCAAGATAATCCAGATATCTCGAGTAAAGCTCCAATTAATTAGATAATTCAAATCAAGTGCAACGCTGGTGCGTAAATCTAAATCTGATCGCCCACTGATTTGCCAAGGCCCTGTAATTCCAGGCTTAGCTATTAGACGCCGTTCATATACCGAGCTATAGACATTTACTTCACTTGGTAGCGCAGGTCGTGGGCCAACGACTGACATAGTATTTGTGATCACGTTCCAAAATTGTGGTAATTCATCGAGCGAATATTTTCGAAGAAATTTACCAATCGGAGTAATTCTTGGATCTTCCGGGTTCTTAAAGAGCACATGCTTATCACCGTGGATGTTTGTGACCTGTGAGAGCAATTTATCGGCATCTTTAACCATCGTTCTGAACTTAAAGAACTTAAAGGTTTTGCCGTTTAGACCCACTCGGACACTTGAGTAAAAGATTGGTCGGCCACTAGTGATTAGTACTGCTAGCCAAACCCCGATAAATAATGGGCTTAGTAGCACCATTAAGAGAATTGAAAACGATAAATCAAATAACCGTTTTACCACACGCATGGTTAGAGATATCTCGGATTTCTCAAAGGTTAGAAATGGAATTCCTTCTTGAGGGGATGGGATTAACCAATAACCGAGGTTTCCGGAATCAAGCGGTATCCAGTTCACATGGATATTGAAATCTTCACAGTAATGAATAAATTTAGAGAAGTTCTTATCAGATTCCATTCCGGGCAATAACAAGACTTCAGTAATTTTCTTGTGACGAAGCAATTTATCAAACTCTTCAATCCAATCCAGAGTAATTTCGGGACATACTAAGCGCGAAACCACGGCAAAACCAAGTCGGCGATTTGTGATAATCCAATCTGAATGATCTTCAATGTCTTTCTTATCTCTACCGATAATCATCATCTTGGTATGAATCTTCTTCTGCAAAATTAGTGGTCGAAGGATTAAGGCAGCTACCACAATTCGAGTAATAAAAAGAAAAACCAATCCGCTGCCTAACATCAACAAGAATACTCCGCGCGAAAATGAGGCTTTTAATATGAAAGATACAAATCCGAGAAAGAAGAAGAATGCAAAAGAACGTTTAAGAAGTAACCGCAAGTTGAAGACCACCAGCGTCGCATGACTGAATTTATAGGTGCCAGAAAAAATCAAAACAACAATCCAAGCGATTACAATGCCGACCAAAATATTTTTATATTCAAATTGATTAATTGCAGGCGTTACCATTTCTCCAGATATTGCATTCGGGAATCGGTTGGCGTAAGCAACTACCGCCGCTATTGATATTGCAATCGAATCTGGAATCAGCATTAAAGCAATGATTGAGATCTGGTAGGCATTTAAAGCAGTTTTAAGCCGAGTCTGCCAATTCTTATCCATTGCCACTATCCGATAGTAGATTGTTCAAACGGAATCTTGAACCAAATTTTGGTTCCATCTAGATTTTCTTCAATGGTCCAAGAATCAGCAAATGTGTCAAAAAGTGTTGAACCTAGTCCTTTTGGCCCACCTGTTTTTAATGGCCCATCGTTTGTAACTAGCACTTCACAAAACCCATTTTCAACCTTAACGGCTACGTTTATAAATTTTGCCTTGCCGTGTCGAATTGAATTAACGATTGACTCTTCAATCAACTGGGAAATCACCTCTCCATTAGGTGTAAAAACCTCCAATTCTTTAGGAAGTTCCAGAGTTACCATTGCAATTCCATTCCAAGATGAGGCAATTTCCGTAAGTCGTAGTTTTGGAATTCTGGGTAACGATTTTGTATAGGGCAAATTGAGCGATTCCAAGCGTTCCATGACCATTTGAGTAACTTGTGGTGAGAATAATGTAAAGTCAGATTCTGCAGCTTTAAGCAAGAGTAATTTACACGCATGTAATTGGGATTGAACTTCAGCATGTAAATACTGCGCTAAATCCGCTTGAGATTTTGCCTCTAATCCACTTAAGATAAATAAATCTAGATCTCCCTTTGGGATTGTGTTTTTGAAAATTTCTAATGACTTCTCTTGAGATTCTTTATAGGTAAGCAGCATAGTGGCTACAAACAAAAATACTATAAACAAAGAAATAGCTGTCAGTTCAACTTGTAAAGTTTGTCTTGCAGTATTTTCACTTTCTATTGTAAATTTTTTTAAGTATAAGTAACTAGTTGAAAGCGAAGTAAAAAACCAAAGAAATAAAAAATTTATATTTTTGGATAGCTTACTAAAATTTCTCCCAATAACTTTATAAATTAGGAAATAGGTAACTATCGGACAAATTGTTGAAACTACTTCGGAAAAAAAACCAGGAATGATTCCATATCCAACCATATTCCCAATGATTGAAAAAGGAAAAGTTAAAATAATTACACCCAGCAGCGGAATTCTCGTCGAAGAGATACTTTTTATCAAAGTGTTCTTAAATGAGAATTTTGGCCAGATTAATTCGCTATCTTGCCACTTCTTGGCACTCTGTGGCTTTATGTGGTTTTCAATTAGCTCATCAATTGCATCAATTTGTTTTTCAAAATTAGGAAGAATATTTACATCACTTTTTTTGGCGATTTCTAATTTTAAATTATCAATCAGACTTTTAATTTTTACTTTTGAATTTTCAAAATAATCTTCATTTGATTCATGAATATTGACATTCTTAGGTTCAAAAATTGCTTCTCGCAAAATGCCTCGTAGTGATTTACGAAATGAATCTCGAACTTCAAAGTAAATCGCCCCAATTTGTAACCAGTAAAATACCGCAACAGCTGAATTTGCCATTCTAAGCGGTATTGGTACCGAATCAACTAATCCCAAAATAGGGGCGCTTAAACCGATCACGCCTCCTCTAACAATACCCATTGCAAAAGCCAGAATTATTTGCAGGTTCTTGTGCGGTTTATTTGCCATGTAGATAACAAATGGAGCCATGCATAAATGTGAAAATACGGCAACCAATACCCACTTTAATAATTCGATTGGAGTACTTGACTTAGGTGCGATTAAGACGAGTGCTACAAAAATTGAAATTGGAAGCGATAACCAAAATAACTGCCACGATATAAGTTCATTAGGCCTCAGTTTGGCAATTAGAAGAACTTCATTACTGATGATCTCTCTAAAGTTGACTCGAAAACGCTTATTCCTATACTTCATTTTTTTGCAATCCCAAATTATTAATCTCAAGAATTGCGTCGTCGATCAGAGTAATAGTTTGAGTTAGGAATTGGTTTGATCTTAGAATTCCATCTTTGTTCAAATCATCATCTTGCATGATTTGAAGAGCCATGATGACACCTGAAATCTTGCCTTGAATCACGCCAAAACGGGCTGCTATTACTTTGTTTTTTAACTGCTCCGTTGAATCAATAAGATTTTCTACTCTGGCTCTAATGCTTTTATTAGCCGCTGTGAGAGCTTCTCGTTCTCTACTTGAGTCCGTAATTAAACTTGCTATGACCGAAGGCACATATACGTTAATAAGAGTTTTTAACGCACCAGCTATAGGTGGATTCGGGTTAATTAAGTTAAAACCTAACTCACTTTGATATTTAAGAATCCAAAATTGCCAAGTAAATATCGCACCATAAGCAATTGGGTATATTAAAATTAGGGGAATACCACTCAAGCGTCTAGAAATTCTCGAAAATACAAATAACATCATCATAATTACGAATCCATTAGCTATGGCAAACTTGCCACCGGCTAATCCATTTCTTGGAAGTTGTGCTGCTGAAGCTCCAAAAATGAATACCAACATAGTTATTCGGACTGAGATTGTTTTAGGGAAAAGTCCAGTCAAATAAGTTACGCGAATCCCAGCATATTTATGGGATTGATCTCGATTCATCTGCTTTCGGATAAGTGATTTACGTTCAGCTTCAATGCTTAGGGCTAATTGCTCAGATTGTTTCCATAAAGCTTTCAGGCTTTCTTTTTTAATATTTAACTCTTGATTTTCTAGGTCTCTGGCAATTTTTTGAAGCAAATTAGCTTTTGGCAGAATGAATTTTTTTAGCTCATCCAAAGCTTCATTACGCTCGCTAATTTCACTATCTGAAAGTTCCAATTCGTCATGTTCAAGAAAGTCAGTTAAAGACCTAAGGGCTCTATTGTCAATTTGATTCTTTTCAATTGTTCCAGCGTAAAAAGCAAGTGCCAACAAAGTAAATCCTGTGAAGAGAGTTGCATTTGATATTCGAGTCAGAAATTCAAAATTGAGATTTAGTACAAAATGTGCG
>Ga0214919_10008666_pt1 | contig 13318 bp, 9 predicted proteins | sample LL1503_MetaG_FD_177994 | JGI IMG/M metagenome (GOLD analysis project Ga0214919, IMG submission 177994) | Freshwater microbial communities from Lake Lanier, Atlanta, Georgia, United States - LL-1503 | ecosystem: Environmental > Aquatic > Freshwater > Lake | place: USA: Georgia | collected 2015-03-15
TTTCATCTTTACTGGCTCCATATGGATATGAATACCGCGTCCCGCACATGAATCACAAGTAGTTGAGAAGGCTTCAATCAAGCCTTGGCCAACGCGCTTACGTGTCATTTGTACCAAACCAAGTGAAGTTACTTCAGCGACTTGGTGCTTGGTGCGATCGCGACCTAGGCATTCGACCAAGCGGCGCAGAACAGCATCACGGTTTGATTCCAGGACCATATCGATAAAGTCGATAACGATAATTCCACCTAAGTCGCGCAGACGAAGTTGGCGAGCAATTTCTTCTGCCGCTTCCAAGTTGTTCTTGGTAACAGTCTCCTCGAGGTTTCCGCCCTTACCAATAAATTTACCGGTGTTAACGTCGATAACAATCATCGCTTCCGTGCGATCGATAACTAGGGATCCACCAGATGGTAGGTAAACCTTGCGATCGAAAGCTTTTGCTAGCTGTTCTTCAACACGGAATTCAGCGAAGAGATCTCCATTGCCAGAATACTTCTGCAACTTTCCAACTAACTCAGGGGCGATTCCACCTAGGTAAGAACTGATCTCTTCCCAAGCATCATTGCCTTGAATTGTAAGTTTGCGGAAATCTTCATTGAAGATATCGCGGATAACGCGTACTGCTAGATCTGGCTCAGAGAGCAAGAGGGCAGGTGCGTGGAAATTTGGGTTTTCAGACTTTTGATAAATATCTTCCCATTGCGCCTTCAAGCGTGCGACGTCATTGGTTAGCTCTTCTTCGCTGACGCCTTCGGCTGCGGTGCGAACAATTACACCAGCTTCTTCAGGAATTAAATTCTTTAAGATCGCTTTCAGACGTGTGCGCTCTGATTCAGGAAGGCGCTTTGAGATTCCGCTCATTCCGCCACCAGGAACGTATACAACATAACGACCTGGAAGAGAGATCTGGCTAGTTAATCTTGCGCCTTTTTGACCAATTGGATCTTTAGTAACTTGGACAAGAACTGGTTGGCCAGTCTTTAAAACCATTTCAATTTTACGTGGTTGCGTCTCTGAAATACCTGCGGCATCCCAATTCACTTCACCTGCATATAAAACTGCGTTTCGGCCCTTGCCGATATCAACGAAGGCAGCTTCCATAGAAGGAAGTACGTTCTGGACGCGACCCAAGTAAACGTTGCCGACATATGAAACGTTGGCATTACGGTTTACATAGTGCTCGACCATTACCTTATCTTCGATAACAGCGATTTGAATACGGTCACCTATTTGGCGAACCAACATTTCGCGATCAACATTCTCGCGACGAGCTAAGAATTCGCCATCTGTAATGATGGTTCCACGACGACGATATGGCTCACGGTAATCACTGCGGCCTTCAGAGCGATCTGATCGTCCGCCGCGATCGCGACGGTTACGTGTTCCTCGTTCTGTGCGTTCAGCGCGCGCTGGGCGTTCTGTACGCTCGCGAACTTCGCGCACCTTAACAACAGTTACTACGCCATCTTCATCAACAATTTCACCAGGTGTAACGCCTTCACCAGTTGCACGGCGACGGCGGCGACGGCGATGCGTTCCACCTTCTGCACCTTCTTCGCTTGCATCAGCGCTGGTCTCTTCACCATCATCTGTTGAGTCCTGAGTATCTACGCCATCTGAATTTGGCTTGCGACGTCCACGTCCACCACGGCGGCGACGGCGATTGCGACCGCCACGTGAATCATCATCTTCAGTCGAAGTAGCGCTATCGGATGTAGCGGCGCTTTCTGAAGCGCTCTCATCTGTTTTAGCTTTTGCTGCGCTCTTGCGGACAGTCTTGGGGGCTTTCTCCTCTGGAGCAGCCTGAAAGATTGGGACCGGAATTGCCGGTGCCTTCTTCTTACTTTTCGCTTCAGTTGCTTCAACGGATACAGCTTCAACAATTTCAGTCGATGTATCGGCAGCAAGAGATTTCTTCTTACTAGTTTTTTTCACCGCACGCTTGCGCGGTGACTTTGGCTCAATCGCCATGGCACCAAATCCTCTATGCGTTAATTAACGCGCTCTGGCTTGTAGTCACTTAGCTGGTAAACAACCTTTAGGTTGACCTCAGTAAATCCTTCAAGCAAATCTTTTTTAGTCCGCCGCTGGCTTAAATCGCGAATTGGTTCGCGAGCCGCGCTGAACTGTTGGCATAAGTATGCCACATAGACAAGCCAATGGGCGAAATGAGCGTTGATTTGGCTCTAATTACCCACGATGACGGGCATGCACGTTCTGTAGTAGTCCAAAGCCCATCATCGTTGCAAACATACTTGAGCCACCATAGGAGACAAAGGGCAATGGAACTCCCGTCATCGGCATCATTCCAAGTGTCATTCCGATATTTTCAAAAGCCTGGAAAGCAAACCAGGCGATTACACCAGTACAGACCAATTTTCCGTAAGGATCACTAGACCTTCGTGCAATTCCAAATGCACGCATTAAAACAACTAGATAGAGAATTAAAATAAAACCGCAGCCTAGAAAACCTAACTCTTCTCCGGCAACTGTAAAGATAAAGTCGGTCTGCTGTTCTGGAACGAAGCGGCCATTGGTTTGTGGCCCGTTAAATAAACCGGTCCCGATAAATCCGCCTGAGCCAACGGTAATTCGAGCCTGGCGTAGTTGGTAGCCGCTGCCCTGCGAATCGGCATTTGGATCGACAAATGCCTGTAACCGCTTTACTTGGTAATCATTTATCACGCCTACTTTTACGGCGGCGAAGCTTCCGATTACCGCAAGTAAAATAAGTCCGACAACCCATCGCATCGGTGCGCCAGAAACAGCGATGATTGTGACAACAGCGATGCTGATAATAAAAATAGTTCCCATATCGGGCTGTTTTAGAATTAATAAGACTGGAATTGCCGCAACTACCAGAGCTTGTAGAACATCTCGATCCTGAGCGGCATCGCTATCGTGGGTTCGCTCAGATAAAATCATCGACATACCAACGATGATGGAAATCTTTGCAAGTTCGGCTGGCTGTAATTGGAATCCAAATGGAAGGCCGATCCAGGCTTTAGCACCATTTACTTCAGCGCCGATGCCAGGAATCAAAACGGCGGTAAGTCCAATAACACCCAGCACCCAAAGAATTGGTGTGTAAGCACGGATTAAGCGGTAATCAACGACTGTTGTGCCCCATGCTAATAGCGAGCCAATTGCAATATTAATTACATGGCGCTTTAAGTAATACTCAGGGTCTAATCCATTTGCGGCATACCAGTTGCGCGTAGCGGCATAGACCAAGAGTGTTCCCATTAAGAGCAGAAGCCCAACTGCAATTGTTAAGACTGGATCAAAACCAGCGAAGGCAGATTGCCGCGAACTTCTGCGGTAATTAATCCGCTGTGACAAAAGGCTCATTTTTCTCCCTTAACTTTTGTCGCCGGAGATATCTTCGGCAGCGTAACTGGCGGAACTCCGCTTGGGAAAAGTATCTTGGCAGATACCACCTTTGAGCCTTGAATACCGAAGAGAGTTTCATAAATTTTTCTAACGCCAACGCCAGAGGTCGTAGATCCATAACCACCTTGGCTGACCATCATTACTACTGCAAATCTAGGGTTTTCACTTGGACCATATGAAGCAAACCAAGATGTAGGAGCTTTAGCGCTGCCATTGGCATTCTTTCCAAATACTTCACCCGACCCCGTCTTGCCGCTAACCGCAACGGGCATTCCGCTAAATACTCCCGAGCCAGTTCCACTAACTACCACTTCGCGTAGCGCGCTATGTAGAAAAGCTAATGTTTTTTTATCAGCTGGAATAGTTCCGAGTTTTTCCTTAGTAAAAGTCTTTACAACCGTTCCGTCAGTTTTAACGATCGCCTTAGCTATCGTAGGTTTCCAGATTGTTCCACCATTGGCTATTGCCGCATAAATCTGTACTTCTTTGATTGGTGTTATAACGGTGTCACCTTGGCCAATAGAAAAGTTAACCGCATCGCCAGCGCGAATCTTGTCACCATCTAAACAGTTTTCATAGGCTAATTGAATTAGAAAGGCGCTCTGCTGGCTCTTTGGTGCGCGATCTTTATAATTACAGTAGAAATCTTTATTGTGCGCATACCAAGCTCTGCGCCATTCTCTATCAGCCAGCCGTCCTGATGATTCAGAAGGTAAATCAATACCTGTCTTTATACCGACCTGGAAACCTTTAGCCGCGTTATAGAAATAGTCATTCGCGTTTGATTTTGGCTTAAGCCCCCCGTCGCGTAACCATTCATCAAAGGCAATCCGATACCAAACAGTGTCGCAAGAAATCGCGATCGCTTTCTTCAGTGAAATGCGACCCTGTGCCTTGCTCTCGAAATTCTGAAAGGCGCGAGTTCCAACTTTTACCTCGGAAGGGCAATCGTAAATTCCATTTAAGTCGTATCCAGCACTAGCTGCCGCCACAACCGAAATGGCTTTAAATGTTGATGCCGGAGCAAAGAGTCCCTGCAGCGCACGTGAAAGCGCGGGAACTCCCGCTTTTGCGCTGTAAAGGTTTTCAGCTTCGGCAACCGTTAGTCCACGTTCAAATGCATTTGGATCGTAGGTTGGATAAGAGGCAAGCGCCAAGATTTGTCCATTGGTTACATCCATAACAACTGCGGCGCCACCATCGGCAGGTTTGCCGTAGGCGCGAGCTCTCTTTACTGCGTCGGCCAGGGCGCTTTCAGTCACTGCTTGAACTCGTGCGTCGATACTCGTAACTAAATGCTCACCGCCGACTGGTTTGGAATTGAGACTCGTACTTGTGACCGCTTCTTTACGATCAACGATTACTGTTTTGATACCAGGGGTACCTCGCAAATATTTGTCATATTGAAGTTCCAGTCCAGCTTTACCAATACTTTCAGAACGGAAATAACTTCTTCCATTTGCGCCCGCTAGATCGCTATCAGTTAGCGGGCCTACAAAGCCAAGTAGATGAGCGCCATTGACTCCGGCATTTCCTGGATAGTTGCGAATCGAAACCGGCGTAGCAGATATTCCGGGATACTGATCAGATCGTTCAACTATGCGAAGCGCAATTTCAGGATCTGCTTCCTTGGTGATTGGTATCGGTTGGAAACGTGATCCCGTCCAACAGCCAGCTCGCAAACCTTTAGGGAGTTCGCCACACAAGCGCGTACGTTGATAGATATCTGCGTATTGCAGACCTAGTAAGGTCGCAAGCGATTGCAATACAGCGACCCCTTTATCAGGCTGACGGTCAATCTTGGTTCTATCTACAGTCACTGCAATACCAACGCGATTGAGCGCTAGCGGCACACCAGATGAATCGACGATTAACCCACGTGTAGCCGGTGTAATTACATCTCGGCTTTGAATCGAGAGCGCGGCATCGCGATATTTAGGTCCAGCTGCAACCTGCAGATAAAAGAGACGTCCGAGGAGTCCAACTAAAAGTGAGAAGATGAATATTTGGACCACAAGCAAACTTAAGCGGGCGCGTTGATTCATCCTCGGCTCATATCCTCAAAGAGACCACTGTGTATACGCGTAACAAGTGGCATTAAAAGCGGAACGATTGCAACCGTCCAAAGCCCGGATGCAATTAGCGAAGTGAAGATATGTAGAGCGCTACCAAGTTCTCCACCGAACATTAAGCCGAGAATTAAATAAATAAATCGCGTGATTGGTACAGCCAATGCAACTATTACTACCAGTGATATTGGATTACCTCGAAAGTTGTCATCACCGTAGCCAAGATATGAAATAGAAAATCCCGCCAAAATCATAATTAAGGTCCACTGCCCCACTGGACCAGATGAGGATTGCGATAAATCCATTAGTAGGCCCGCTCCAAAACCGGTTAGCGCACCGAGCTCTGGAGTACCTAGAGCTGACCAGAGCAGAGCAAAGATTAGAAAGAGTGAGAATCCACTTCCGAAAATTCGGAACTGACTCACTATGGTTTCTTGGATTACATACACAACCAGGAAAATAGGAAATGAGACCAGAAATCTACGGGCAAACATTTATGGGGTAGGCGATTCTGATGGTTTGGCATAGATCGTGACCGTCGGAATCGGCGTTGGTACGGGCGCTTTCGGTACCAGTGCATCTCGTGGATCGGCTTGTGGTGCACCGATCACGACTGCAACAACGCTTAGTGCAGAAAAGTTAACGTACAACTTAACGTCTGCGGTCTGAGTGATTGCACCTGCAGCGTTATCTACCTTGGAAACTTCCCCAATTGGAACGCCCGGCACAAAGGGGCGATTGTTCTGACTTCCGCGCGCCAAAATAACGTCGCCTACTTTTAGCGTAGTGCGATTATCTAGAAGTTGAAGCACGCCCTTGTTGGTACCTTGCCCACTTAAAATTCCAATTTGCTGAGTACCGGCAACACGTGCACCCACTCGAAAAGCTGGATCAGTTGTAAGTTGAACTAACGCGCTATCTGGATAAGAAATCTTTACAACTCCAACCAATCCAAGTCCGGTGATGACGGTCATATTTTGACGAACCCCGTTGTTGGTACCTGCATCAATTGAAATAGTTTGAGTAAATGATGAAGTCGATCCAAGCGAAATTACCTTTGCGCCTACGACTTTATATTTTGCAGTTCCGGCTAAATCAAGAACAGATTTGAGCTGCGCGAGTTCAGCGTCAGCGTTTTTGCGATTGATTAGAGATTGGCGCAGCTTTTCATTACTTGCCTTCAACTTTTCAATTTCACCGCGAGTACGACCTAGATGCGTAACATCGGAGAAAAAGTTGCCTACTGGTCTAAAGACAGTTGCGGCAACAGATTGCAATGGCGAAAGTGCGGTTTGGGTTCCGTTGCGCAGCCCACCTAATACTTGTACGCCTCGTAGATCTAAAGTGATAAGAAAGAGCGAGGTAACAATTAAAGATATAAAGAGCAGACGACCGCGGTTATCGCCGCCGTTTCGCATCCTTAGAACCTATCGACGTGGCTCGGAGATCAAAACCTTTTCAAGGGCTTCGAACTCTTCGATGCACTTACCGGATCCTTCGACCACAGCATCTAGTGGGCGATCAGCGATATGAATTGGCATACCAGTCTCTTTACGAAGTCTTTCGTCGAGACCCTTGAGTAGCGCACCTCCACCAGTTAGAACAATTCCGCGATCCATTAGATCTGAAGAAAGCTCAGGTGGACACTTATCTAACGTGCTCTTTACCGCGTTAATAATTGCATTTACTGGCTCTTCTAGAGCTTTACGAATTTCGGCAGCAGATACAACGATTGTCTTTGGTAGACCCGTTGCTAAATCTCGACCGCGAATTTCGGCATCATTTTCGCCCTGCAATGGATAAGCAGAACCGATCGCCATCTTTATTTCTTCAGCTGTACGTTCGCCGAGAAGTAGTGAGAATTCGCGCTTTACCCAGTTGATAATCGATTGATCAAGCTCATCTCCACCAACGCGAATTGAGAGAGAAGTAACGATTCCACCGAGTGAAATAACCGCAACTTCAGTTGTTCCGCCACCAATATCGACAACCATATTTCCAGTTGGTTCGTGGATCGGCAGACCTGCACCAATAGCTGCTGCCATCGGTTCTTCAATAATGTAAACCTTGCGTGCACCTGCGGCGTATCCAGCATCTTTAACAGCGCGCTGTTCTACACCTGTGATACCTGAAGGGACGCAAACAACGATACGTGGCTTAGCCAAGTAACGACGGCGGTGTACTTTTTGGATGAAGTAACGGAGCATGCGCTCGGTGGTATCAAAGTCTGCGATAACGCCATCTTTTAGCGGTCGAATCGCCACGATATTTCCTGGAGTACGACCAATCATCTTCTTGGCTTCAAGTCCAACAGCCAGAATTCCACCAGTATCTTGATTAACTGCAACTACTGAAGGCTCATTGAGAACGATGCCACGGCCGCGCACATAGACCAAAGTGTTTGCGGTGCCCAAGTCAACGGCCATATCTCGGCCTATAAATGACATTCTGTTACTCATTTTTTACCCTTCAGTTATTTACTTGAACTTACTTGCCGAAAAAGATTTCAATTTCACGTGCTGCAGATTCTGGTGAATCTGATCCGTGCACAATATTTTGTACAACCTTTGTACCTTGATCGCGCGCTAGATCGCCGCGGATTGTGCCAGGTGCGGCAACCGTTGGATCGGTAACTCCAGCTAATGACCGGAAGCCTTCGATAACTCGATTACCTTCAGCAACCATTGCAACGATTGGACCTGACATCATAAATTCAACGAGTGGTTCAAAAAATGGCTTACCTTTATGTTCTTCATAGTGACGCTCTAAAAGCGCACGATCTGCTTGCATCATGCGAAGTGAAGTAATTACATATCCCTTGGCTTCAACGCGTGCGATTACTTCGCCGATTAATTGGCGACGTACGCCATCTGGCTTAACCAGGATTAGGGTCTTTTCGTTACTCACAAGGCCAGTCTATTAGGCATCTGGCGAAGTTGGCGCCACAGGATTGTCCCCAGGTTTGCCCTTGGCCAATAGCTCCGCACGTGCGGCCTCACCCTTACGGCCCACAATTATCGCCGCAACCCATAGCCCCATGAAGAGCAGATTTACGATCGCCATTGAAGGCACAGCAAAGGTATAGGCGGCCATTGCAATTTGCAGAATTGATCCCAAGATCCAGCCCGAGCGCTTCTTTAATAATCGGATGGAATAAATCATTAAAAACATGACAACAAATCCGTAGATGATCGTGGAAGTTCCGTGGTTATCTTTTGCCAACAACATGGCAAATCCCATAATTAAGAACTCCATCGAAAGAACTGCAGAACCAAGGACGCGCATTACTTTTCACCTGCTTCATCTAACTTGGCATATTTCTTACGTACGGCAGCCCGGGCTTCGCCCACTGTCACAACCGATCCCGTAATCAAGATGGCAAGCGACTCGTCACTTAATGGACGTACCGAATCTTTGATTGCTCGATCAATTGCGGCTTGTAACGAATCTTCTGCAAAGACGCGATCTGCGCCAAATACCTGGGTTGCAAGCTTGGTCAAATCTGCGACCTTCATAGAACGTTCAGCTGAATTACAGGTCACGATTATCTGATTCATAACTGGTTCAAGCTCCTGCAAAATTCCCAACGCATCTTTATCGGCCATCAAGGCAACGATTCCGGTGACGTCATCAAAGGTAAATTCACTCTGCATCGTCTCAGCAATTGCTCTTGCGCCATGCGGGTTATGAGCGGCATCCAAGATGATTGTGGGATCACGATGGATTACTTCGCAACGTCCCGGTGAAGTAACGCTGGCAAACCCAGCGCGAACCGCGTCAATATCCAAGTCTTGCTCGCCGAAGAAGGCTTCAACCGCAATCAGCGCAGCTGCAGCATTTGAAGCCTGGTGCTTACCATGTAGTGGCAAGAAAATATCGTCATAGTGTCCGCGCAGACCAGTAATAGAAATTAACTGCCCACCAACTGCGATCGCGCGCGAATCAATTGAATACTCCAAGCCTTCACGAGCTACATCAGCACCGACTTCTGCAGCGCGTCGCAATAGTTCAACGGCTGCCTCCGGCGTTTGCTGAGCAAGTACTACAAAGCCTTGCTCCTTAATAATTCCTGCTTTGGTAGCAGCAATTTCAGTGATTGTGTCGCCGAGATACTCCATATGATCTAAACCAATTGGAGTAATTACTGATACATCAGCATCAACCACATTTGTCGCATCCCATTGCCCACCCATGCCAACTTCGATTACACCAACATCAATTGGGTGCTCTGCAAAAGCAGCAAAAGCCAAGGCGGTTATTGCCTCAAAGAAAGAGATTGGATTATCAAATTTGCTATCCATCAGATCAAAGTAAGGACTGATATCGTTAAATGAAAATATCAACTCTTTGGCATCTATTGGTTGACCATTGATACTAATTCGTTCTAAATAACTTTCTAAATGAGGACTGGTAAAACGTCCAGTACGTAGCCCCATTTCAAATAAGAGCGCATCAATCATGCGTGCAGTTGTGGTCTTACCGTTTGTACCGCCTACGTGAATTGTCGGATAAGTCAGTTGTGGTGAGCCTAAAATATCAACCAGTGCTGCAATGCGCTCTAGGGTCGGTGCAATACGATTTTCGGGCCAACGAGCCAGCAGCGCCTTTTCAATTGCGTCAATACGTTCTTGATCATCGGGGCTGATGTTATTCATGGGATTACTTAAGGCTACTTCAAAGCAGCAAGAGCTGCGTTAATACGTTCAATATCTGAAGATGTCTTAGCCAAGCGATCCTTTATTTCAACAACCACATCTGCGGGCGCTTTAGCCATAAAGCCAGCATTGCCGAGTTTTACTTCAGCTGTCTGAAGATCTTTTTTGGCAGCGGCTAGATCTTTCTCTAAACGTGAGCGCTCTGCGACCACGTCAATTGAACCAGTCAAGTCTAGTTCGATTTTTACTCCAGCGATTTCAAGCGTTGCGGATGGTGTGAACTCTTTATCTTCTAATTTCAAAATAAAGCGAAGCGCACTGGCATATTCCACAATATCTTTTGACCCAATAAATCGACCGGGCACTTTCTGTGATGGCTTTAAGCCTTGGTCGTTACGGAAACGGCGGACTTCGGTAACAACTTCTTGGAGTGAAGTAACGAGTGCTTCAGATTTCTTATCAATATGGGCTGGGTTAGATACTGGCCAATCCGCAACAACTAGCGATTGGCCACCGGTTAAAGTGCACCAGAGCTCTTCAGTAATAAATGGCATTACAGGGTGCAGCACGCGCATCAATTGATCTAAAACATGGCCAAGAACTCGCTGCGAAGCTGCCTTGTTTTCTGATGCAAAGGTCTCTTTCGAAAGTTCTAGATACCAATCGCATAAGTCATCCCAAGCAAAGTGATAGAGAGTTTCGCAAGCGCGAGCGAATTCATAACTTTCTAGCAATACATCAACATCACGTAGCGTTTCACTTAGGCGCGAAAGGATCCAACGATCGATCGCGCTAAGGGTAGAAACTTCAGGAAGTGAGCCAGATACGTTTGCCCCGTTCATCATCGCAAAGCGCGTTGCATTCCAAAGTTTGGTAGCGAAGTTACGTGAACCACCGATCCAATCTTCGGCAAGCGCTTGATCAGTTCCGGGGTTGGCACCGCGGGCCAAGGTAAAGCGCAGCGCATCGGCGCCGTACTTATCCATAAACTCAATTGGATCAATTACATTTCCGCGACTCTTCGACATCTTCTTACCGAATTGATCACGTACCAAACCGTGCAGCATGATTGTTTTAAATGGAGCAACACCATCCATCGCAAAGGTAGACATCATCATCATGCGAACAACCCAGAAGAATAAAATGTCATAGCCAGTAACAAGAACGCTAGTTGGATAGAACTTAGCTAAATCAGCAGTTTTTTCTGGCCAACCAAAAGTTGAAAATGCCCACTGACCAGATGAGAACCAAGTATCTAAAACATCTGGGTCTTGCGTCCAACCTGCTGGTGCAACTTCATCTGGACCTACAACTTGAATTTCTCCATTTGGTCCATACCAAACTGGAATTCGGTGTCCCCACCAAAGTTGGCGAGAGATACACCAATCGTGCATGTTATCTACCCACTCAAAATATCTAGGGGAAAGTGCTTCTGGTTCAATCTTTACTTCGCCGCTGCGAACAGCATCGGCAGATGCTTTAGCAAGTGGTGCAACCTTTACGAACCATTGCTTAGATAAACGAGGTTCAACCGTTGTATCGCAACGTGAACAGTGGCCAACGGCGTGGATATAAGGACGCTTTTCGGCAACGACGCGGCCCATCTCTTTTAACTTTGCGACGACTGCGGTGCGCGCGGCAAAGCGATCCATGCCATCGAATTCTGTGCCGGTGCCATCCATCACGCCGTGTTCGTTCATGATTACAACGAATGGCACGTTATGGCGCACGGCCATTTCAAAGTCATTGGCATCGTGGGCGGCAGTTACCTTTACCGCGCCGGTACCAAAATCTTGCTCAACGAGTTCATCGGCGATGATCGGAATCATGCGGTTTACGAGAGGCAGTAATACTTCAGTGCCGATCAAATGCTTGTAACGCGGATCGTCTGGGTGAACCGCAACAGCGCCATCACCGAGCATCGTTTCAGCACGAGTAGTTGCAATAACAATTGATTGCTCACCTTCGCCATAGCGAATCTGTACAAATTCGCCGGCATCATCTTGGTGATCTACTTCAATATCTGAGAGCGCTGTTAAACAACGCGGACACCAGTTGATGATGCGCTCAGCGCGATAAATCAAACCAGCGTCGTGCATCTTCTTAAAGATTGATACAACGGCTTTAGACATTCCCTCATCCATGGTGAAACGCTCACGCGACCAATCAACGCTGGCGCCCAGGCGCTTCATCTGATCGAGAATTGCTCCACCGGATTCGGCTTTCCATTCCCAAACTTTCTTAACAAATTCTTCTCGACCTAAATCATGTCGAGATAAACCCTGAGATGCTAATTGTTTTTCAACCACGTTCTGAGTTGCAATACCAGCGTGATCCATTCCGGGCAGCCAGAGAACTTCATAGCCCTTCATACGTTTCAAGCGAGATAAGCAATCTTGCAAGGTTTGATCCAGCGCATGTCCGATATGCAGAACGCCCGTTACGTTTGGTGGTGGTAGAACTATTGTGAAAGCTTCTTTTGGTGACGATGCATCAGCGGTGAAGAAGCCCGCGCTCAACCACTTCTTATATAGGCGCGACTCGATATCGACCGGTGAAAAGGTCGAAGCGAGTTCAGCGCCTGATGGCGATGCAGAAGACATAGAGCGCAGTCTAGATTACGCGCTCTTCTCCTCTGTACCTTTTTCGCGGCGGGATGCGCGCTTTGGAATATCGCCCGAGCGCTCAACCAAGGTTGGGGCCGCACTTTGATATATGCACTCTTTTGTAATTATTACTTTGGCGATATCGGCGCGACTTGGCACCTCATACATCACAGAAAGCAGAACTGATTCCATGATTGCGCGTAGGCCACGGGCACCAGTGCCACGAGCTAGGGCTAATTCTGCGATCGCATCTAGCGATTCGGCGGTAAATTCAAGTTCAACGTCATCTAAATTAAAGAGTCGCTGATACTGCTTAACCAAAGCATTCTTTGGTTCGGTCAAGATCTCCATCAAGGCCGGCTTATCTAGGCTTTCAACGCTAGTTAATACTGGAAGACGTCCAATAAATTCTGGAATCATTCCAAATTTAAGAAGATCTTCTGGCATTACATCGGCAAAAATATCTTTACGATTTTTCTCGGCCGTTTCTTGCAAGGTTGCATTAAAGCCAACTCCAGCTTTTCCGCTGCGAGCTTCAATGATTTTATCTAAGCCAGCAAATGCGCCACCAACGATGAAGAGAACGTTAGTT
>Ga0214919_10008667_pt1 | contig 13318 bp, 9 predicted proteins | sample LL1503_MetaG_FD_177994 | JGI IMG/M metagenome (GOLD analysis project Ga0214919, IMG submission 177994) | Freshwater microbial communities from Lake Lanier, Atlanta, Georgia, United States - LL-1503 | ecosystem: Environmental > Aquatic > Freshwater > Lake | place: USA: Georgia | collected 2015-03-15
AGCAATAACGACAACTCTTGCGGATGATTTCATTTACTTACCTTTCTATTAATTAAAAATCTGTTGCAACTCCACCTTCAGAGACACGGCGCTTGACAAATTCTTTGAGTTCTTCGTGAACTGCATCGTCAAGTGCAGGCGTTGTGTATGCATCAAGCCAAGTCTTAGCAAGTTCAGTAGTTTTTGTAACTGCCGTTGGGCTGCCACCTTCTTGCCAACTCTCATAATTGCGCCAGTCTGAAATCATCGGCTTGTAGAACGCATCTCTAAAGCGATCTTGCGTATGTTGCACACCAAAGAAGTGCCCACCTGGGCCAACTTCGCCTATTGCATCGTGAGCCAGTGTTGCTTCGTCAACCACAATCGGCTCAAGATATGCAGCCACCATGCCAAGCAGATCGGCGTCAAGCACAAACTTTTCAAGCGAAGAATGCAATCCGCCTTCCATCCATCCTGCGCCGTGCATCAAAAAGTTGACACCGCCTTGAATTGCTCCCCAAAGTGAAAACACGCTTTCATACGCGGCTTGAGCGTCTAGTGCATTAGATGCGCAAACATTGCTTGATCGGTACGGCACGCTATATCGACGGGCGAGTTGACCGCCAGCCATTGCTGTGCGCATATATTCGGGCGTACCAAATGCTGGAGCACCTGATTGCATGTCGACATTGCTGGTAAAGCCGCCGTAAGCAACTGGTGCGCCAGGTCGAACAACTTGAGTGAAAGTCATGCCAGCCAACGCTTCGGCATTTTGTTGAGCGAGTGCTCCAGCCAAAGTAATTGGTGCCATCGCGCCGGCCAAAGTAAACGGAGTGATGATAATTATTTGATTTCGAGATGAGTACTCCATGATGCCCTGCAACATCGGTGTGTCTAGTCGCAGTGGCGATGAAGAGTTAATGATGCTGAAAACTGACGGCTCACGGTCAAGTGTTTCGTCGTCGACTTGTCGGGCAATTCGTGACATCTCAAGAACATCTTGATTGCGCTGGCGCCCAAGGCTGTAACAGTGAATTGCTTTGTCTGTAAGAGTCAACATGTCATAAGTAGTTTCGATGTGTCGAATTGATGCGTGCAAATCAATCGGCTCAACTGGGTAGCCACTAATGAAGTGGATGATGTTAAAAACTTGAGTTAGTTTTAGCAATTCTTGAAAGTCTTGACGAGTGCCAGGGTGGCGAATGCCATCAAGACCGATGAAGTTCGGTGTGCTGGCTACTGAGCCAAATGACATCCAATCGCCACCGATATTAAGTGTGTGGTGAGGGTTTCGTGCGTGAAGTTTGAACTCGCTAGGACATGTTTTGATTGTTTCAAGTACCATTTCGGGGTCAAATCGCACCCGCTGGTCTTCGATTTTGGCGCCAGCTTTTTTTAACAATTCGCGCGCATCTGGGTCTAAGAAATCCATTCCGTATTCAGAAAGAATTCGCAGGCTGGCGAGATGTATTGACTCAACTTCGTCATCGCTGAGCACCTTTGTCGGCGCGTAACGCATGCGCGGTTGTTTGAAAGGCTTCTGGTCTGGCAATTTGACTTCAGTTGTTGAAGTTCTGGCTCGGCCACGCCGACGATTTGGCTCAAGATGCTCTGTAGTCACGGCTCAAACTCTAGTTTTAATAGAGCCTTATTAACGCATTTTGGCTATAAAGACCGTCGATAAATTGTCGAGAGTCAAGTCAACTAGTCAACGAGTTATAGATTCTTGCGCCTGCGTATCTCGGCTGAGATTGCTGGCACCACAACATGCAAGTCGCCGATCACGGCATAGCCGGCCTTAGTGACAATGTTCGCTTGTGCGTCGATATTGATAGCCAAGATGTTTTTTGAAGCCATCGCGCCTACCCAGTGTTGGATCGCACCTGAAATGCCACAAGCAATGTAGATATCCGGTGCGATTCTTGTGCCTGTTTGACCTACTTGGTCAGTGTGATTGCGCCAGCCGTTGTTTGTTACCGCTCGTGAGCAGCCGACGACACCATTTAACAGTCCAGCCAGTTCTTCAAGTGGGGCAAATGCTTCAGCCGAACCGACACCTCGGCCACCACTCACAACTACTGGAGATGTCGCGAGAGTAACACCAGCGACACGCTCGACACGGTCTTGGACAAAAGACTGTGTCACTGAATCATCTAACTCAACTTCAATCACTAAAACAATTGCTGGTGTAGCCGCTAATTCTTCTTGCGGTTCGACAATATGGTTTGCAAGCGTGACGAGTTTGATTGGCGCATCAATTTCAGATTCTTCCATCAGCGACCCGCCCCAACGCGCACGTACAACTTTCAACGGTTGTATGCCGGTGAAGTCTGCATCAAATTCGAAACAGTTCATCGCTGCAGGTAAGTCAAGTCGGGCTGCTGCTTGCGCAATTATTTCGTGTCCGCGCTCGGTGCCCGAACCGATAACTATCTGAGGCGAAGTTTTACGCACCACTTGAGCAATCGACTCACCCCATGCTTCTGGTCCGAAGTCGGTTAGCGCAGAGTTATGCGCCTGATGAATTGTCGTCGCACCATACTTAGAAATAACTTCACTGAGTGCATCGGCATTGGCACCAATCGTTAGGGCCTCAAATTTCGCACCCATTTGTTTAGCCAAGTTGCGAGCCGCGGTTAAAACTCCATACGAAGCAGGCGTAATTGCTCCGCGATCATGTTCGACAACTGCAAGCACGGTCATTTGAAAACACCTAGTTCTTCGAGCAGGTCAACTACGGCAGACGCGGCTTCTGGTCCATTGCCAAGAATCTTCGTGTTGCTCGCGCGCTCTGGTGGTCGACGCAATGTGATCAATTTCAAGCCACCGACATCTCCGTTCGCCGTGCTTTGAGTAATTTCAACTTTTTTGGACGCAAGTCGACCCTTCATGGTCGGGTATCGCGGCAAGTTGATGCCTTCTTTGACGCCAACACAAGCCGGGGTATTCAGTTTATAAATCTCGACGCCAGCATCACTTTCACGTCGCACAGTTGCTACGCCGTTCTCGGTGTCTAATCCTTTGGCACCATTAACGATTGGTCTGCCAAGTTTTAACGCCGTTCGAATGCCAACTTGATATCCACACGAATCTGCTGACTCATTGCCGAACAGAATTAGATCATATTTTCCGTTTGCAGTTTCGAGTTCTGTGATCACTGTGGCGATAGCTTGCGCCGTTCTTTGCGGATCCCAATCTGTTGTATCCATTGGTACGAGAACTGCTTTTGCGGCACCAGTGCTAACTGCCGTTCGAAGTTGTTCTTGCGCTTCGGCAGGGCCGAGTGTCAGCACAGTGACTTCTCCGCCATGTTTTTCTACAAGTTGAACTGCTTGTTCAACAGCGCACTCTTCGTGTGGGCTAACAGTGAAGCCCAAGAATGCAGTGTCAACCTGCTGACCATCGCTTGTGATGTTGATGCGCGCGCCAGGTGCCGGCACTCGCTTAACGCAGACAAGAATGTTCATCGTTGTATTTAGTTTTTAACTAACTCTTCATCCGTGCGTCTGTTGGGTCAAACAATGCCTGACTACCAACACGTGCAACTCGCACTGGAAATAGCTCGTTCATGTACATCACGCGAAGTTCGTTGCCTTCGACTGCATGTTCTGGTGTGAGGTAGGCGAGTAACAAATATTTGCCAAGTGATGGTGCTGCACCTGCAGTTGTTACGCGCGATACGCGACCCTTTGTGTCGACGATGCGCTCGCCCGTCTTTGTCAAGATCGGCTCGTTGCCACCCGTCGGGAAGCGTTTGATGCCTGACTTGCTGGTGTTGTCAATCATTTCGAGCGTGCACATGATCGCACACAGTTTTTCGTCGCGAGCCTTCAAGTATTCGGCTTTGCCAATGAAGTCTGCTGATTTGACTTTTGCGCGATTGAGGCCAGCCTCGACTGGGTTGTATTCGCTTTCAAGTTCAGCGCCCATCAAGCGGTAACCCTTTTCAATTCGACCAGTCACGGCGTAAACGCCCATGCCAACTGGGATTATCTCGAACTCTTCACCAGCCTTGGCGATCGAATCCCACATCCGTAGGCCGTGCTCCATTTTTGTGTAGACCTCCCAACCATTTTCTCCGACATACGAAATACGGAACATCGTTGCGGGTACACCATCGATCAGTACTTCGCGAACCGACCCATAAGGAAAGTTCTTTTGCGAAACATCAAACGGAACAAGTTTTCCTTCGGCATTAATATTTTGTGTTGCCTTAGCCATTGTCTTTTCTGCATTCGGGCCCCAAACGCCGATCGTGCAAAGTGACGAACTCATATCGGTGAATTTGACCGAACCATCTTGTGGCATGTGACGATTAAACCAGTAGTTGTCGCGTCCGCCATCGAATGCGCCGGTGATAACTCTGAAATGATCCATAGCTAGACGCATGATTGTCAGGTCGCCGCGAAAACCGCCACCCGGTGTAAGTAACGGTGTGTAAACCGAGCGCCCGACTTCAACATCAACATTGTTGACGCACATGTATTGCAAAAACTTCATCGTGCCAGGGCCAGTAAAGTCGAACTCATTGAATGCAGTGAGGTCGACCATGCCGACTGATTCGCGCATTTGAAGATGCTCAGCATTTGTGATTGGCGACCACCAACGTGCATCCCATTCGTGCGCGCGTGGCTCGCAAGCAGACGCAAACTTTTTGACTAGCTTCTCGTTTGATGCAAACCACTGCGGACGCTCCCATCCGCGAGCGTCAAAGAATGTTGCCCCTGCGGCTTCTTCACGTGCATAGAACGGGCTGCGACGCATATTGCGTTGTGTTGCCCATTGTTCACGCGGATGCACGATGCCGTATGTTTTGTTGAAGTGTTCATCACATCGTGCATAAATATGATGCTCGGTTTTTTCGTGCGCATAAAAACGCGAGATGTCAGATGAATGCGGGTCGCACAAATGTGGATATCCATATGTCATCCATTCGGCAACGAGTTGTGCAATACCAGGACCTTCCTTAATCCACACGGCTGCGGCTGACCAAAGATTTTTTACTTCAACGGTTTCGCCAAGCACTGGCATCGCATCTGGTGTCAGCGAAAGCAAACCATTAATTGCATATTTGATTTCAGCATCGCCGAGCATCTCCATGAGTTCAATTGCTTGCTCCATCTGCGGATCAAAATCATCTTGAGTAAGCGGCAACTCGGTTGGTGAAAGCGCCGACGCTTCGTTTGACGGAATGTCATCTGGGTGCATGAAGATTGCACGGTGGGCATAACTGCCAACTTCCATTGAGCCTGCAGTTTGACGCTCGTAACAAAACGTATCCATGTCACGCACGATTGGGTAAGCAACTTCGGCATTTGACTTTTGCAAAATATCAATCGGGCCAACGTCTGCCATTTGGTGAACTGCCGGAGTCAACGGAATATTCGCACCAGCCATCTTTGCAATTCGCGGACTCCACACACCGCACGCAACGACGACGTACTCGGCTTCGATACGACCCTTGTTGGTGACTACTGCTCTGATCGTGCCATTCTCAACTTCAAGATCAAGAACTTCAGTATTTGCAAAAACATTCAAGTTGCCTGATTTGACGGCACCTTCACGCATCAAAGTGCCGGTCTGCAAAGAGTCAACACACGAAACACTCGGCGTGTAGAAACCACCAAGCACAATTTTTTCGTTAATGAAAGGCACGAGTTCTTTGACTTCAGCTGGTGAAAGTAACTTCGCGTCAATACCCCAAGATTTCGCAGAAGTCATTCGACGATTAAATTCTTCGAGGCGCTCAGGGTTGCGAGCAACTTCGATGCCACCGCATGTGTTATTCATCCCCATCTCGATGTACTGCTTTTGCGAGGCGAGCGTTAACAATGCCATTTCTTTGTTGTGATCAGTCGGGAAAATAAAATTTGAAGCATGGCCAGTTGAGCCACCTGGGTTGGGTAGTGGACCCTTATCGATCTGTACCATGTCGGTCCATCCGAGTTTGGCGAGATGACCAACTAGACAGTTGCCGACGATTCCTGCACCGATGACGACGCACTTTGCTTTGGTTGGAAACTCGCTCATTTTTAAACCTCGTGATTTGTGTTTTTGATGCACCATTTTGGTGGTATATCAGAACGATATCACCGCTGTAGGCTCTAATCAAATGGCTACAGAGTCCCTTAGCGAGCAGGCTTATCGGCTGATCCGTCAAAAGATTGTGCGTCTTGAACTGGCGCCCGGGGCAGTCATTCGCGAAGATGGCTTGCAACAACAACTGGGTATCGGTCGAACGCCGATTCGCGAGGCTCTGCAGAGGCTGGCTCGGGATCAATTCTTGGTTGTGATTCCACGCAGAGGAATGATTGTCTCAAATATTGATGTCTCCGAGCTTTCTATGCTTTACGAAACTCGTGCAATTTTAGAGCCGTATGCAGCACGCTTGGCGTGCCAGCGGGGCCGACAAGAACATTGGCAACAAATGCGGGAAGTTCTCGACTCAGCCGCAAAGCCAAAAATTACCGCTCAAGATCAAATACATTTTGACGCCCAGTGCCACGAGATTGTCTGGGCCGCCGCTGGTAATCGTTTTTTAACAGACACGCTTGACGTTTTATATGCGCAGAGTGATCGGCTTTGGCATATCTATCTTTCTGATGTGGCAGACATGGGGCATGCATTAGATGAACATGTTGAAATTTTGCATGCGCTTGAATCTGGTGACTCTGATCTTGCGTACAGACTTTCTGAAACTCACGTGCAAAGTTTCGATGCTCAAGTTCGTGATGCGGTTCGCAAAAGACTTGGGTCTTCTAGCCTTTGAAATTTATTGCGTGCTTAGGCTGGCGCGAAATTCTCCTTCGCGCATTTTCTGAAGAATTTGTGGCGGTGGTTCGTCAAGTCTCTCTATAGTCACGCCGACAATCTCATCAGTGAAATTAAACCCATGAGGATACGGACCAACCGCCGAACCAGTATCAAGACCAACATCGAAAGTTTCACCACTCATCGAATAAACGAGTGGTACGGTTTTTTCAATCCGACCAGAAGCCACTTCTGATTCGTTGACGACAAGTGAAATATTTCCTCCAGCACCAAACCCACCGTCGTAAGCAAAACTCACTTCAATCTTTTGCGAACCTTTCGCTAGTGCTTCGCTGCTAGCGAATGACGTATGTTCGTGGCCAAACCAGTTGTAATGAAACACTGGTTTTGATTCTTTGTCTAAGTAAAGCGACCAGCCCGCCATATTGCCGCCTTGGCAAACGATTACCCCTTGAGCATCGTCGCTCTTAAGTAAGACATCGGCAGTGATTCGAAATGAGCAGTTCTTGATATTGATTACCGAACTTTCGGGCATTCGAGTGTGAGCACTTGTGTATCGCATTTTAGAAATTCCATCTAGAGAGTGCGGCACAGCAAAATCTCCATGACGCGGTGACCCTGGGTCGCGCAATGGGTAGATCCCGTATTTTTTGGCATGCTGATCAAATAATTCTTGAAGTTCGGCGAGTTTTTCGGGGTGTGATTCTGCAAGATCTACGGCTTGCGAAAAATCTTCTGCAACGTTGTACAACTCCCAGCGTTCTTGTGGGCCGTCGAATTCGAAACCCTGCAGGCGAATCCACGGTAGGCGACCGTGAAAGCACGAAGCAATCCAGCCATCGTGATACAAGGCGCGATTGCCGAGAATCTCAAAATATTGGCTCGTGTGTGTGCTCGGCTTGGTTGCACTATCGAATGAGTATTGCATTGATGTGCCATGAATTGGCATCTGCTCGATGCCGTTGACATGTGTTGGTGGAGTGATGCCTGCGACTTCATAAATAGTTGGTGCGATATCAATTACGTGATGAAACTGTGTTCGCAATGATCCAGAATCTTTTATTTTTTTTGGCCAAGAAATTGCAATTGCATTGCGAGTGCCGCCGAAGTGTGACGCAACTTGTTTCATCCACTGAAATGGCGAGTCAAGCGCCCAAGCCCAACCAACATTGAAATGATTTTCGCACTTTGCCGTGCCGAAGTCATCGATGTGTTCGAGTAACCATTCTGGATCTTCGGGAACGCCATTTTGAAACGATGGTGCGCTCCATGCACCGTGAATCGTACCCTCTGCTGAAGCTCCGTTGTCACCAGTTATGTAGATAACAAGCGTGTTGTCGGCGATTTCAAGATTGTCGAGTGCGTCGATTACGCGCTTGATTTGAGCATCAGTGTGCGCAAGAAAGCCTGCAAAGACCTCCATTAGTCGGCTCGCGATTGGTCGATAACGCTCGGGGTAGTCGGCCCATGCAGGTATTTGCTCGGGGCGTTTCGTCAACGCAGTTTCTGGTGGAATGACGCCGAGTTTCAACTGGCGCTCATAGATCTCTTGGCGAAGTGCGTCCCAACCGCTATCAAACTTGCCTTTGTATTTGTCAATCCACTCGCGTGGCACATGATGCGGTGCATGGACAGCAGGGGTTGAAAAATAACAGAAGAAAGGTTTGTTGGGCGACGAGGCCTTCTGGCGTTGCATCCAAGTGATTGTTTGATCGGCGAGATCTTCAGTGAGGTGATAATCGGGGTTGCCGACATGCGGTGAGATTGGTGTTGTCTGATCGTAAACAGGCGGCTCGTATTGAGAAGATTCAGCGCCCATGATTCCGTAGAAGCGATCGAAACCCAATCCTGTTGGCCATCGATCAAACGGCCCTGCTGGGCTTTGCTCCCATGAAGGTGTCAAGTGCCATTTACCAAAGCACGCCGTGCTGTAGCCAGACATCCGAAGAACTTGTGCAACAGTCGCTGACTCGGGGGGGATTGCGCTGTCATAACCTGGAAACGAGTTTGCAATTTCGGTGATGCCGCCCATGTGCACTGTGTGATGATTGCGACCCGTTAAGAGTGCGGCGCGGGTCGGCGAGCAAAGTGCGGTCGTATGAAACTGGTTATAACGCAAACCTTGCTTGGCGATTTTGTCAAGACCCGGTGTCATAACTGGTCCTCCGAAATTACCGAATGATCCGAAACCAACATCGTCGAGCATGATCAACAAAATATTTGGCGCATCTATTGGTGCTTTTGGTGCCAAAAGTTTTTCGGGTTTTGAATCTGTTATGACCTTTTTTATCTCGCCTGAAAACCTGGTTGTTGCGCGGGGGAGATTCTGTTGACTCACGAGCGCAGGCCGTCAATATCAAACACCGCGAGTGCGCTTTTTGCGATGTTTAGATTGCCTTCGATCTTCAAAGTGCCCGAATTTATTGCGTCAGACAAACTCGTTACACCGGTCAAAATATCCGCCCATATCTCAATTGTCGAATTCACTTGGATATTTGCATCGCGCCCATCAGTTTGCTTAGCAATACAGTTTCGAATATGCAGACCAGTTTTCTCGTGACCTGTGAAGTTGAAACAAATATTCGCGTCAAGGCCGATAGCTCTTTCAGGTTCAAGCATGACTCGCAGAATATGCACTGATCTCTCAGCCGACGCAGAAATAATTTGTCTGCGTGTGAGTCGGTGAGAATTGAATCGAGACAAATCAAGCGTGCCGTCAAGATCTCGTGCTCGGGTTAGACACCAATTTCGAATATTGGCTGCAGTCGTGCGTTGTGCAATTAGGCGAAGAGCATTTGCGAGAAGTGCACGGTCTGAAGTTTCACTATCAGTGCTGTAACTGAGCCACGACCCAAGTTCGCAAGCCCAACGCAAGTCATGTTTTTGTATAGATTCTTTTGCGATTTTACGTACAGTTTCACGACCACCAAAGCCTGCAATCATTCTGTTGGCGTGTTCTTCGCGAGGCAACGGAAACAAGTTGGCGGGGTCTCCATCAAACCAGCCGAAAAGTCCACTTCGAATTTGGCGAACGTGATGTTCTGAGACACCGTAAAACTCGGAAGTCAAATTATCGTCATCATAGAAATCTGGTAATCGAATCTCGTGAGCCAGTTCGGTGCTCGTATAGCCACGATTTGTCAGGCGAACTGTTTGATCCCACAAAAACTGAATTGAATCTCGATATTTTGTGACGCGGTTGAGAATTTCGTCAGCGCCACAGATCGGCATGCCATGAGCACCAATCAAATGATCCGCATTTAGTGACAGCAAGTGATCAACTCCATTGAGCATTATTCGTGGGTCACGATATTCTTCACCTCGAATTGCAAAAATATTAAACAAAACAGGCCAAACTAAGTTGTTGACCGCACAGCCAAGTGTGCTGAACCAAAAAGTTACTGAGTCATCTGCGTCAGAAGGCGCTGGGGTCACGTCAATACTTAAACCGGCAACTTCAATAGTGCACTGTGAGTTGAAAGTGTTTTTAGGTTCAATAAAACCGTTTGTTTGAGTTGTGTGTTCAGGGTTTCTATAGAAACGACCCAAGCCAACGTTGACGATGCCGTCTGGGCCATCTTGAGGCAGAGTGATCGCAAATTGCTCTACTAATCCACGACCATATGACGGTGCAATTTCGGCAGTTGCTCGCACCCGGTTGTAGGCAATCTTCTCGTGTCCCCAAATTTGAACTTCTTGAGTTGGGTTATCGTCAAGAACTGCTTGTGTGCCAGAGACATAATGAAAATGCGTGTACAGAACGGCAACAATTGGACGCGATGTTTTGGTTCGCAACTCAATGATTGCAGCACGCATTTCTTCATTTGACTCGCCAGTGTCGATTGCGATGATTCCGTCTGGTGCATCAATAAATGTTTGATTCGACAATCCGTTGCCGACTAAGCACCAAACACCTTGACGCACTTCATAAAAATTTCGAACGAGCCTCTCGGATTGTTCAGCATGGTCGCGGTGTGTTATTTGGCCACTCGGCAGAGTGATCGTATTTTGGCCGTCTGATTCAAAACTTCTGGCGCGCTTTGATTTGGTCATACTCAATTGTAATTCGTATGTTGAGTCGTGTCAGGAGAAACTTCATCTGGCCAATTTGATTGCCAGATATTGGCAGCACTTGTACCGACATGCAGTGGAGCCCGATCAAAGTTAGCCAACGGCTCAAGTAGTGGTTTCACAATTACATCCCATCGGGGCTTGGAAAAAAATGGAAACGACTGTCGATGTTTGCCGGTTCGGTTGATGACTCGATGTGGTGTAGAAATCAGTCGACCGCCACTCCAAAGCTCGAGCATGTCACCAACATTTAAAACCATTCCGTCTGGTGGGCATTCTGCGGAGATCCATTCATCATCGAGCGTGCGAACTTCTAATCCGCCAACTGGATCGTGTGCTAGCAATGTCAACAAATTGAAATCTTTATGCGGATGTTGTCCCCAAGTATCACCGAGCAGTTCAGTAGGCGGGTAATTCAACAATGTCATATTCGTCAGTGAATTTTTCATGCACTCGAGAATATATTTTTCATCAATGCCCATGATTTGGCATAGCGCAATTATTAAGTATTCGCTCACGCGAGTCAGTTCACGCCAGTAGTTCATAACTGGTGTCTTGATGTCGTGAGTTATGGCAGGCCATTTGTTTGGTCCATACAGATTGCAGTCCTTACAAACCTGATCATTTGGGTCGGTCTCGTTATGTAATTTCCAGGCCTCGTATTGATCGGCGTTACCTTTTCCGGAGTTTGGCGTAAAAAAACCCAGCGGTACGAAGCCTCGATAGTTGCTTTTCACGACAGTGTCCTTAAGCAAGATATTTCGTGGAGTCTCAAAAACGGTGGCGACTGCACTGCGCATTTCTGAGACTGTCCTGGCTGCAACTTGATGGCCGATAATGATCGCAAAGCCAACTTCACTCAACGCCTTGTAAAGCAACTCTGCCGACTTCGTGAATTCGATAGTTTCTTGATTATCTAGAACTAGTGCCGAGATGTCAACGATCGGCAGTCGCTTGTCCATTGCTCTAGTTAATCAGAAGCGCGGTTCTGAACATGTTGAAAGCCAAAGCGACCCTTGATGCAGAGGTTGCCATGGGTTACAGAGTGATCGCTTGGTGATGTGACTTTAACGATCGTGTTGTCTTGTACGTGCAAGGTGAGCGCACAACCGACACCGCAATACGGACAAATAGTATCCGTCTGAGTTTGTTCAGGTTCGTTCCATGTGCCGTCTTGTCGCATGTCGTATTCGCTTGTAAACATCAGCGCACCGGTTGGGCAAACTTGAATGCAGTTGCCGCAATAAACACATGCCGAATCGGTTAAGTCAACCGCGAACTCGGTTGAGATTCTGGCGTCAAAGCCTCGACCCGCTGTTGTGATGGCAAAAGTATTTTGCCACTGCTCACCACAGGCATCAACGCATTGGTAACACAAAATACACTTCGAGTAGTCGCGAACGTAAAGTGTGTTGTCGACCTTGACATCTTGGTGCACTGTCTCGGCTGTTAAACCATCAGGTTGGTGGTGATGACCGGTGACGGCCTCATCACGGTCATCATGGTGATATGACGGCGCACCGAATCGTGATGGCTGTGCGCCATAGCCTTCGTTCCAGCGAGCGACATTTTTCGTTAGCGAAAGATCAACCGATGATCCAAGCAACTCAAGCACAAGTTTGCGGCTATGACTCGTTCGTTCGTTATCTGTATTGACGACCATGCCTGCTTCAACTTTGCGAGAGCAACTTGGTACGAGCGTTCGCGAACCTTCAAGTTCGACCATACATACTCGGCAGGCATTTTTCGGTGTAATCGTGTCACCGAAACAAAGCGTTGGTATTTCTTTGCCCGAAGCACGACAGGCATCGAGCAAAGTAGAACCTTCGAGAGCGTTAACTTTTTGACCGTCAATTGTTAATTCAACACTGCGACGAACTTGTAAGCCGGTAGTTATTTGTGTGCTCATGCCGAGAATACTTTAAGTCGTGTTAGTGCGGAGTCAATGGCATTGTGCGCAGTTTGGCCAAGTCCACAAATGCTGGCGTCACGCATTACCTGGCCAAGGTCACGCAACAGTTGCAGATCAACTGCTGCATTGCTGGTGCCAGAAGATTTAACTAGGCGAGCGAGGGCTTCTTGTTGTCGAACCGTGCCAACTCGACACGGCACGCATTGGCCGCAAGATTCGTCACGAAAGAATGCCGCGATTCGTTGCAGCTGGTCAATCATGTCGACGCTTTGATCGAGCACCATCACGACACCAGATCCAAGTGTCGCACCTGCTGCGCGAGCAGCTTCAAGTGTGAGTTCGAGATCTAGATCTTGTGGACCGACAAATCCGCCCGCAGCACCACCTAACAACACTGCCTGCAAATTTGAGCCAGTTTTCAGTCCACCGGCAAGATCAATAAGTTCTCGCAAAGTTGCACCAAAAGTAACTTCGTAAACACCAGGTTTATTTACAGCGCCGGAAAGGCAAAACAATTTTTTGCCCTTAGAGCCAGAGGTGCCCCAAGTTGCATATTTTTCGCCAGTGTTTTGAATAATCGGCAAA
>Ga0214919_10008668_pt1 | contig 13315 bp, 16 predicted proteins | sample LL1503_MetaG_FD_177994 | JGI IMG/M metagenome (GOLD analysis project Ga0214919, IMG submission 177994) | Freshwater microbial communities from Lake Lanier, Atlanta, Georgia, United States - LL-1503 | ecosystem: Environmental > Aquatic > Freshwater > Lake | place: USA: Georgia | collected...
TCCCTGACAATCCACTTGAGCTGATCGTTATCCCACTCGACTACCACCCGGTAGTGATCGGGAGGGCACTCCCAACCGTTGCTATCGGTTCCAGCCACGATGTCGCCCTCGTAGATGTAGACTCCCTTGTCATCGCGCAGCCCGGTCCACTGCTCAATGCGGCGCAGGCCGAGGTGCTTCGCCTTGATGTCCAGCTCTCCGTTGGCGGCGTCGGTAAGACGCTGCGAAGCGGTCCAGTCAATCAGGTCCTCAAACGAGTGGAACGAAACGTGGTCGTACTCCCGTTTGATGGCGTTCCAGATCCGGAAGCGAAAGGCGGACTCAAAGCGTGGCATGGGTCAGACGATAGCGCACTTGGGCGCGCGGCGTCAAGCGCAATCTTACGGCTTGGTGCGATAAATGCCGTCCACCTTGCCGAGGTAGGCGTTCTCCGTGACGCGCCAACGGCTCTCGCTGTAACGATTAGCATCTCCACTGAGAATCCACCCATCCTTGTCCTTCTGCACCAAGCGGTGAGTAACAGGATGCTTCGTGTACCACGACGCATAGTAAGTGATGACTTCTCCAGCCTTCAAGTCCGCATAGGGTGCGCGCTGCTTGGGGAGGACCACGATGTAGTCGCCACCCCGGAGCAGCGGCTCCATGGAATGCGTATTCAGCACGTAAAACACTGCGCCGTCAATATCCTTGGCCCGCGCCTCGGCAGAGAGGCGTGTTAGAATCTCGGTCGGATAAGTGAATAGCGGTGGGTCAATGGGTTTGGGATAACCACAACCGAATACAGCAAACAGGCAGACGGTGAAGCTAAAGCAGAGTAACCCCAAGGTGATGAGGTGATGGCGACGAGTATTGATGGTAGTCATGATGGAGGTGAGGGTGGACCGTGCGGATTAGGATAGTGTCTAGTAAGTGAAGAAGTACCTTCCCCGTTGGACCCGAGGTGGAAGCACTCGAAGGGGAGCTTATGCTGGTGGACCGGGTCCCAGTGCCACTCTCCTGTTTCCTGATCAAAGTGGTGACCGGCCCCGAACTGCTGCCGAAACAGGTAGTCCGACATGTTCACGTCCTCGGCGGAGGGATAGACAGGATTGACGCCCTTGAGAAAGCGGCTCTGGGGTGAGAACAACTGGAAGAAGCCGAAGCCCCAGTCGGAACCACCGTGCAGGACACTCTCAAAGGGCTCGCCCTTGAGGAAGGCTTGACGCTGCGCCTCGTTATGGATGTCTCGCCTGCTCATGCCGTAGAAGCAGTCCTGCTTGAGGCCATAGAGTTCCAGCGCGGCGCGGAAGCCGTCCGGCAAGACGATGTCCACATCCATGAAGACCACCTGATCCTTGTGCCGTAAAGCCTGCAACGCCCGGTTGTAGACAGACCCGCGATCAAAGCGCCGGCCGCCCGCGTAGAAGCGATTACTGATGACGACATCTGCGTCCATCTGTTCGGCTAGGTCCTGTGAGGCTTTATCGTCCGGATCCGTGACGACCATCGTGCGGTCAAAGTGCCGCATGTTGCGCTCAAGACAGGTCTTGAGGAAGGGGGCGCACCCCACCGAGCAAGTGATCAGCTCCAGCTTGAAGGAGTGGCGAACGAGCATCCCCGGTTTCGGGGGCTCGGAGAACCTCAGATAGGCGTCCATCGCCGTCAAGGCATCGCTCCACGAATAGCCGCAAGCGCGCAAGTAGCCCACGATGGTACCGCAAGTCCACTCGCGCGGCGGCGTGTCGGACACCGACGAGAGGAGATCCTTGATGAGGGCACTGGTGGGCGCCTCGGTGCGGCGCAGCGCGGCCTCGCGCTCTTGCGCGTTAGGCACCGGAACGTTAGTGGACAGAACGAAGCTCAAGCGTGGCGCACGAGACAGTTGGTGTTCAGGAAAATCTTCGAGTAGCCATATTGGCGGAACTCCTCGCAGATGGCTACGGTGTCGGCATCCAGATACGCGGTGCCTCCATCGGGATGAGCCACGATTATTCCCGAACCCGGATTGATGCGCCGGTTCCAGTGCCTCCACCGATGGCCGTCAATAAACGGTTTGGCGTTGTAGACGCAGAAGCAGTTGAAGGTGCTCCAGACCCGGTGGAGACACATGGCGTTGGCGCCCCCGAGGTTGGTCCGGATGAGAGACTCCCCCTTCCACTGCTGCTCCTTGGAGAAGTCCCAGCATACGTCGGTACTGGACTGACGCGTGGCGCACGTGTCATACAGAAACACGCTCTCCTTGGGGTTGGTCAGGGTGCGCAGAGACCAGCCACTGTAGATGTCGGGTTCGATATGCGCCTCCCCGGGGTGGCGCGCGAACACCAGCTCGGAGCACCATGCCGGGTCATAGGTTACGTCAGGCTCGATGTAGGCCACCTTGTCAAAGGCCTGCAACCCGATAATCTCCTCCGCCTGATCCAGACACTTCTGGCGCGCCGTCGCGAGGTTGTAGATCCGGTCGAGGGACCAGATGGAGGAGTACTGAAGGGTGCCCAGCACTTCGGTGCTCACGATCACAGGGAGACCCTGACTGTTGGCCGGCAACGCGGCCAGCCATTCGGCTGTCCCATCTGTGCTATCGTTCTCGGCTACCGAGACGGTGACGGTGTACTCGTCCTTGAGGATGGCGGCCAAGCGGAGAATCTGGGAGTACCACGTGTCCAGATGGGGGCGCATATTGCGCGCGATGGTGCAGATGAGGAGGTTCTTCATGACTGATTCCAGCTATAGATGGTGTTCCAGAACGCGTCTCGGTCAAGGTCCACGAGTACTCTGTCACCCAACGCAGAAACGGTGGTCCACCCATCCTGTCGCTTCACCGTCTTGCCGTCTATCCAGACGCCCACTTCTGGGCGCAGATGACACACCGCCGCCACCGGATCGTGGAATTTCTTGGGGCGCCCCAACAGGGTGGCCGCTTCCAGAAACAGCTCAGCTGCGCGGTTGGGCGGCGGCGCAAATTGCGCGATCCGTTGGGTTGGGTCAAACACGACCGTGTGGCAAACGTTCTTGCCCACCATCTGACGAGGAAAGGAGGCGGCGAGAAAGTGCTCTGCTCCCTTGCGGTCACCGTTCAGATTGAACGTAGGCATCCATTCCTTGCCGGAGAAGGCTTCAAGGGTTACGGTGGGCTTGTACAGGGAGTAGGGGACGAACCCGCCCTGCATGGTCGCACGAGCAAGGGGGTAAGCACATGATGACGCGAGATAAGGGCCGACGTTGCCCAGTGGCCCGATCACTAGTAGCTCATCCGCGCGACTGATGCGCGCCTCGTGGATCACGTCAATGCCCAGCAAGACATCATCGTCCGGCCCCAAAGCGCGGCCATAGCGTTTCAACAGAGCGTGGTGAACTGACCCGGAAGATAGCTTGGTTTGGCTGAGCTTGGAAGCCCCTATGCCGAACGAGGCACCCGTTTCATCACGAATAAAGTGGGCAATCGCCAGCTGGTCAGGATCCCCGGGCGTAATGACGACGGCACCGATGTCAATCTCGGCCGCCAACAACCAGAGAATGGTGAAGAGGTCGTCAGGGTCGTGGCCGAGGTCGGTTTCGATGATGAGGGGCATGATATCTACGCCATAGTAGCCTGCTTAAGACCGCCAAGTCAAGCCCAAATCTCGCTGATGATTCTTGAGGACCTCAACAAAAGCCGCTCGAAAAGAGGCGCACATTGCGCGGTGGCTGAACCGAAGGGCTGACTCCCAGCAGTCTTCCTGCTTGATGTGCTTGGAGGCTTCCCATATCTCGGGGAGGTTATGGCCATTCCAGAAGAACCCATTGACTCCATCTTGGATGATGGACGAAAAACCTCCGTCCCGAGGAGCGCATACTGGCGTGCCGGAGGCTAGAGCCTCTATAGCGGAAATACTGAATGGAGCAACAGGAGGCGTCTGGCAAAGCGTGTACAACCGGGCACGTTGGCATAACTCTAGGTTCTCTTCGGTCGAAATCTCCCCAAGGTAAACCGTGGTCTTTCCATCGATGTAAGCCTGAAGAAGGTAGTCCGGATTAGGTCTCCCCGCAAAGATACCTCTCACGCCATACTCTAGGCAGAATTTGGCTACGTGAATCTGGTTGAGGAGTGGTCCAATCCGTGAGCATTGAAACACAAAATCCTCCTTAGGCGTTGGAACATAATGGTCCGTAACGTAGCGCCCGATAGTGACCCGGTATGAGTATCCCTGAAGAGCTTTGTTATCATTGTAGAACAGACTGTGTCGGGCCATGCGCTTACGTGGTTCGCTGCATGGAGACCAAAACGCCAGAGGCACTTCAAGCCCAGCCATATTTAGGTCGTAGTGGGATGAGTGATAAACGACCAGATGTGCTTGGTCAGCGCCACGAACGACGGTCTTGAGTGGTTGTCCGCTCTGTAATGCCAAACACTGAGCGCTAGACAAAGGGACACAAGCTGAGAGATTCTCTCCGGGCCTCAGATTACGGAAGCAGTTTTCATGACAGCAAAGCATGAACTGATCGCCCCCACGGTTGAGTAGCTCCTTAGCGTAGCGAGCGAAGATGGGGGCAGATCCGTAGACCTTTGGATAGATGCTATAGTCCTCAGTCCAGTCCCACGCGTCGATGTAAAGGATGCGCATATCCGCTCTACCGGACGCGCTTCACTGCTTCAACCACACTGTCAAGGCTAATGTGGTCGGCGGACCCCGCCGCGAACAGCGGGATGTTCGTGGGACTGTTGCTCGCAAACGCCAAGTGGTTGCGGGTGTGGCCGGGCATGTGGTCGGTGAGCAACTGAATGGTTGGGACGCTCTCGTACGCCGCCAACACCAGCGTGGACCCGCTGTCGGTCCCGATGATGGCGTCACACCCCAAGCTCAGCTTGACCTGATCCATGAAAGGAATGAAGCGCGCATCTTGCGCGGCCGTCTCGTTGGCGAGCGCGCCACCCTCGTGCAGATAATCGTTGGGGTGCCCGCACTGGATGACCTGATAACCCTCTAGCTCCAGACGCTTAACTAGGCTAAGCATCCATGCGCGGCTAGGGTAGCGGCTGTGCCACTCCTGCTTGACCCCGTAGTTGGAGGCTGGCCAGAGGGCCAGCGTTTTGGGCGACTGCTTGGGGGCCTCAAACCACTGCGAGAGGTGGGGCCGCTGATCGTGGAGACTTAGGGAGTGGTACTCCTGCAAGGGAAGTCCGGCCATGCGCCACGATTCCTCCCAGACACTATAATCATTTGCCCAGTTTCGGTCGCCATCCGGGTGTTGGGGCATTACGTTGAAGCGGATGTGACAGGTGGCCGCTATAGCTTCGTCCCTCGGACCCATCCCCTCCTCACAGTCGGAAATGGTAACGTTATCGATAAGGTCGTTACACAGAAATAAAGGAGCAGCCGCAAACGCATGTTTACGAGCAACTTGCCAGTAGGTGTAGCACTCAGGCCACCGCTTACGGCACCACGCATATACAGGCATAGCCATGATCATGTCCCCGATTCGCGAGCCTCTCACCCCCCATACTCTTACGTCTTTACCGGCCATACCATGTCTCCTTCTCGGTTGTACAGCTCAAGCAAACGCAATCCACACAGGGGTCGAGTCGGCTTATGGATAAGCTGGTAGATGATGTGCTTGTTAATACCTCGTTCCATGAGAAACTCTCCAATGTCCCTAAACGTCACCGTGTATTGGTGTCCGTTCTCATCCAGTACCACCCGGTCGTACTTGAACACCTTAATGTCGCGAATACGCCGCTCTGTGGGGCCGTCTTTCAATCGAAACCCGTGATGAGTCATCACCTTGCCTTCAAACAACCGGTGCAAACAGGCGGTACTTAGCCCATGCTCTCTAGCAAATCGGGCCGCATTGTAAAATGTGTACTCCTTATCGTCCGGTCCAACAACGATATGAAGCGATGTTCCTCGTCGAGGTTGTTCAAATGCCTCAATCGTCAAACCAAACCCGTGCGTCGTTTTGCACTTTCCGTGAACTAGTCTCCATATGTGATTGGGATGAATACCTTGCTGCCGCGCGAAATCCGTAAGATTAGAGAAGCAGTACTCCTTGCCTAAGCGGTCAACCACCTTGTAGGTCTTAGCATGCCGTTGCTTGAGGTTGTCCGAAAGGGTTTGTCCTACCACCTTAGCCATCCGCGCCCCAGAGTACTCTCCTCCGTCCTCTAGGTTATAGCCCCTAGGATGCAAACTGCCGTACAACTTAATGTAGTAACGCTCTAAACGATCAAGCTCATCCTGCGTTTCAATTCCTTCCTCAAGGAACTCTACCTCGAACGCCTTTAAACCGAATCGCGCCACATCACGGCCCAATACCCAATTGGCTCCTTCCCACCACTTCCCCGCGTAATAACGATCAATAAACCGGCGTCGAGTCTGTCCAATGTACGACATACCATTCACGGTGTTACAGATACGGTAGATTATACCCCGGGGTAGATGCGCTTGAGAAGAGGCCATGGTGTACCTGATATACACCCGCCGATCACGTGTTTAACGACCTCTTCCCCGTTTCTGATTGACGCGATGCTCATGAGTAACCCCCAACCATGCTATCTGACGGTAGGTCCGATATTGGTTGTGCTCCAATAGCTCTGCACGATAGCCGTCGCGCCGTCTGCCAGTGAATATAACAGTCGGGCCACCGCTTGCGCAGCCACGCCAAGACGGGGGCTGACATCAGCTGGTCTCCGATTCTGCTGCCTCTGACACCGAATACGCGCAGGGCCTTCCCTGCGTTGGTGGGTAAGTTCATGTCGCCCCCTCCCGTTTCCAACACACCGCATGGAAGGTCCCGTGAGTGTTCCTCTCCAGTACCTGAGGCTGGTAGCCAGCACTCGTCATCCACTGCTGCACTGCGCCGAACTCGCGCCACTGCGCCTCGTTGTGGCAGTAGTGCTTGGTGTAAATGCGCGCAGGGCGGCTCTTCATCCCGGGGAGAATGTCCATCTCGGACCCGTTGCAGGTCAGGTAGAGGAGGTCCCAGCTACCGTCGTCCACTTCGGTGATGGGTAGTACGCTAACGGGGCGCGCAAGGGGGAGCACCCACTGCTCCGGATTCAACGCGGCCTGCCCATTCTCCTCTATCCCCAGCCGGAAGAACGAGGGCTTGCCCAGCAGGTAGGAGGCGTAGCCGAGATGCACAAGGGGGGCGCGCGCGGCGCTGATTGCGCACTGATGTACCTCCACGTTCAGGAACCCCGCAGCGGCAGACCGAAGGTCGGCCCACAGGACGAGGTTCGGTTCGTACAGCGAAACCTTGTCGGCGTGCGTCGCCCACCTAAGCCCCTCCGAGCTATAGCTGTCACCCGCGCCGATCTCCACCACGTGGCGGCGCCGCGTATGCTCTTGACCATAGACGGTAGTGCTCATATCGCCCCCTCCGCTTCGGTGTGCAGCATATCAGTGAAAGACACCTCGACGCCCGGCATCCGGGCGAAGTCCACGGCTTCAAGGGCCGCCACGAGGCTGCGATAGTGCTCGGTATCCAACGGGTTGTCCCGCAGGAAGCGCATAAACCGGGGGTAGCAGCTCAAGTGGCTCAGGTTGATGTGGGACAGCTCGGTTGAGTGCCCGTAGCAGAAGGTCTTGTAGAGGCCGCCCTCTTGGAGGGCGTGCATCCGCGCGTTCTCCGGGCCGGTGTCCACCATGTTGGTGAGGTAAGCGGGGAGGTCTATCCCGAGGGCGTCCAGCGCGCGCAGACGGCGCGCCGAGAGGTAGAAGCAGACAGATCCCATGGTCTGCTGGAAGTGCTGAATCCCTGAGGACGCAACGTCCGCGCCGCGTAGGAGCGGGCGTATATCGGTGTTGAGGAACGCATCGGCATCCAGCCAGAAGAGGTCTTCACCTTGGGTGTAAGCCAGCTTGATGGCCTCCACGAGGTTGCGCTGCATGGGGCGGAAATACTGGCCAGCGTGCTGATTCAGCCGCACCACCTCGGTCGGGCCGGGCTGCGCATAGACTGCTTCCCACAGTGGCCCGTCGATGGGCACCGGAGACGCTTCATCCATGAACAGCACCACCTTGGTCGTGGGATAGTGGCGGCGCAGATACTGCCACCAGACGGGAAGGGTCTCAATCGCCTTGCCCGGATAGTAGCGATTATCCCTCACGAGCCCCTCGGGGCCGCGCGCCAGAGAGCCCGGATAGTAGAGGGCAGAGCAGATAATCACGGTTGGGTCCTCTCGATCCCCGCCAACACCTTGTCCACACTCTCCCAGATGCTCATCGAGGGCTGCCACCCCAAGCCGCGCAGCTTGGTCGTGTCCATGTGAAAGCTGTCCACCTGCACCTGCTGGTGAAACCGAGGTGGCACCACCAACGTCACCTTGCTTTTGGAGTCCACCCGTTCGCGCGCGTACTGGATGATGTCCCACATGCGGGTAGAGGAACCTCGGCCCACGTTGTAGATCGTGTTCAGCTCGCCCTTCGTGACGATGGTATGGATGGCCGAGCATACATCCTCGACATGGAGGGTATCTCTATAGGCGTCTCCCGTATAGACCTGAACCTCCTCGCCTCTCACCAGCTTCCCCAACATGTGCTCCATCGCGTTCTTGCGCGGGCCGGCGCGCGGGTCATTGCCGATGACTCCGCAGAGGCGGAGGATCCGGTAGGGGCGATTGCTGATGCTCTCCTGATAGGAGCGCACGAGGTTTTCTGCACAAAATTTTGTCGAGGAATAGAAGCCCCTCGGATCGCAAGCGCAATCCTCGCGCGCGGGCGCGTCGGCATCCTGCCCGGCATTGGCCGCAACGAACCACGTACTCACGTAGTTGAAGGTTCCCGGGACGTTGGGAAGAACCTTGAGGAGGTGACGCAGGTTGGTGTCCACGTCAGTGTTGAGGTCCCCATTCTTGGGGTGGTAATTCGAGACAGTGGAAATGCCGTAAAGCGCATCCGTGTGCGTGCTAAAGCACCGGTCACGTGGCTCCACAAATGCCTCGGGATAGAGTTGTGCATAACGGCCCAACACGAACCCCGTACCGCCGAAAAGAGAGAGTGTGCTCATATTCAGTCCTTTCCCCAATATGTTTTCCCATCGTAGCCATACCGCAAGCGTTCGCTTGAGGGATCGAGGTCGATGGTATGGTTAGTCGTTGCGGGTGGAACAGACCCGTCATCGTTAATCTTGAGCCAGTTTTGTACTTCAGGTGTGTCGATGCGAGACCACATGCGATAAAGCATCCGCGTTGTTTTGCGCTGGAGAGATGTCGCAGGATAGCCAAAATGAGCGACAAGGTGACTGATTAAGGCTTCGCGCTTTACGTCGCTTCCGTTTCGAGTCTTGAAAATACGCTTGCTCATACGTGGGGTGGAATGAACGCCTTAATGGTAGCTTCGATATGCGCAAAATGCGCGGCCGTCCAGCCGGGGTTGGTCCCGATGAAGAACACCTTGCGGAGAACCTCCTGCGCGTTCGGGTAGTCCTTGGCGCGGCCCAAGTGAGAATACCCGGGGTGCAACAACAGATTGCCCGCAAAATAATTGCGAGTCTGGATGCCTGCGGCTTCCAGATGGGTAACCAGCGCCTGCTTGTACTCGTAGGTGGGGCAGATGATGGGAAAGCCAAACCACGAGGGCTGGGCGGCGGTAAGCTGACCAGCGGTGACGAGCCCGCTCTGCCGCGCGATCTCTGCCAGCCTCTCGTACGCAGCGCGCCGCGCCTCGTGGATGGCCTCAAGCCGCGCCATTTGCGCGCATCCAAGGGCACCCAGCAGATCAGGGAGTTGAAGGTTGTAGGCCTGCGCCGTGGTGTAGGTATAGCGGTGGTCCACCACCACGTCAGGCAGAGACGGGAGCCAGCACGAGAAGCGCTTTCCGCAGCAACCGTTGGGCAGGAGGTTGCCGGCCCCGGTGCACCAGCAATCCTTGCCCCACGTGCTCATGGAGCGCGCCAAGCGGAGCAGCTCGGTATCGTTCGACGATACCATGCCACCCTGTAGGGTGCTGATATGGTGGGAGGGGAAGAAGGAGCACGATGAAGCCACGGCGTAGCTGGCCAGATGGCGCCCGTTCCAGAGGGTCCCAAGGCTGTCGCATCCGTCAAGGAGCAGCTTTACCTCATAACGCTCGGCCAACTCGGTGAGCCGGTCCATATCCGGTGGATTGCCAAGCACGGGAGAGATGATGATCGCGCGGATTGCGGGCGAGAACATCTGCCCCGAGACGCAGTTCTTGAACTGCCCCGTTCGGTTCCACTCCAACGCACGCTCAATGGCGCTGTTGTCGGCATTGAGGGTGCTCCACTCGATGTCCACAAACACCGGGGTCAGCCCGTTCAACGTGATAGCCGAAATGGTCGTCGGAAAGCCGCATGGACTCACGATGATACCATCCCCGTCTTTCCAGCCAAAGCGCGCCTTGGCGGCGGCCACCATGATCAGGTCGGCCGAAGAGCCGCTGTTGACGGCTACGCTTTCGCGTTGCCCCAGATAGCGACTGAACAGCTGCTCAAACCGGTGGGTGTGCTCACCCGCAACCGCCCACTTGCCCTCAACGAGCGCGCTGGTTGCGGCCACGATCTCGTCTACCCCGTAGACGGGTCCGCTGTAAAGGCAGCTAGGCTTGGCGGCATCAAACGCGCGCGAACCGTGCGCAAAGGCGGGCGTGATGATGGAGTGCTTGGCAAGGAGCGCCCTGAAGTCGGCGATGAAGGGGGAGTCGGGCATGAGTCGGATAAGAGTGGGGTTAGGCTACGTGTTTCCACGAGCGACGTTGCAGGATATCGTTAATAGTGCAAATGCTAATGCCGTAGCAGTCTGCCAACTGATACTTCATCTCGTTATCCTCGAAATGCGGAACAGCCTCCCGAATAGCGCGTACATCATCGTCAGTCAGCTTAGCCTTATGATGTTTAGTGCCCGTGAGGCGAGCGTTAGCCATAAGACCCTGTTTCCATGCGTGACCCATGTTACCCTGTCGGGATACCCACTCAAGGTTTTCGATACGATTGTCATGCTTGACGCCGTTCAGATGATTGATCTCTGTGTATTCCTTAGGATTGGGAATGAAGGCCCGCGCAACCAGTTGATGGATGCTCGTCATGAGTCTGTGACCACGAGCACTCAGGTTTACGTAACGATAACCCTTAGGATGGATGGGTATCGTCCGTATACGACTGATAGATCGTCTCCAGCATCCGCCTGTTTGATTGGCGTAATCAATGTAGTTGGTGCGAAGACGACCCAGATTTGAGATAGAATAACGTCCATCCCATCCCGCTACGTCACGCCACTCTTCATTCAATTCAACCGTAAGGGACATGTGGAGTAGAGCCTTCAAATGCGTTAGCCAGTACCAGCTTACACGTTTCCGTAAAAACCTCTGTATGGCGAGGGTTGGGTGCCGACGAAGCGTGAAACCATAATGGGCGTGACAGCGGACCATAGGTGATCCCCATTCCGTAACGCGGTCCCAGATTATCGAGCGGCGTATCAGCTACCACGCTGTGAGAGGGATATAGAAGAGAAACATTATACCCTGCATACTTGGCAGCGTAGGTCAATTCCTCCGCTGTGTCGCTCCGACTGTGGTGATGATCCATGTCAGGATTACCCAGAGCATTGTATAGCTCTCGGGAAAACATCAGACAGGCTTGGCTTGCGTAGGGGTGGAATACCGTACCGTTAATCCCTACCTTGTGCATACTGCCCCACGCGTGACCCCACACCGTCAGCTTGTCGCTCGTCTGCTGGTAAGCGCGTGTAACGGCTTCCTGTCGCAGGGGGATGCAATCCATGTCGAGCCACCAGTAGTAGTCGGGCACGTTCTCGGCATCCAGCGAACGCTGGAGAACGATGTTCATCATCTGTCCGTGCGAGACGGAAGGAAAGGGACACTCAAGGTAGTTGACGGGGAGCTGATAGTGCCCCAGCATGACCTTCTGGTGCCACTCCAGCACCTCGGGGTGCCGGTTGCGCCCGAAGAGCGTGATCGGAGCGACGCTCTCACCGTTGATTGTGAAGGTTTTGAGGATCACGCCAACGGATCTCCCCCCAGATTGTTCAGCACCGTGGTGAGCTTCTCCACCATGCGCGGTGTCACGTGACCACCCAACCCGACATAGCATCCATGGTCATGAATCCACTGGGCGTTCGGATAGACTGGCCCCAACTCGAAGAGGTGCTTCAAGGCCGGCTGCTTGCCCAGATGACTCCCCACGATTGGACGCACCTCGATGCCCGCATCGGTCAGAGCCTCCTTCACCGAAGCCAACTTGCCATCCTCCCTAACGAAGATGGGCAAACAGAAGGCGACGTGCCCCAGCTGCCTCGGTGGGAGGTAGTAGCGGTCTTGGGCCAAGGTCAAGCTGAACTGATCGTAGATGGCAATGCGGTGACGCATCGCCTCGTAGGCGCGCTTCATGTCGGCCAACCCGAACATGGCGTGAACATCCGAGGGGCGCAAATTGGTGCCCGGCAACCCGAAGAGGAACTGGGGATCCACCTCCGGATAAGTGGTCTCGAATGTCTGGCGCAGAGCGTTGGAGGGCGGGAGAGAGCGCGTCATCCCGTGATTGCGGAACATGCGCCCCAGATCGTAGTCGGACCGGTGCTTGAAGAACACAAAGCCACCCTCGACTGAGGTAATGTGGTGGCTTAGATACGTACTGGTAGTGGTAATGTCGGCGGAACGCAGAATCGAGTCGGAGTTACCGTTGACCCACCCGAAAGTGTTCTCGCAGCTATCCAGATAAACGTCGGCTGCCCCGTGAGCCGCCGCCAGCGCATGAAGCCGCGCCATGTCGGGCACGAAGCCAATCAGGGCCGTCGGCCAGATGATGACGCGCCTGTCTGCGTATCGGTCCAGCAGATTCTTGAGGTGGTCGTAGTCAAAGGCGAAATCAGTGAGGTTCACGTCGCAGAAGACGACCTCCATGCCGGCCATCATGGCGGGCGTGATGGATGAGATCCACGTCACGGCTGGACAGATGACTACTGGGGTCACGGCTGGGTTCTTGATCTTCCACAGCTCAAACACCAGCTGGTTCGCCACGCTGCCGTTGGCCACCATGAGGGTGTTCATCCCACCGCTGAACCGAGACATCTCCTCCTCAAGGGCCGCCACTTTGGCGCCCATCGTGTAGCGGTCCTGTGAGATTATCCACCACGCAATCTTGGCGCGGTCAAGGAGGGTCCAAGGGGTTGAGGCTAAGGGCCAACTGTAAGGGGAGGATGACATAGGCGACAAGAAGGGTGGTCATCCTATCCTAGCCCGCTTGGGGGGCTTCTGTCAACCCTGAATCTGACTGTCCGGCCGCCACTCGGCGACAATCTCCCGGAAGGCCGCCTTGAAGGACTGCACCATCACGGTGCTATCATACGCGCGGGCTGCGCGGTGGCTATCTTGGGGAGAGAGCT
>Ga0214919_10008669_pt1 | contig 13314 bp, 11 predicted proteins | sample LL1503_MetaG_FD_177994 | JGI IMG/M metagenome (GOLD analysis project Ga0214919, IMG submission 177994) | Freshwater microbial communities from Lake Lanier, Atlanta, Georgia, United States - LL-1503 | ecosystem: Environmental > Aquatic > Freshwater > Lake | place: USA: Georgia | collected...
TATACATAAATTCAATATAGTAGCAGTAAAAGAATTTAATAACCACCAAGCGCAGATACTAATTTACTTTTTATTTTGTTGACATCAATAGAAATACCACCAAAGGGTTAGCGTCTTTGGGAAAAAGTAAAAAAATTAACGCAAAACCTCACGCAAACCTCAAGTAGCAAAGGATTACCAATTTAACGTAAGTCCTTGATTTTCATCTAGCGAGACCGAGATTTAACCCGGGACCTCCTGGTTATGAAGATTTTTGAGAAAATGAAGGTATTAATTTGCAATGAGTTATATTTTCATAAAATCGAATTCATTTCAGCTAGATTATGTCTATGCTTTTACCAAAATTGAGTTCCTTATCTAAGAACTTGGTGAAAAGATTAAGGAATCAATCAACTTTAGAAGTAATATTTTTTTTATTTTTTATGCTATTAATTGTTAGTATAATTGTACCTGATTTAACTCAAATTGGCTTTGTTTACCCTATAAGATTTATAATAAAATAAGTCATAAAATAAAATGAATACATTTTTTGATTACAAAAATAAGCAAGTAGCCAACCTTCCTTTACATTTAAGAAAATATATTGTCGAACAAGAATATGATAAATATACATCTGTTGATCATGCTGTATGGCGTTATGTAATGCGACAGAATTATAGCTATTTAAAAAATGTTGCTTATTACCCTTATATTCCTGGTTTAAAAAAGGCTGGACTTACAATTGAAAAAATTCCAAGCTTGCAAGAAATCAATAATGCACTTGCAGCAATTGAATGGGGTGCGGTTACAGTAGACGGTTTTATACCACCAGCAGCATTTATGGAATTTCAAGCTTATCGTGTTTTAGTAATTGCAGCTGACATAAGACAACTTGAACATATCGAATATACTTCCGCCCCGGATATCATACATGAATCCGCGGGACATGCGCCTATTATTAGTGATACTAAATACAATCAATATTTAAGTTATTTAGGAAAAATTGGGACCAAGGCATTATTTTCTTCAAAGGATTATGAATTATATGAATCCATCCGTGCGCTTTCTATTTTAAAAGAAATGCCAAATGTTGATAAAGAAGATTTAGCAAAAGCAGAGGCATTAGTTTTATATAATCAACAAAATTTAGGAATCCCTTCTGAAATGGCTCTTTTAAGTAGATTGCAATGGTGGTCTGTAGAGTATGGATTAATTGGTGATATCAATAATCCTAAGATATATGGAGCTGGTTTGCTTTCCTCTATTGGAGAAAGTGCTTCTTGTATGCAACCAGAAGTAAAAAAAATAACGTATACCATTGATGCATTAAAAGTTGCATACGATATTACTAAAGAACAACCTCAACTATTTGTAACACCTACTTTTCAGAATTTAATTGATGTGCTTGAACAATTTGAGTCAACTATGGCTTACAGGGTTGGTGGACTTGAAAGTGTAACAAAGGCAATAGAATGTAAAAATATTTGTACAGCAGTATTTAGTTCAGGATTGCAATTATCTGGGGTGTTTAGTAAAGTCTATGCAGATACTAATCATGCAATTAAATATATCAATACACAGGGCCCCAGTTCACTTGCTTTTAAGGATCAACTGATAGAAGGCCATGATGTAAATTACCATGCGCAGGGATTTGGATCTCCTGTTGGTAAACTAAAGGACGCCACTAAGTCATTAGAAAACTACACTACAGCAGATCTTTTATCGGCTGGTATTATTGTAAATCATGTGATTGCGTTGACATTTGAGAATGGCATTCTAGTCGAAGGAAAATTAGTAGGTCAGACTTATATAGAAGATAAGCTTGTCTTACTCGGTTTTGCAGATTGTAAGGTGACAGACATGGAAGGCAATGTATTTTTTGAACCAGAATGGGGCATGTTTGATATGGCTATTGGTAATAGCATTGATTCTGTGTTTAATGGATCGGCAGATAAAAAAATATTCGAAGACCAATTGCGTATTTCCGAACAACCTACCCACCAACAAAACTATATCGCTAAGGACTTACAATATCAATCTTTATTTAAACAAATAAGGGATTATAGAGAGCAAGCGAAGTCAGATGATTCCTTGAATCAAATTTGGCAGCAAATTCAAAATGATTTTGAAACAGATTGGCTTAGCACTATGGAGTTATTGGAATTAGCCGATACTATGCCAACACAAAAAGTATTAGCAGATGCATTAAGAGCTCAATTAAAAATCCAGTCCGAAAAATACCCAGCCTTTTCAAAATTAATCAAGGATGGCTTAAAAATAATTGATACTAAATTGAAGTTCGAATAATTTTCCAAGCAAGTTCTGTATCTTGATTGGCTAATGCCAATTTTATTTTCAAGATGGCAGGTCCCGAAAAATTCGATATTTGTTGCACATTACTTTCTGGTAAAATATTATAATTTGCTAGTTGTCCTTTTTCATTATTACTTAACAACTCACTTACAATAATTCCTACCGGTAATTGATCAAATCCAATGCCCAATTTTGTATTCGGCTTTTCTACTTTAAATAAATTTTCTTCCGTTATTCTAGCATACCAATCGCCACCTAAACGGGCTACCAAGTCTAGTTTTGTTTGATCAATATTTTTATTGGCATCCAGTACTTCCTCTTTGATATGTATTTTTTTAATGAGTGCTAATACCAAGTTACCCGCACCTGCATTCTCTCCTAAAGAAATTACTTCTTGTACAATGCATTCCAATTGAATAGGTGCTTCGGCTACCCTTGGAGGTTTTACAAGTTCAGAAGCCAATGGGGTAAAACCTGCTTTAATAAATTCATTCGTGCCTTTAGGATAATCACAACTTGCTAAAGATATTTGATGCACCATTTCATAGTTTACAATATTAATCACACATTCCGGCACCTTTCTTATATTTTCAAGCGTATGCTTGGTTGTATTATCCCTTACTCTGCGTGAAGGAGAAAAAATACAAACCGGTGGGTTCATGCTAAATAAATTAAAAAAACTAAAAGGGCTCAAATTTACATTGCCTTCCAGATCAATGGTGGAAGCAAAACAAATTGGACGGGGTGCAATCGCATATTGTAAATACTGTTGTATTTCTTGAGTGCTTAGTTGATCCGTGTCTAATGTTAGCATGTAGATAAATTTAATCCAATTATTTTTTTAGTGCCAAGATAGACCAATCTGTAGCTTCGGCTTTGATGGTGTTCACTAAAGTACCCAATCCGTCGATGGTCATTTTTACTGTATCATTTGATTGCAGCCATTGTGGTTCGTAATTTGAATTATGCAATTTGCCCGTTCCATTTAATTCCAAAAAACAGCCTGTACCAACAGTTCCAGACCCAATCACATCACCAGGGAAAATGGTCACTCCATAAGAACATCTTTCAATGATCTCTGCAAACGTCCAATCCATATCTTTTACATTCCCTTCTGATACTAATATATCATTCACCCAGCACTTCATAGATAAATTATAATTGTTGCCTACATGCCCTTGTTTTGCAGGCACTAAGTAAGTAATTAATTCATCGGGTGTGACCAACCAAGGACCAATTACCGTAGAGAAATCTTTTCCTTTTGCTGGTCCTAAGTTTAAGAGCATTTCTTCCATTTGTAATTTTCTAGCACTTAAATCATTCATGATGGTAAAGCCAGCAATATAAGCGTCTGCGTCTTTTGCTTTTATATTTCTACCTTCTTTCCCAATTACGATAGCTACTTCTAATTCAAAGTCAAGTTGTTGAAAATGATCTGGCATACAATAAACATCACCTGGTCCTTGCACTGCATTGTGGTTGGTAAAATAAAAAATTGGATATTGATCAAATTCTTTAATCATCTCTACGCCTCTATTTCTTCTTGCCGACTCCACATGCTGACGAAATGCATAACCATCTCTGCATGAAGTTGGTCGAGGCACTGGTGCTAATAAACTGAAGTCCTTAACAGGCTCTATACTTAAAATTTTGTCCGCAATTTTTGAAAGTTGCTTTTCTGTTTGAAGTATGAGCTCATTGTCAGATTGAAAAAAATCAATGATATTTTTCGGCAAGTTTTCATTAACAGATTGGAGACTGTAGAGGCCTTCATGCACAATAGCGCCTAATTGGATTTCACCCGCTTTTAAATAACTAACTAATTTCATTGATTATCAATTGTTTATAATGTAATTCATTCAAAAAAAACGACTTTTTGAGCCGGATTCATCTAAGTAAAACAAAGTTAAAAATAATTATTTTATAATTTCCTAATAATTGTTAGTATTGTATTCCTTCAAAATCTAAATTATGCCAATATACCACAGTTTGGGAGAGATTCCCCATAAAAGACATACCGCGTTTAGACAACCCAATGGAAAACTTTATGCAGAAGAGCTTGTATCTACCGAAGGTTTCTCAGGTATGTATTCTTTAGTGTACCATACGCATCCACCCACTTTTGTAAAAGCTTTGGGCGAGCCGTATTCAGTGGAGCCAAAAATTGCAAGAGAAAAACATTTACGTCATACAAGTTTATTAGGTTTTAATATTAAAGCAGAAGATGATTATTTGAAAAGTAGAAAACCAGTTTTAGTGAATGCCGATTTACAAATTTCTTTAGCAGCACCAAGACATTCTATGACAGATTATTTTTATAAAAATAGTCAAGCAGATGAAGTTATTTTTATTCATAAAGGGTCGGGTACCTTACAAACTGGATTTGGTAATATTAAATTTTCATATGGCGACTACCTTGTAGTACCTAGAGGCACTATTTATCAAATTAAATTTGATGACGAAAACAATCGACTATTTATCACTGAAAGCTTCAGCCCTATTCGATTTCCAAAGAGATACCAAAATCAATTTGGACAATTAATGGAGCACGCACCCTATTGTGAAAGAGATATCAGACGACCAAGTGATTTAGAAACTTTTGATCAAGAAGGAGATTTTAAAGTATTGATAAAAAAACAAGGTCTAATATATCCATATATTTATGGTACACATCCTTTTGATTTTATAGGATGGGATGGTTATCATTATCCATGGGCATTTTCTATTCATGATTTTGAACCCATCACAGGAAGGGTGCATCAGCCACCACCAGTGCATCAAACTTTTGAGGCGAAAAATTTTGTAATCTGTTCCTTCGTGCCTCGTAAATATGATTACCATCCACAAGCGATACCTGCACCCTATAATCACAGCAATGTAGACAGTGATGAAGTTTTATACTATGTGGATGGCGATTTTATGAGTAGAAAGTCCGTGGTGCAAGGCCAGATCACATTGCATCCTGGCGGTATTCCACATGGCCCACATCCGGGCAGTGTTGAAAAATCAATAGGCAAAGAAAAGACAGATGAGTTAGCAGTCATGATAGATCCATTTAGACCATTAATGATTACCGAAGAGGCATTGTTAATTGAAGATGAAAATTATCATAAGAGTTGGCAGCATAATATTGAGTAAAAAATTATAAAAATAAAAAATGGAAAGCAACCCGAATGACCAAGATTTTTTACCCTTACTTGGTACAGATTATGTAGAGTTTTATGTGGGCAATGCAAAGCAAGCAGCACATTATTATAAAACAGCATTCGGCTATCAGGATTTTGCATACAGCGGCCCAGAGACAGGAGATAAGGAAAAAGTATCTTATGTTTTAATGCAAGATAAAGTAAGGCTTATTTTAACAACACCTTTACATCCAACTTCAGTCATTGCAGATCATGTACATCAACATGGAGATGGTGTAAAAGCCATTGCACTTAATGTGAATGATGCTTATGATGCGTTTGCACAAACTGTAAAAAGAGGTGCAAAGCCTTATATGGAACCTAAAACCATGCAGGACGAAGAAGGTGAAATAAAAATGAGTGGTATTCATATTTATGGAGACACAGTACATTTATTTATTGAGCGTAAAAATTATAAAGGTGTTTTTATGCCTGGCTTTAGAAAGCATGAAAGCAATTATAAGCCTTCTTCTGTTGGTCTTAAGTATATAGACCATTGTGTGGGTAATGTAGGTTGGAATCAAATGAATACATGGGTGAGTTTTTATGAAGAGGTCATGGGCTTTAAAAATATTTTGACATTTGATGATAAACAAATTTCAACAGAGTACTCTGCGCTCATGAGTAAAGTCATGAGCAATGGCAATGGATTTGTAAAGTTTCCAATTAACGAACCAGCAGAGGGGAAAAAGAAATCACAAGTAGAGGAGTATTTAGATTTTTATAAAGATGCAGGTGTACAACATATTGCCATTGCCACAGATAATATTGTGGCAACCGTTACCCAATTAAGTAGTCGTGGTGTGGAGTTTTTAAATATACCCTCTACTTATTATGATGATTTATTAGATCGTATTGGACCAATTGATGAAGATGTTGCGCCACTAAAGCAATTAGGTATTTTAGTAGATAGAGATGATGAGGGCTATTTATTACAAATATTCACAAAACCAGTAGAGGATCGACCAACACTTTTTTTTGAAATCATCCAAAGAAAAGGGGCAAAGTCTTTTGGTGCTGGTAATTTCAAAGCTTTATTTGAAGCGCTAGAAAGAGAACAAGACCTAAGAGGTAACTTATAGATATTTAATTTAATCAAAAGCCATTTCTGGGATCTCACCTTCAATGATGAGTTTTCCCAGCGTGGCTTTTTTGATGGTTTCAACTGAAACACCGGGCGCTCTTTCCAGCAATTTAAAACCACCTTCTGGTAAAACAGAAAGGACAGCCAATTCTGTTACTATTTTTTTAACGCATCTAATACCAGTCAGTGGTAAGGTGCAATTGGGTAATAATTTACTTTCTCCATCTTTATTGACATGCTGCATAGCGACAATAATATTTTTTGCAGATGCTACAAGGTCCATAGCACCACCCATTCCTTTCACCATTTTACCAGGAATTTTCCAGTTGGCGATATCACCATTTTCTGAAACTTCCATCGCACCTAAAATAGTTAAATCAATTTTTTGCGCATGAATCATACCAAAGCTCAAGGCGGAATCAAATATAGCAGCACCAGGCAACATGGTGATAGTTTGTTTACCTGCATTAATTAAATCTGCATCCACTTCTGCTTCTGTAGGGAAGGGTCCCATGCCCAAGAGTCCATTTTCTGATTGAAAGCACACAGCAATATTTTTTGGAATATAATTGGCTACAAGCGTTGGGATACCAATGCCTAAATTAACATAAGAATTATGTTGTATCTCTTTTGCAATTCTTTTTGCTATAGCTTCTTTATCTAACATGGTATAAAATTTGTGTAATCAATTATTTGGAAACTGTTTTCTTTTCAATGCGCTTTTCATAATGACTACCCTGAAAAATTCTGTGTATATATACTCCGGGTACATGGATTTGATTGGGATCTAGTTGGCCTGGTGCTACTAGCTCCTCTACTTCGGCAATCGTTATTTTACCCGCCATTGCCATTACTGTATTAAAATTTCTAGAAGTGGCTTTAAAAATAAGGTTACCCGATGTATCTCCTTTCCATGCTTTTACAATTGCAAAATCTGCATTGAAAGCTGTTTCTAATAAATAATCTTTGCCGTTAAAATTTCTTACTTCTTTTCCAATTGCCACTTCTGTTCCAATACCAGCAGGTGTAAATATTGCAGGCATACCATATCCAGCAGCCATACATCTAAATGCCAAGGTACCTTGAGGAATAAGCTCTACATCAAGCTCACCTGATAATAATTGTCTTTCGAATTCTGCATTTTCTCCAACATAGGAAGCGATCATTTTTTTGACTTGCCTTTGATGAAGCATTAAACCAATGCCAAAATCATCTACCCCTGCGTTATTAGAAATACAAGTAAGATTTGTAACACCTTTTTTTACAAGTGCAGAAATACAATTTTCTGGAATGCCACATAATCCGAAACCACCCAACATGAGTGTAACTCCGTCTTTGATATCTGAAATAGCTTCTTCTGCATTCTCAACTTTTTTATTGATCATACTACTCAACTTTAATTGAAATTTTTAATTTTAAAGATTGCTTGGTTAAAAATAATGTATTGAACTGATAAATTAGTTTTGTTGACTATTAAGTAAAAGAATCATGACGCGATTATTGATATAAAACCTCACGCAGACCTCACGTAGCAAAGGACTCCCGATTTAACGTAAGTCCTTGATTTTCATGTAGCGAGACCGGGATTTGAACCCGGGACCTCAGGGTTATGAAGATTTTTTGAGAAAAAGAAGGCCTTGATTTATAATGAGTTATATTTTCACAAAACTGAAATCAACCGATTTTAACTGATTCCAGAGGTAGTTTTCCTCACGCGTAGGATGATTAATGTTTTTGACTCTACAACTAATTCCCCATATCATGCTGATATGCAAAATAAACAGCTGCGCCAAAAACAGTCACCCAAAACCAAGTACTAATTTTTCTTTTAGTTTTTCTGGCTTGATATTGCTTTTCAGTATTATTTTTTTGATTAATCTCAGAATTTACTTGAGCTAACACTTTAGAATTATTTTGACTTGCTTTTAAATACTGATCACATTCTTTTTCTTTTTGAGAATAATACGTCATTTCTGATTCTGATAAATTTTCAACTCCTCTCTTTTTTAATTCAAGAAACTTTAAATCATCACAAGGTGAAGAGGTTTGAGCAATTGAGCTTGTTATAATAAACATACCAAGCATTAAAAAAATAATTGATTTCATAGTTTAGGTTTTTTAAAGTTTAAAACATTTCATTTGTATTATTAGATGGTGAATCGTCAACACTTTTTTGAGGGTTAACTACATATCTATCTAACCAATATTTAGCTATTTTTTTATCTTTTATATGTCCAATTGCACCGCCATAAAGTGTCGACATATTATACTCAGCAGCAGCTAAAAATTGATCTGCTGCTAATTTGAAATAATAGGATGCCTTTTCTGTATTTATACCTAACCCACCCCATCCAACAAAATAACTATATCCTAAGGCATTTTGACCTTTTTTATTTCCTAAGTCAGCAGATTTTTGAAAATAGGAAATAGCTTTAATTTGATCAGGAGCACCTTTCATAATACCAAATAAATACGCCTTACCCATATAATAATAAAATTCAGAAGAGGTTTCACCATTTTGTTCGGCTCTTAATAACCAGGATTCAGTAGCAGAAGCTCTTATTTTTAACTCAGAAGCGTTAATATTTGATCGAGTTTTTGCAATCTGATAAGAACAGAACTCAATAATTCCATATAAAGTAACTGAAGGTAGATGATTTTTAAGTGCAGCATCATGTAACAATGGGTAGGCTTTTAGTTCCTCTCGTTTGTATCCGTTTATGCCAAATAAATAATTAAGACCAATTTGATACATACCTTCTGGATATCCATTTGTACTCAATATTTCATAATAGGAATTAGCAATTGTTTCTGATCGAGGTATCTCACCCTCGCCCATTCCAGTTGAATACATATTTGCTAATTCATAAAGCGATCTTAAATCTCCACTATTATAGGCTTTTTGAAAAAAGTCTTTTGCTTTTGTATAATTCAATGAATCTTTGTTGTATCGATAAATTCTGCCACGCTTTCGTAATTCGATCACATTTTGGTATTCTTCTTCGTTTTTAGGATATTTTTTAAATTTTTCAGTTATATCATATACAGCCCTGTATTTTTCTTCTAAATCAGGAATGTTGTCGTAATCATTTAAATAGCTTTTGCAAAAATTATTCAATTCTACCAGATTTTTGAAATTTGCTAAAGGATCTTTTTCAGACAAATTTGCTAAACATAAAATTCTGAGATACTGAACTTTTGGATTTGTTGACTTTAAAATATCAATTACTTCGTTTAATTTTTCTAAACAAATATTGTAATTTTTTGCAGTATAAGCTTCTTCTGCTTCATCATATTTAATTTTAGCGACACCCATTTGCGCATTCACTGAAGTACTAATAATAATCAATAATAGTATAATAAAATTCTTCATAATTGTCTAGTTTTTTATCGGATTACCCCAAAAATCAATATTGATAGATTTAGTATTACTTTCTTTCATTTTAAAAATCTGAGCACTATAATTATTAATTTTATACTTAGTAGCATCTTCTATAAAATTACTTCTTTGATCTTCTGCCATTTTTTTATCTAAGAAAAACCCTACTATCTTAAATATTTTTCCATTATTTACATTTGCAAGTTTCTCTAATAATTCATTTTTATAAGGCCAAGTTGCATCTCCATATTTATGAATCTGAAATACAGGAGTAGTGTACATTTGTGCATTGTCTTTTTCGATTGAATTAGTATCAAAATAATATGCAAAATAATACAATTCATCCTGACCATAATTTTGACTCGATAAAGGAAGTTTAACATCAGGATATTGCGTAAATAAAGACTTTCTCATTTCAAGTTGAAGTGCTTTCCTTTCTGCTTCTGCTTCTTCCCATAATCTTTTTCGCTCCGCCCTTGCTTCTGCTTCTGCCTCTGCAGCCTCTCTTTTTGCCCTTTTCTCATCAGCATTTCGTTGAAAAATATTTATTACCTCCATGCTAGATGATACAATTTGATTAACTGCCTGCTCTTGCCATTCAGCTTTTTGTAAAGCAATTTGATGAAGTTGATTATTGACCTGCTGTCGTTCTTTTATTTCTCGTGACAATTTATCTTGAGATTCTTTATATAGTGCTTCTCTTCTATCATTTTCTTGCTTTCTAGCTATTTCAGCATTTTTTTGATCTTCTATAACTTTACGATTATAAGCTGCAGTTTGTTGTATATCTTTCCATTGATCTGCAGAATACTTTGTTTTATCTAATAAATTTTCATTTACAATTGCTTTAGAAATTTTTCCATTTTGATTTACAACAACATACCCATCATTGTTATTTTTATAAGAATTATCTGTATTAGTCTTATTATAATTTGTATTACTGTTACCTGTATTGTTTATTGAATTATAATTTGCATTACTATTATTATCGTTGACTTTATTTTGTGTACCTACTTGTGATTGCCTTTTTTGCTCTAAGATCTTTTGTTCTTCTATTTTTTTCGCTTCGGCTTTTTTTTCTTCTTCCAATTTTTGTTCAGCAGCTCTTTTTTCTGCAGTTATATCTTTTACTTGAATATTACCAATACGAATATTTTTCACAATTAATTTTTTCTCAGATTCTTCAGAAGAATTTACTTGGGTGATAATATCGTAGTCTCTAGTGGTCGTTAGGTGTCCTCCACCAAATCCAGGTAAATCGTCATTCGAAATTACCACAGGAAAATCCCCATTAGCTTCTAAAAAAAGACCGGGATCAGATCCTCCAATTTTATCTGCTTTGCTAGTACCATCAATAAAATCAACTATTGATTGAAAGTTGACCCACAGCTGATGATTCGTATAATTGTGAATTTTAAATTTAACAACATTCCAAATTGGGACACTTTTTTTTTTGACAAGTTCTGATTCCAGAACACCAGGTCCATTATAAACAAATGCCTGAATAGAAATTCTTGTATCCGAGAACAATGATTTTTCCATAAGTTGATGAGTGTACCTTTGGTATTGGCCATGAGCATTGTTCTGAATAAGAAAAATAATAACTAAAAATATAATTCTATTATAAAGACTCATAATTTAATGGATAATTTTCATTAAGACAATTTACAAAATAAAATTTATTATAAAAAAGTTGGGAAAATAAGTTACAGCTTAAAATACTATAATTGAAAACAAAAAGAATAGATAATTGAATATAAATTATTCTTTTTCAACACTTTCTATTATATCAAGATAGGATTCCCTATACTTCACATATTCATATATTTAGTTCAAAAAATATCATTACTATTCAATAGCTTTTACTATTGAACCAAGAGTGATAAATTTTTCATTCTCAAGAAGAAACAACAAAGGACCCACGATTTAACGTAAGTCCTTGATTTTTCATGTAGCGAGAACGAGATTTGAACTCGTGACCTCAGGGTTATGAAGATTATCTGAGAAAATGAAGACGTTGATTTGTAGTTGGTTGTGTTTTGACAAAACCGAAATCAACCGATTTTAACCTATTTCAGTAGGTGTTTTCCTCACGCAGTGGTAAATATTTTAAAAATATGTATTTACTGCAAACTCAAATTGACCAATAAACACATTTTTGAATGGGTTTATATTAGTTTGCTCATAAAACACTAACATCGCCTTCTTATATTCAATTGAATCTATTGTTCTAAATGAAATTGGACAATAATGATGATTCATCAAAATTGCATTACTAATGATTCTTGCCGTTCTTTTATTCCCATCTGAAAATGGTTGTATATAAGAAATTAGAACAAGAGCCAATAATGCTTTCTCAAATACATTCTTCTTTGAATTAATCAATTCACACATAGAATTAAGCGCTTCCTTTATCTGAAACTCATTTTCTAGAGGTTTATAATTGGTGCCAGTAATACCCACTCTCCCACTTCTTATATTTCTATTAATATCTAAATCATTAACTAAAATACTATGAATATCCTCAATCCCAGAAACCGTAATTGGATCAACATAATCCGTATGCCCAATAATAAAATCTAATGCAGCTTTATGATTTAACAACATAGTCGCTTCATTCTTTGTCTTACCAGCAGCAGTTTCTTGGTCTTTTAGTAACCTTTCTGTTTCTAACAAAGAATATGTATTCCCTTCAATTTGTGAAGATTTCCAACTCAAATCAATTGCTAACCTTTCTAATTCATTTTTATATTCAGTCATCGATAATTTCGATGAATTTGATGTAAACTTTTCCTGAAGTTTGTTTAATTGATCTAATTCTAAATTAGTAAAAATCGAAATTTTATGGAGTGTGTTAGTTATTAACTCACTATTAAACTTATCTTGAATCAGCCTATCATCAATCTCTTTTTCAAAATATTGTTCAACATCTATAGGACGTATAATATTATAAGAACTACTAATTTCATATTTCCTACTTTTTAGTTCACCAATGGCATTAATGAGCTCCTCAGCTACCAAATCTTGGAGTTTTCTTCTTAATGTCACAACGCTTATTTTAAGATTCAACCCATCTAGTATTTCCTGAGAAGTACATTTGGGATGATTCTTGATAAAGTCAATTATCTCAGCGTCTCTAATTTCAGATTTCTTTGGCATTGGTCAATTTATCGATCATAAAAATATGGTTTATCGATCAAAAAGTAATCAAAATGATCGATAAAGTAGTTTTATTTGATTGATAAAAACATAAAGTATTGATATTGAATAATTTGTAAAAAATTAAAGTGTTGAATTTTAATATGTTATGTTTTCACAAAACTGAAATCAACTGATTTGGACTGTTTTCAGGGGGTGTTTTCCTCACGCAGGGG
>Ga0214919_10008671_pt1 | contig 13309 bp, 9 predicted proteins | sample LL1503_MetaG_FD_177994 | JGI IMG/M metagenome (GOLD analysis project Ga0214919, IMG submission 177994) | Freshwater microbial communities from Lake Lanier, Atlanta, Georgia, United States - LL-1503 | ecosystem: Environmental > Aquatic > Freshwater > Lake | place: USA: Georgia | collected 2015-03-15
TCGATGGTGACGGTGGCCGCCGACTCCGGGCAATTGACCACATAGCCACACACCAACCATTGTGCATAGCTGAAAATGTTTTGACCAATCCAGGCCGGAGGCATGTAGGCCAGCACGTCTTCGCTGTGGGTCAGCTTGTCAAATTCGGCGCCCGCATCGGCGCGGTCAATCAAGGAGCCGTGCGTGTGCACCACGCCTTTGGGGTTGCCCGTGGTGCCGGAGGTGAAGAACATCGCGGCCACATCGGTGTACTGCGCTTTCTCAACTTCATTAGCGTAAAACTGCGGGTGCTGCTGCGCAAATAAGCTGCCGGCAGCAATCAAGGCTTCCAATGACCCCAGCCCAGCTTCGGTGTATTTGCGCAGTCCGCGGGGGTCGTCAAAGTAAATATGGCTCAGCTGCGGGCACTGTTCGCGCACCTCCAGCATCTTGTCGACTTGCTCCTGGTCTTCAACCACGCAAAACCGGACTTCGGCATTGGTGATCGGGAACACGCATTCGGCCGCGGCCGCGTCTTGGTACAAGGGCACAGGGATCGCGCCCAGCGACTGCGCGGCCAACAGGGTGGCGTACAAACGAGGGCGGTTGGAGCCCACAACGATGATGTGCTCGCCCCGCTGCAATCCCGCTTGGTGCAGCCCACACGCCACCGACTGCACCAGCTGCGCCAATGCCGACCAGCTCATGCTCTGCCAAATGCCGAATTCTTTTTCACGCAGCGCAGCCGCGCCCGGACGCTGCTGAGCGTGCATGCGCATCAAGCGGGGAAAGGTTGTTTGCATCACCGGTTCTGTCTCCAATCGCAGCGCACCCACACGGATGCGCACCCATTCATGAGCGGATGCTAGGTCTACATTTGACGCTAAGTTGTCGTTTCAACGACAATTAAGGGAAGACCCTGATCACAACTGACCCGAGTCTGACAAAGGCACTGCGCATGACCCAAGCCCCTAGCGTCCACCAGCGCCGTCGTGCCCCGACGGCGACCGAACTGCAAGAAATTCCGTGGATGAGTTTGCTGACCGTCCAAGAGCGTGCGCAAGTCATTCCCCAATTGGTGGTGAGCGACCCCCAGCCGGGCGACTATGTCTGCCGGGTGGGACGGCCTGTGACCTATTGGTTTGGCGTGGTCTCGGGTTTACTGAAAATGAGCAGCGACAACGAAAGCGGCCAAACCATGACTTTCACTGGGATGCCACCCGGCGGTTGGTTTGGTGAAGGCACCGCGCTCAAGCGCGAGAGTTACCGCTACAACATTCAACCGCTGCGCCCCAGCCTCGTGGCGGGGTTGCCTGTGGACACGTTTCATTGGTTGATAGACCACTCGCTGGGGTTCAACCGCTTCATCATGAACCAGCTCAATGAACGACTGGGACAATTCATTGCCGCCCGCGAAATGGACCGGATGAACAACCCCGAACTGCGCTTGGCCCGTCACCTGGCCGCATTGTTCAATCCGGTCTTGTTTTCAGGCGTGGGTCAAGTGCTGCGCATCACCCAGCAAGAGCTGGCCTATCTGGTGGGACTGTCGCGGCAACGCGTGAACGAAGCCTTGAAAGTCTTGGAAGCGCGTCAGCTCATCCGCGTCGAATACGGCGGCTTGCGGATTTTGGATCTGGATGGACTTCGAACAGCGCAATTCATGTAGGGAAAACTCAAGCAGCGACGGTTCAAAACAGCGGACAATCGGTCAACTTCTTTTTTGCCCCGCCACTCCATGACACAGCCCCCGGCTTTCAAACGTGCGCCCCGCCCAGAAGGCAAAGGCGAAACGGCCGCGCCCAGCGGTACCTCGCGCCTGAACAAACGCATGGCCGAGTTGCGCATGTGCTCACGCCGCGAAGCCGATGCTTGGATCGAGCAAGGCTGGGTCCAGGTCAACGGCCTGCCCGCCAGCATGGGCCAGCAAGTGACGTTGTCGGACCGCATCACGGTGGACAAAGCGGCCGAGCTGCAACAAGAACGCCAAGTGACCATCCTCTTGCACAAACCCATGGGCTATGTGAGCGGCCAGGCCGAAGACGGACACCAACCGGCCATCACCCTGATCAACCCACGCAGCCACTGGATGGGCGATCCGTCCAAGATGCGTTTCACGCCGCCCCACCTGCGCAACCTGGCCCCTGCAGGGCGCCTGGATATCGACTCCACCGGCCTGTTGGTGCTGACGCAAGACGGTCGCGTGGCGCGTCAATTGATTGGCGAGGACACGGAGATGGAAAAAGAATATTTGGTGCGCGTGGCCTACACGGGCCACGAAAACACCGCCGCGGCATCGGCCGCATCCGCCACCTATGGCGGTAAAGCCACGCAGCTGAGCAGTATCGACGAGAACGACCGCGTGACGAGCAATGTGCAAGCAGTCTTTCCAAAAGCGCAACTCGAGCGCCTGCGCCTCGGTCTGAGCCTGGACGGCAAGCCCCTGAAGCCCGCCAAAGTGGAATGGCAAAACCCAGAACAGCTGCGCTTTGTGCTGACCGAAGGCAAAAAGCGCCAGATCCGCCGCATGTGCGAACAAGTCGGCTTGAAAGTCGTGGGGCTTAAACGCATCCGCATGGGCCATGTGCAACTCGGCCAAATGCCTGCGGGGACATGGCGGTATTTGGGGCCGAACGAATCTTTCTGAAAGAAAGCACGAAGACCCTGAAATTCACCGCCGCCTTTTGCACCGCTGGAACAAGGAAGTGGGCGCACAAGTGCTTTGACTCTCTTGAAATCATTTCGGTCGCCCCCAACTTTAGATTGTCTTGTTTTTTTCTGACCTTTTGTATTCACCATTTGTATCGCCATGAGTAAACAAACCCATTCCTTCCAAGCCGAAGTGTCGCAGCTGCTGCACCTGGTCACCCATTCGCTGTATTCCAACAAAGAGATTTTCTTGCGCGAGCTGATCTCTAACGCCTCAGACGCCTGCGACAAGCTTCGCTTTGAAGCGCTGAACAATTCAGCACTGTTTGAAGACGCGCCCGAGTTGCAAGTACGCTTGTCGTTTGATGACAAGGCCAAGACCTTGACTATCACAGACAATGGCATTGGCATGACAGAACAAGAGGCCATTGAGCACTTGGGCACGATTGCCAAGAGCGGGACCAAAGACTTCATGAACAAATTGAGCGGTGACCAAAAGTCAGACGCACAATTGATTGGCCAGTTCGGCGTGGGCTTTTATTCGGGCTTCATCGTGGCCGACAAGATCACCGTTGAAACCCGCCGTGCGGGCACTGCGGCTGCTGAAGGCGTGCGCTGGATCAGCGGCGGCACAGGCGATTTTGAGGTCGAGAGCATCACCCGCGACGAACGCGGCACCAGCGTGATTTTGCACCTGCGCGAGGAGGCAACGGAGTATGCCAACACCTGGAAGATCAAAGAGATCATTGGCAAATACTCTGACCACATCAGCTTGCCCATCTTGATGGAAAAAGAAGAGTGGAAAGACGGCGAGCTGCTGGACCCCCAGGACGAAAAAGGCGGCCGCCAACCGGGCGGCATGGTCAAGACAGGGGATTGGGAGCCGGTCAACAAGGCCAGCGCCTTGTGGACGCGCCCGAAGAAAGACATCACGGACGCGCAATACCAGGACTTTTACAAACAGATCAGCCGCGACTTTGAAGCGCCGCTGAACTGGACGCACAACCGCGTTGAAGGCAGCACCGAATACACGCAGCTGCTCTACATCCCCAGCAAAGCACCGCAAGACCTGTGGAACCGCGACAAGAAAGCCGGTATCAAGCTGTATGTCAAACGCGTGTTCATCATGGACGATGCCGAGGCGCTGATGCCCAGCTACCTGCGCTTTGTCAAAGGCGTAGTGGACTCCGCTGACTTGCCGCTGAACGTGAGCCGCGAGTTGCTGCAAGAAAGCCGCGATGTGAAAGCCATCCGCGAAGGCTGCACCAAACGCGTGTTGTCGATGTTGGAAGATTTAGCGAAACACGACAAAGCGCCAGAAGCCACCGAGGGGGTCACTGACGTTCTTAGCGAAGAAGACCAAGTCAAGCTGGGCCAGTACACCAAGTTCTACGCCGAGTTCGGCGCCGTGCTGAAAGAAGGTTTAGGCGAAGACTTTGGCAACCGCGATCGACTTTTGAAATTGCTGCGTTTCGCCTCGTCCACCAATGACACCGTGGGTGTGAGCTTTGCCGACTACAAAGCCCGCATGAAGGAAGGTCAAGACGCGATCTACTACATCACCGCCGATACATTGGCCGCCGCCAAGAACAGCCCACAGCTTGAAGTCTTCAAGAAAAAAGGCATCGAAGTGCTGCTGATGACCGACCGCGTGGACGAGTGGGCGCTGAACTTTGTACAAGACTTTGACGGCACCCCGCTGCAAAGCGTGGCCAAGGGCGCGTTTGACTTAGGCAAACTGCAAGACGAAGAAGAAAAGAAAGCCGCTGAAGAAGTAGCTGAAACTTTCAAACCGCTGTTGGCCAAGCTCAAAGAAGCCCTGAAAGACAAAGCCGAAGATGTGCGCGTGACCAGCCGCCTGGTGGACAGCCCCGCCTGCCTGGTGGTGACCGACGACGGCATGAGCATGCAACTGGCCCGCATGCTCAAGCAAGCCGGTCAACAAGCACCTGAAGTCAAGCCCGTGCTCGAAGTGAACCCCGAGCACGCACTGGTCAAAAAGCTCGACGGCTCGGTGCACTTCCACGACCTGGCCCACATCCTGTTTGACCAAGCCGTGCTGGCCGAAGGCGGCATGCCCGCAGACCCTGCGGCTTATGTGAAGCGGGTGAATGCCTTGTTGAGCTGATCGCGCCAGGTTATCCCGGACCGGGTCCGGGATGCTTGTCCCATCAACCCGCGGCCTCGGACTCGTTCTTGCCTTCGGCGCGGTAACCCTCCAGCACGTCCTCCCAAGGCACCACCCCCACACGCTCGGCCCAGGTCTGCCATTGCGCAACCAGTTCGCGAACAATTTGGGGGCTCACCGCAGCAAGATCCTTCGTTTCGGCCCGATCGATGTCCATGTCGTAAAGCTCCCAGGGCTTGGGGTACTCGCGCACCAATTTCCAACGACCCTGCCTGATGGCTGCGTTGCCAGTGTGCTCCCAAAACAAAGGATGGTCAGTTGGTGTGCCTCCGCGCAGAGCTGACAAAAAGCTGCAGCCTTCGTATTTCGGAACAGCTCGATCCTTGAAGTTTTCGGGGTAAGGGACCTGCGCTGCCTCCAGGATCGTCGGCAATACGTCGGTGAGCTGAGATGGCGCACGGACAATCGTGCCGTTGTCCAGTTCGCCAGCAGGCCAATGCACGATCAAGGGTGTGGAAATACCGCCCTCATGCGTCCAGCGCTTGTAAAGCCGAAAAGGGGTATTTGACAGGTTGGCCCAGGCACGGCCATAGCTTGCATAGGTGTCTTCCGGTCCCGGGACAATGGCGGGTTCGTTGCCGACTTGAAGATCGCGTCCATTTCGGGGTTTCAAGCGATTCAGGTCAGGCCTGCGTTGCTTGAACGCTTCGGCACTGCCGTCGAGCGGAAGGACTTCGGCACAGGCCCCGTTGTCCGACAAGAAAAACACCATCGTGTTCTCAAGTTGACCCGTCTCCTCCAGTGTGGCGAGGATGTCGCCGACGCCCTGATCCATCCGGTGCATCTGGGCTGCATAGACCTCCATGCGGCGAGCTTCCCAGGCTTTGTTTTCCGCATATTCCCACGCGGGCTCCTCAGGGTCGCGCTCGCACTCGCTCACCGCATCTGCCAGCAGCCCGGATTCGCGCAGGCGCTGCATTCGTCGTTCACGCAGCACGTCCCAGCCTTCGTCGTAGCGACCACGGTATTTGGCAATGTCCTGTTCTGTCGCCTGCAGCGGCCAGTGCGGCGCGGTGTAGGCGACATACATGAAGAAGGGCTGATTGATCTGCGATTTTTCACGCACAAAGGCGCAGGCTTCCTGCGTGATCGCGTCGGTGTAGTAGTAGCTCGAACTGTCCGTGGCTTCGGCCTCTGCGTTGCGTTCCCCGCGGGTCAGCGATGCGGGCTGGAAGTAGGAGCAAGAACCCGCGAGCGTTCCGTAAAAGTGGTCAAACCCACGTCGTGTGGGCCAAGCCTCGTTGGCCTGGCGGATGTTCGAGGCTAAATGCCACTTACCAACCAGGGACGTCGCATAACCTGCTGCAGACAAGATTTCGGCAACGGTCACGCATCCATCATTCAGGGAGCCCGGGTAGCCATGCGGGCGATCGTCCTTCGTGAGAATGCCGATCCCCGTCTGATGCGGATGCAGGCCGGTCAACATCGACGCCCGTGACGGGCTGCAACGGGCCGTGTTGTAGAACTGGGAGAAGCGCACCCCCCCCGCAGCCAAGCGGTCGATGTTGGGCGTTTCTATCTCGCTGCCGTAACAACCAATGTCGGAAAACCCCATGTCATCGGCCAGGATCAGGAGTACGTTGGGTTTTCTTGCCATGGGTTTTAATAAAAGGGCACCGCTTGTTGTCCAGGATCAGTCGAAGCTGATCTTTGATTTTTTAACGATTTGACCAATGTGCTCATAGGACCTCTGCAGCGCTTGGCCATACTCAACTGGTGTCGATGCAAGGGGGGCGAATCCAGAATTTTCCAGTTGTTGACGGATGTCAGGCTGCTCCAGGAGTCGTTTGATTTCGGCGTTGATCCGGGTCACTGCGGCTTCAGGCGAGCCGATCGGCATCAGCAAGCCCCAGTAGTTGCCAAACGAGAAGCCCGGCACGCCCGATTCTGCGATGGTCGGCACATTCGGCAGCACCGGTATGCGTTCAGCAGTGACCGCCAGGGCTTTAAGTTTGCCGGCCTTGACCTGCGACAGGGCGCTGCCGTCGATCAACAAGTCGATATGCCCGCCCAGCAAGTCATTGAGCGCTGGCGCACCGCCACGGTAAGGGATGTGGGCAATATCGACACCCGCCGCCGCCTGCAATGCTTCGAGGCACAGGTGTCCCATGGTGCCATTGCCTGCGGTGCCGCACTTGTATTTGCCAGGGTTTGCCTTGGCAAGTGACAAAAACTCTTGGAACGACTTTGCAGGAAAAGCAGGCAGAGCGGTCACGACGATCGAGACTTTGGCCAGGGTCGAGACGGCGACAAAGTCTTTGGCGGGGTCGTAGGGTACATTGGATTGCGCATACCGGCTGACCACAAGATCGCTCAGATTGCCCAGTCCCAAGGTGTGGCCATCGGCGACTGCACGGGCAGCGGCTGTCATCCCGATCACGCCACCCGCACCGGCGCGATTTTCCACGACCACAGGCTGGCCGAGTGCCTTGGCCAGGGGCACAGAGAAAATGCGGGCCAGGATATCCGTGTTGCCACCCGGCGGGTTAGGGACAATCATGGTCACAGCCTTGCTCGGATAGTTGATCTGCGCAAGCAGGACTGAGGGCAGAACGATTGCAGCCGCACCTGCAGACGCAGCGCCGAGAAAGGCGCGGCGTTTGAAAGGGGCTTCGGTCAAGCGCTTGCCCGATTGCAGTGACAGGCCAGTCATGGGGTTCACAAGATGTCTCCGGTTTTGATGTGCCGAACGGGCTCGACGGCGAGGGTTCCGAGTAATCTAATCCCTGGTGTCTGAATTCGGTATTACTCAGGCAAGCAAGTGCCCCATGCCTTTGGAGATATACCACTTGACACCGATGTGTGAGCCCCTCATTCAGGCAGGCCTCCCCCGGGGATCTATTGGGATAAAAGGGGAAATCCCTCTTTCACATGGCGGCGCACGACGTCATAGACCGCCCGGCAGGCTTGTGTCGGCGCGGTCTGCGATGAAAACCGAAGTACGATGTTGCGATCAAGGCTCGGCTGGACGATGCGGGAAGCTTGCAACTCAAGGCGGGCAACATCCGCGCGCACGGCGCTCAATCCTACGATGGCATAAATACCACCTGCAGCCACCATTTTTTTCTGAAGATTCAGGCTGTCGCATTCGAGTCGGATGTTCAAATGGATACCTCGCCGGCTGGCCCAATGCTCCAGCACGTTATGAAAAGCATACGGTCGGCCTGGAACAACCAGGGGGATGTTGTTCAAAAGATCAAAAGCAAGCGTCTCTGCCGCTGTTAACGGGTCCCCGGGCGCACTGATCAGGACATGTGACATTCTCGCAATACCGTCTCCTCGGCCACTTCGGCCGCGTGTATTCTCGGAAAAAAGAGCGATGTCAAGCTCGCCACGTTCCAGGCATTCCGACACTCGCCCGCTCATGCCATTGACCACGTGCAGTCTGACCTTCGGAAATAGTCGCGCCAGCTCCTCATAGATCGGCACACACAGCGAGTCGGCGAGAGAGTCGATGATCCCAATCCGAACGAGTCCGGTCGGCTCCCTGAGCATGCCGGAAGCGTCTTGCGCCAGGAGTTGTCCCGCCAGAACCCAGGCCTCAACGCGGGGATAAAGGCGCTGGCCGATTTCATTCAAGCGCACGCCACGCGCCGTTCGCTCGAAGAGCTTTCCGCCACAGGACCGCTCGATAGCGCCAAGTTGGCGACTGATCGCCGATTGGGCGACATCGCGTGCGGCAGCGGTGTCCGTCAAACTGCCGCACTGCGCGATCTGAAGAAACAATTGCCATTGGTCGACGGAGAGTGGCGAAGTCATTGCAGTGGGTGTTAGGGGTGGGTGCGCAGGTTTTGAAATGCTGCGTTGGGTGAATCCCGCGGTTCTTTTCTTATTCTATTGGGCGCTAACGCCTTTTAGCTCGCATCTTATCGTCTTCATGCGCACGGCCTTCTAAGGCCAGCTCTCGGCAGATTTCTTGACCTGCTTTAAAACTCAAAATTACAAGTAACCCAAAAGACAAGCCCACTCCCATTCATCCGCTAAATTGCCCCCATGAACACCCTCCCCGCCGACCCCTCGCTCATCGATTCCCGTCAAGCCGCCTGGCGCCTGCTTGTCACGCTGGGGCTGGTGGTGCTGGGCAACAGCAGCATGTACATTGTCTCGGTGGTGCTGCCGGTGGTGCAGTTAGAGTTTGGTGTGGGGCGGGCCGATGCGTCGCTGCCTTACACGCTGATGATGATCAGCCTGGGCCTGGGCGGTTTGCTGACGGGGCGCATGGCCGACCGACACGGGCTGATGCCGGTGCTGTGGGTGGGCGCGCTGGCGGTGTGTGGCGGCTTTGTGTGGGCGGGCATGTCGGGCAGCATTTGGGCCTTTGCCTTGGCGCATGCGCTGATGGGGTTTGTGGGCAGTTCGTCCACCTTTGCGCCTTTGATGGCCGACACCGCTTTGTGGTGGAACCGCCGCCGGGGCATTGCCGTGGCCATTTGCGCCAGTGGCAACTACATTGCGGGCACGATCTGGCCGCCACTGGTGCAGCGCGGCATCGAGACTTTGGGTTGGCGTCAGACCTACATCATGCTGGGCATCTTTTGTGGTGTGGGCATGTTTTTGCTGGCCCTTCTCATGCGCCAGCGCCCGCCATTGGTGACGCTGACACCGGCCAACGCCGCTGCGCCGGTGCTGGACCACAACCGTCCCTTTGGCCTGAAACCCTCGCACGCGCAAGGCTTGCTTTGCGCAGCGGCTGTCGCGTGCTGTGTGGCCATGTCCATGCCGCAAGTACACATCGTGGCCTATTGCACCGACTTAGGGTTTGGTGCGGCACGCGGAGCCGAGATGCTCTCGCTCATGCTGGCCAGCGGCATCGTCAGCCGCCTGGTGTTTGGTGTGATCAGTGACCGCATTGGCGGCATCCGCACTTTGCTATTGGGCTCCATGTTGCAGGGTGTTGCGCTGCTGATGTTTTTGCCTTTTGACGGCATGGTGCCGCTGTACCTGGTGTCGGCCATGTTCGGGCTTTTTCAGGGCGGCATCGTGCCCGCCTACGCGATCATCATCCGCGAACATTTTGACCCCAAAGAAGCCGGCGCTAGGGTGGGCGCCGTCATCATGGCCTCGCTTCTGGGCATGGCCTTGGGCGGCTGGATGTCGGGCTGGGTGTTTGACTTGACGGGCAGTTACCACGCGGCCTTTTTGAATGGCATCGCCTGGAACCTGCTCAACCTGTGCATCGCCAGCTGGCTGTTCTGGCGGGTGCGTCAAGCGGTCTGAAACACGCAAGCACGTTCAGGCCTTCGAGGGCCGTGCCCTTGTTTCTTCTGCTACTCGATCACGGTCAGCTGCGTGGTGTCAATTTCGATCCACACCGGCTCATTCACCTCGAAAACATCCTGGGGCCTCGCGGTGACCCGCAGGGCTATCTCGATCCCCGGCACGGTCACGTGATAGTCCCAGTATTCCCCGAGGTAGGCGCGGCGCTGCACGCTGCCCTTTACGCAGCAGGCGGCGCTGTTCAAGCCAGGTTTCTGCTTGAGCAGGTGAATGCTTTGCGGTCGGATCGACACCAGCACGTCCTGTGGCAGAGGAGCCTCGGCCTGCAATGACTGCATGGGCACCGAAAAGCCGCCAAAGTGCACTTCATCGCCGCTGGATTTCCCATCGATAAAGTTAGTACGCCCAATGAACCCGGCGACAAACCGCGTCTTGGGTCGACCATAAAGCGCATACGGCGCATCGATCTGTTCCAAGCGGCCCTTGTTCATCACGGCGATTCGATCAGAGGTCACCATCGCCTCGGCTTGGTCATGGGTCACGTACACCATGGTGATCTTGAACTCGTCGTGCAGCCGGCGGATCTCAAAGCGCATCTCCTCGCGCAAGTTCGCATCCAGGTTGGACAGCGGTTCGTCCAGCAGCAGCACGGAGGGCTTGACCACAATGGACCGCGCCAGGGCCACCCGCTGCTGCTGCCCGCCACTCAGTTCAGCCGGATAACGGTCGCGCAAATCGCCCATCTGCACCACCTCAAGGATCTCACCCACGCGCCGGCGGATCTCGTCGGCCTTGATATTGCGGATCTTCAGACCAAAGCCCACGTTCTCCGCCACAGTCATGTTGGGCCAGATGGCGTAGCTCTGAAAGATCATTGACATCTGCCGCTTTTCCGGCGGCAGGCTGGAGGCGGGTGAAGAAATCACCTGGCCATCCAACTCGATGGTGCCGGCCGTGGGCGTCATGAATCCCGCGATCATGCGCAGCGTCGTCGTCTTGCCACAGCCCGAAGGCCCCAGCAATGAAACAAGCTCACCTTCCTCGAGTTCGAGATTGAAATTATCGACGGCGGTGAAGTCACCGAACGTGCGGGATACGTTGCGCAGCACCAGCTTGCTCATGTGGGGGCCCTCCGAAGCATGAAGTCACGACCCATCAGGCGAAAACCGATCAGGATAAAGACCACGGTAATGAACACCAGAATCAGCCCGATGGCCGCCAGCATCTCGAAATTTCCCTCGTCACTCTTGTCGAACAGCAACACCGAGAGCACCTGCGTATTGATCGAATACAGGAAAATGGCGGTGCTCAACTCGCGTGTGGCCGGGATGAATACCAAAATGAACGCACCGGCCAGACTGCGTTTGAGTAGCGGCATCACGACGCTGCGGATCGCGGTAAAGCGGGTGCCGCCCAGAATGCGAACCGCATCTTCAAGTTCAGGATTGATGCTGCGGATAGCCGAGCTGCAGTTGACGTAGGCGATCGGTAAAAAGCGCGTAGCAAAGGCCAGGATCAAGATCCACGCAGTGCCATACAACAACAAGGGTGGGTTGGTATAGGCCGCATAGAAGCCAATCGCCAGAACGATACCCGGAATGACGAAAGGTGCCATCGTGAGAAACGACAGCAGACCGCCCACGTGTTTGCCGACCAGTTGCCGGTTCACGACGTACGCAACGCACAGCGCGAGTGTGATCGCAATAATGGACGCTGCGCCCGCATACATGAAGGTATTCAGCGTTGCGTTGCGCGTCAGGTTGTTCTCGAACATGGTGAAGTACAGGTTGTCCAGCGTCAGGTTGTCCAGCGTGAACCCGCGTCCCCAAGCCTTGGCCAACGCGGCCTGGCAGATGACGACCATCGGCATGAAAAAAGACAGCGTGCAGACGCCCAGGCAATAGCCGAGCATCGGCCACTTCCAGCGGCCCAGGGGTATCAAGCGACGTTCGCCCCCCTTGCCCGACAAAACGGCATAACCTTTGCGGCTGGTAATGCGCCGCTGCAGCCAGAACAGCAACACCGTGATGCCCAGCAGAGGCATTGCATATGCCGCTGCGACACCCACCCGAGGCGGGTACTCGAAGAACTGCCACAGCTGGGTCGTTACCACATGGAACCGGCCTGGCAGTGCCAGCAAGGCGGGGGAGCCGAACAGCGCAATGGCTTCCAGGAACACCAGGATGAAGGCCCCCAGAATCGCAGGCAGCACCAGTGGCAGTGTGATGGACAGGGACGTGCGCAAGCTGCCGGCGCCGAGGATGTTCGCTGCGTCCTCCATTTCCGAGGAGACGAGATCGAGCGCGGACTTGGTGAACACGAATACGTAGGGAAAACTGTAGCAGGCGATGACAAAAATCAGCCCGGGCATGGAGTAGATGTTGAAAGGACCCTTTTCCATGCCGGTCATTTCGACCACCAGTTGGTTCAACCACCCGGCATTGGGACCGGCCAGCAGAATCCAACCCACTGCGCCCAGATAAGGCGGAATGATGAACGTGCCCAGTATGGCGACCCAGATCAGGCCTTTGGCAGGCATGTCGGTGCGGGAAAGCGCCCACGCCAGCGGTACGCCGAAGACGAGGCACAGACTCGCAGCAGAAACGCCCAGGATGAGCGAATTCAGCAGGGCTTCGACATACCGCGCGCGGCCGTAGGCGACAAAGTAGTTGGACAGGGTAAAGGCCCCATCCGGCTGCTGAAAGCTGACCACCAGCAGGCGCAGCAACGGATTAACGACCAGGAACAGCAGCACGCCAATGGCCAACATCCACACCCAGGCCGACTTGTCCAGATGCCGCCACCATTGACCAAACACGGAAGGACTGGCCGTTACCCTCGGGGAGCGCATATCAGCTGCCTCGCTTCACATCTAGACGCCGAAAGTATCACGGAACTTATCCTTCACTTCCGGGATGCCCTTGGTGATCTCATCCTCTGTGGGCCGAATGATCTTGACCTCTTCCAGTGGCTTGGCACCAGGACCTGGTTTGATGCCTTTGATGACCGACAGCGAATGGCTCTTGACCTGGGTCTCGGCGGCTTCCTTGTCCAACAAGAATTCAATGAAAAGCTTGCCGGCGTTAGGCGATGGCGCGTTCTTCGGAACGGCGCTTGGGGACACCATGAGCAAGGCGCCATCCGTCGGATAAATGACGCTCAAAGGGTTGCCTTTGTCGCGGCTGAGCAGGGTCGTCGCCTCGGGGCCGGCGGCCACCCAGCGCTCCTTGGCGTTCAGCATGGTCACCGTGTCGTTGACAGAACGGCCGATCTGCG
>Ga0214919_10008673_pt1 | contig 13307 bp, 12 predicted proteins | sample LL1503_MetaG_FD_177994 | JGI IMG/M metagenome (GOLD analysis project Ga0214919, IMG submission 177994) | Freshwater microbial communities from Lake Lanier, Atlanta, Georgia, United States - LL-1503 | ecosystem: Environmental > Aquatic > Freshwater > Lake | place: USA: Georgia | collected...
CTCGCATTGCGCTTGCGTCTGGCTAATGCTTGCAATCTGCGCTTGTGCTGCCTCCAGGCTCAAGTCCTGACGGTACAAAGCTTTGTGCATCGCTTTGACGCCGGAGATACGCTCAGGCGAAAAACCGCGCCTGCGTAAGCCTTCGTAATTCATGGAGCGCGCTGCCGCTGGCTGGCCTTGGCACATCACAAAAGGCGGCAGATCGGCAAACAGGAGCGAACACATGGCTGTCATGCTGTGCGCACCGATGCGGACAAACTGGTGCACAACCGTAAAACCACCCAAAATCACCCAATCGCCGACATGCACATGGCCGGCCAGTTGGGCGTTGTTGGCAAATATGGTGTGGTTGCCGACCTGGCAGTCGTGCGCCAGGTGCACATAGGCCATGATCCAGTTGTCGTCACCCACGCGGGTGACGCCGACGTCACCTGGCGAGCCGATATTGAAGGTACAAAACTCGCGGATGGTGTTGCGGTCACCGATCACCAACTCGCAGGGCTCACCGCCATACTTTTTATCCTGGGGGATGGCCCCTAGCGAGTTGAACTGAAATATCCGGTTATCACGCCCGATGGTGGTATGGCCTTCGATCACACAATGCGGACCGATCGTCGTCCCTGCGCCAATGCGCACATGCGGGCCGATCACTGTATAGGGGCCCACCGAAACGCCCGCATCGAGTTGCGCTCCGGCAGCAACCAGCGCGGTGGGGTGAATGGAGCTCATATCAATCCTTGGGGGCGATTCTGCGCATCGCGCAGGTGAGTTCCGCTTCCACGGCCGTCTCGCCAACCACGCTGGCGCGCGTTTTGAACTTGAAAATACCGGCTTTCATGCGCAGCAACTCCACCTCTAACACCAATTGATCACCGGGCTCGACGGGGCGCTTAAAGCGCGCTGCGTCAATACCGGCAAAGTAATACACCGATTGATCGTCTGGCGAGGCGTCCAGCGCGTCAAAGGCCAATAAGGCCGCTGCCTGGGCCAAGGCTTCGAGCATCAAGACGCCGGGCATGACGGGGCGGTGCGGAAAATGCCCCTCGAAGAAGGGCTCGTTGATAGTGACATTCTTCAAGGCCTTGATGGTCTTGCCCTTATCGATTTCCAAGACCCGGTCCACCATCAAAAACGGGTAGCGGTGCGGTAGTTGTTTGAGAATCTGGTGGATGTCCATCATTTTTTGGCGTCACTTTCGAGTTGTTTTATTCGCTCGCGCAAGCGATGTAGTTGTTTGAGCGAGGCGGCATTTCGCTCCCAGCTCGCATTGTCATCGAGCGGGAAAATGCCGGTGTAATGGCCCGGCTTGCTAATCGACTTGCTAACCAGGGTGCCAGCAGAAATATGCACATGGGCTGCAATCTCCAAGTGGCCCAGCACAATCGCTCCGCCGCCAATCGTGCATTGCGGACCGATGACGGCACTTCCCGCGATGCCAGCGCAGCCCGCAATGGCGGTGTTACGCCCAATGCGCACGTTGTGCCCCACCTGTATCAGGTTGTCCAGCTTTACGCCGTCTTCTATCACCGTGTCTTGCAAAGCACCGCGGTCAATACAGGTATTGGCACCAATTTCCACATCGTCGCCGATAGAAACCGCACCCAATTGCTCAATTTTTTCCCAGCGGTCGCCATCCGGTGCAAATCCGAATCCATCCGCACCGATGACCACGCCCGAATGCAAAAGGCAACGTTGGCCTACCGTGCAATCTTCGCCTACCGTGACCCGGGCTCGCAATTGGCTGAGCGCGCCAATGCGAGCGCCCCGCTCGATGACGCACAAAGGACCTACCGTGGCGCTGGGATGCACTTGGGCCGAAGCATCAACGACCGCGCTGGGGTGCACGCCACACTGCCAACCTAGCGGAGCGCGCGGCGCATCCATCGCCTTACGCCACCATTGGGTTAGGCGCGCAAAGTACAGGTAGGGAGCGTCGGAGACGATACAGACCCCACGCGCTAGAGCCGTGTCTTTTAAATCGGGAGGGACGATAACGCACGAAGCCTTGCAGATAGCCAGTCCTTGCCGATACTTGGGGTGGCTGACAAAACTTAGCGCGCCTGGCCCTGCGCTGTCCAAGGGCGCCAGGGAATCGATCCGCGTGTTACCATCCCCGTGCAGCTCACCACCGAGTGCTGCAACGATGTCGTGCAGAAGGATGTCAGGCACGCAGGTAGCGGGTTCCAGCTTACTTGGCGCCCGAAGTATTTAATAGCTTGAGCACTTTTTCCGTAATGTCATGGCGTCCATTGCTGTAGACGACTTCCTGCACTACTAAATCGTATTTTTCGTCATCCGCGACTTTGCGCACCGCTTTATTGGCTTTCTCCAGCACTTGCTGCAATTCTTCATTGCGCCGACCATTGAGATCCTCTTGGTACTCACGCTGCTTGCGCTGCAAATCGCGGTTTAGTTCCGCACCTTCTTTTTGGCGTATCACCCGCTGCGACTCAGTTAATGTCGGCGCGTCACGGTCAAACTTCTCGCCAAAGCTTTTCAAGGCTGTCTGCAAATCGGCCAATTCCTTGCCGCGTTTGGAGAACTCTTGCTCCAATTTAGACTGCGCCGCCTTTGCAATCGCCGACTCAGTGGTGATGCGTTGGGTATTGATATAGGCGATACGCGATTCCTGCGCAAACGAGGAGGATACAACCAGCGCGGAAAGCGCAAAAACAGGTATTTGGTAGAGCAGTTTCATCAGAATGTGGTTCCAATTGTGAATTGAAGAGCTTGGATTTTATCGCTATCGAACTGGGTGAGAGGTTTGGCATAAGCAAGGCGTAGAGGACCGACTGGCGATATCCAACTGATACCCACTCCCACTGAGGATCGCAAATCCCCCAAGACAATGCCTTCTTCGGTTCCGTAGAGCCCGCCTGCATCGTAAAACGCATATACGCGCAGGGTTCGGTCGCTGCCGCCGCCGGGAAGTGGCGACAAAACTTCGGCATTGAAAGTCAACTTTTTGGTTCCACCCGTAGCCACCGCACCCAACGCCCGCTGCGCACCGGTAGTCAAACTCCCAGGCTCAAAGCCGCGGACGGACCCGATACCACCGGAGTAGTAATTTTTAAACAAGGGATAGGACTGGCCATTGGTAGGGGTGGCCAGCGACAGTTCTCCATTGAACGCCAGAGTTATGCGCTTGCTCAGCGGGAAAAACTGTTGCATCTGGGTGGTGCCGCGCAAATAGGTCAAATCTCCCGCCACGCTCCATTCCGCATTGGCTTTGATCAAACGGCCGGTGCTGGGTACTATTCCGCTATCACGAGTGTCACGACCCCAGCCGACAGTCAAGGGTATCGCTGCAGCAGTATGACCAAAGCTATTTATGAAGTCAGAAAAGGCTGGGGGCAACAATATACCCTCTTCAATGGTCGTGACGTCGTAGCCTGAGCCAAAATAAACCGTATCTGTCTCAGAGAATGGCACGCCAAAGCGAAGGCTGGCACCGACGTTCTTCAAAGCGTAGCTATCAACAGCAGCATAGGGTCGCGTGGTTCGGTAATAGAGATCGAAGCTCCGGGAAACACCATCCTGTGTGAAATACGGATCGGTGTTGCTGAACACATAGGTGGTATTGAGCTTGCTGGTATTGACTTCGATGCCCACGGAGCTTCCAGATCCAAAAGCATTGTCCTGCTTGAAACCAAAGTTCAAACCGAGGCCATCGGCGCTGGAATACCCTGCACCCAACTGAAGACTACCCGTAGGTTTTTCGACTACGGTGACGAGCAAATCTGCCTGATCGGGGAAGCCCGGTACCTCAAATGTGTCTAGACTCACCTCCTTAAAGTAGCCCAAACGGTCTACGCGGTTGCGCGAAGCACGGATTTTTTCACCGTCATACCATCCCGACTCCATTTGGCGGAACTCCCGGCGCACGACTTCGTCACGAGTCGTGTCATTACCTGCAATATTGATACGCCGCACATAAACACGGCGCGAGGGGTCGGCCCTGAGCGTGATCTCTACCCGGTTGGTGCTGCGGTCAATCTTGGTTTGCGCCTCCACTTGCGCGAACGCATATCCGAAGTTGGCGTAAAAGTCGGTAAATTCTTTGGTGGTCTGCGTCACTTCAATCACGTTGTAGGGTTCGCCGGGACGGATGGCAACCAAAGCTTTGAATTGCGCCTCTTTTTCTAGGAAATTACCGGCCAAACTGACTTTGGACACCACGTAGCGTTCGCCTTCGGTGATATTGATGGTGATGCCAATGTCCTGTTTGTTTGGCGCCATAGTGACTTGAGTCGAGTCCACCGTGAACTCTAAATAGCCACGCGATAGGTAATATGAACGCAGCGCCTCGATGTCTGTATTGAGCTTTGGGCGTGCGTAGCGATCGGACTTGGTGTACCAACTCAGCCAGCCGCCGGTATCCGAATCAAATAAACCCAGCAAAGTGCTTTCGGAGAAGGTCTGGTTGCCGATGATCTTGATCGACTGGATCTTGGCCGTATCGCCTTCGCTGACGGCGAAGCTCAAATTAACCCGGTTGCCTTCGACGGGGGTCACCGTGGTCACTATTTCGGCGGCATACATGCTGCGGTTGATGTACTGCCGCTTGAGTTCCTGCTCTGCTTTGTCTGCGAGGGCCTTGTCAAAGGGACGCCCCTCGGTCAGGCCGATGTCTTTGAGCGCCTTCACCAATACATCTTTGTCAAATTCTTTGGTTCCGGAAAAAGTGACCGATCCGACAATCGGACGCTCTGCAACAATCACCATCAACACTGCGCCGTCAACTTTGATGCGCACATCGTTGAACAAACCCAATGCGTACAAGGCTTTAATGGAGGTAGATGCCATCTCATCAGAGTAGCTGTCACCAACTCGCACCGGTAGGGAGGCAAATACCGTCCCGGCCTCAACCCGCTGCAAACCTTCAACCCGTATGTCTTTGATGACAAATGGTGTGAGCGCCATGGCCAATTGGGTGGACAAGACCAAGAACAGTAAAGTGAAAGTACGTAAAAAGTGCGCGAATGGGTGTTGCATAGTGACAGAACGTGGGATGCGCTTCGAAGAACCCAAAATAGGCCTCAGCGGCAAATGACATCAAGCGCCATCATAACGGGCTCAGGATGCGGCCTGGAAGAGGTGAACCAGGGAGCTTGCTTGGGAACGGGCCTCCTGGTCGATGGCTAAAAGGTCTTGCAGAGAAACCGGGGCCGCGGGGACAAAACGCGCCAAGGTCTCCAGGTTCACCGCATGGATCTGGTCAAAGCGGATTTGCCCGTCTAAGAAGGCTGCGACGGCTACCTCATTGGCGGCATTGAGAACCGCCGTCGTGCCGGGCACTGCGTCCAGAGCCTCCCAAGCCAGTTGCAATCCGGGAAAGCGCTGCTGGTGGCCCGGTTGGGAAAAGGTTTCAAAGGTCAATGCCGACAGGGCTGAAAAGTCGATCGCATTGGCACCCGAGACATGGCGGCCCGGCCAAGCCAGGCCATAGGCGATAGGCCCGCGCATATCCGGTGTACCCAACTGGGCTACGACCGAATGGTCCACAAATTGCACCATGGAATGAATCACGCTTTGGGGATGGATGATGACCTCAATCGTTGAAGGCACCACGCCAAACAAAAACTTAGCCTCGATCACCTCCAGCGCCTTGTTCATCATGGTGGCCGAGTCCACCGAAATCTTGCGCCCCATCACCCAGTTAGGGTGCGCGCAAGCCTCCTGCGGGGTGACATGACGTAAGGTAGCCGGATCGCGCGTGCGAAACGGTCCGCCCGAAGCAGTCAAAATGATTTTGTCGATCACCGATGGCCAAACCTGCGGGTTTTCCGGCAAAGACTGAAAAATGGCCGAGTGCTCGCTGTCAATAGGCAAAAGCGTGGCGCCGCCACGCTGGACGGCATCCATAAAGAATGCTCCGCCCACCACCAATGCCTCTTTGTTAGCCAAGAGCAGGCGTTTCCCGGCCAAAGCGGCCGCAATGCAAGAAGCCAAGCCTGCAGCGCCCACTATAGCCGCCATCACGGTGGTGACCTCATCGTGCGCAGCCACCCATTCCAAAGCTTGGGGACCCGAAAGCACTTCGGTTGTCAAACCCAGATCAGCCAAGGTACGCCTCAGCTCGCGGGCATGCGGCTCGCTGACCATCACGGCGTAGCGGGGCCTATATTGCACGCATTGGGCGGTCATGATGTCCACCCTACTATGGGCGCTCAGCGCAAAAATCCGGTAGCGGTCCGCCTGGCGTGCAATCACATCGAGCGTGTTGACGCCAATGGAGCCTGTAGAGCCCAAAATACTGACGGTTTGCATCACTGGCACCATGCGCAAGACCCCCTTAGCGGACACACAACAACATTGCCAGCGGCAGCACCGGCAGCAAGGCATCGATGCGGTCGAGCACGCCACCGTGTCCTGGTAATAACTGGCTGCTATCTTTAAACCCTGCTGCACGCTTGAAGAGCGATTCCAACAAATCTCCGGCGACACTCATGGTCGTTAAAAACGCGACCGCTACCACCATGAAAAAAGGGCCACCCTCTCCGAGTCGCCCATAAAGACTTAAAGCGCCCCATTGGCTAAGCGTTTCCCATCGGCGCCATAGGCATGCCAAAGCCATCACCAGCACCAAGCCGCCCAAAGCGCCTTCCCAGGTCTTGCCGGGACTGATCGCCGCTGCCAGTTTGCGTGCAATCCAGCGACCGCCCCATATACGACCGCAAAAATACGCGGCAACGTCGGCGCCCCATACCAGCACCAACACTGAAAACAAAAAATTGACGCCAATTGCGCGCGCTTGCACTAGGGCTAGCCAAGCGGAAAATAAGGCCACCATACCCGCACCCCATCGCACCGCCACGGGCACGCGCAGCCACGCATCCACCCCACCCCGCAAAAGACCACCAGCCATTAGGACCCAGGCAGAACCGACGGCCCACCACAACCAAGGCCAAGCCTGCGCGGTGCCGCCCTCGCGCCAGAAAATCAAACAAAGCAAGGTGCAGGCCACACCGCTAGCGCGCGCGGGCCAGCGGGACAAAGCACATAGTCGCGCCCATTCCCAGCCAGCAGCGCCCATCATCAAGGCGGTAAATAGGACAAAGGCCAGGGGGTCATCCGCCCAAACAGCTGGAATCAAAACCGCCAGCAGCAGCAGGGCAGTGATGACGCGCTGCTTTAACATGGGCAGGCGGGGTACAGAGAGGCACGGACCATGATGGCGCACAGGATTTGCGCTTTGCAGGCTTGACCGGTAAGCGCGTTGGTGGCCATCATTACAGCGCCTATACGGCCATGATCTCTTGCTCTTTGGCTGCAACCAACTTGTCGACGTCTGCAATGTAGCGGTCCGTCAATTTTTGGATGTCCGCCTCGGAGCGTTTTTGGTCATCTTCAGAAACCTCTTTGTCTTTTTCCAATTTTTTGACCGCATCATTGGCTTCGCGTCGCAAATTGCGTATGGCAACCTTGGCATTTTCGCCTTCGCTTCGCACCACCTTCGTCAATTCTTTGCGGCGCTCCTCGGTCATCATCGGCATGGGTACTCGGATCAGGTCACCCATGGAAGCGGGGTTCAAGCCCAGATCACTCTCGCGAATCGCTTTTTCTATCTTCGCACCCATACCCTTTTCCCAGGGCTGGATACCAATGGTGCGTGCATCGATCAAATTCAGGTTGGCCACCTGGCTCAGAGGCACCATGGAGCCGTAGTACTCCACCTGAACGGTATCAAGTAATGCCGGGTTGGCGCGCCCGGTTCGCACCTTGGTCAAGGTATTTTTGAAATTGGCGATGGATTGGTCCATCTTGCCTTCCATATGGCCCCGGATGTCTGCGATCGTCATACTCATCACTCCAAAATTTCAAACATGCACCAGTGTGCCCTCGTCCTCGCCCATCACTACGCGCTTGAGCGCGCCGTGCTTGAAAATCGAGAAGACCTTGATCGGCAGTTTCTGATCACGGCACAGGGCAAACGCCGCTGCATCCATGATGCCTAAATTTTGCTGCATCGCGCTGTCAAAGGTCAGGCTCGCGTAACGCTTGGCGGTAGGCACTTTTTTAGGATCGGCATCGTAAACACCGTCCACCTTGGTGGCTTTGAGCACAATTTGCGCTCCGATTTCCGCGCCCCGCAAGGCCGCCGCGGTATCAGTGGTAAAGAAAGGATTACCGGTACCCGCAGCAAAGATTACTACCTTGCCTTCTTCCAGGTATTGCAGCGCTTTGGGGCGAACATAGGGTTCAACCACTTGCTCAATACCAATGGCGGACATCACACGCGCTGTCAGACCGGCTTTATTCATGGTGTCGCCCAGTGCCAAGGCGTTCATAACCGTAGCCAGCATGCCCATGTAATCGGCGGTCGCGCGGTCCATACCCACGGACCCGCCAGCCACACCGCGGAAAATATTACCCCCGCCAATCACCACAGCAAGCTGAACCCCCAGACGGGTGACTTCAGCGATTTCGTCCACCATCCGGACAATGGTGTCGCGGTTGATACCAAACTGGTCATCGCCCATCAAGGCCTCGCCGGACAGTTTCAACAAAATTCGACTGTAGGCGGGCTTTATCTGGGTCATTTCAGCATCCGGGTGCGGCAAGTTAGTAAATATTTTGAGGCCGCCAAGCGTCGATTCAATCTATGCTCAATGCGGGCATGGCGGCTTAGTGAAGTTTAGGCGCCTTGTTTAGCGGCGGCAACCTGGGCGGCAACTTCGGCAGCGAAATCGTCTACCCGCTTCTCAATGCCCTCACCCACGACATAAAGCGTAAATCCGTGGACGGTCGTGGCGCAGCCTTTGAGCATTTGCTCCACCGTCTGCTTGTCATTCTTTACAAAGGTCTGGTTCAGCAGCGACACCTCTTTGAGGTATTTCTGCACACCGCCTTCAATCCGTTTAGTCACAATTTCAGCCGACTGCACGGGTTTGCCCGCCGCCGTCGCTACGGCCGCATCTTCAGCGGCTTTGGCAGCAGCGACAGAGCGCTCGCGTTCCACCAATTCAGCAGGAACGTCCGCACTGGACAAGGACACAGGCTTCATTGCGGCCACGTGCATTGCCACGTCCTTCGCGGCCACTGTATCGCCATCGAACTCCACCACCACACCGATACGGGTGCCGTGCAAATAGGAGGCTACTTTCGCATTCGATGCAAAACGCTGGAAGCGGCGGAAAGTCATGTTCTCGCCGATTTTTCCGATCAGACCTTTGCGGACATCTTCCAAGGTCGGGCCAAAGCCGTCCTGGCTAAAGGGCAAGTCCGCCAACGCGGCCAAGTCTGCCGGATTGTGCTCGGCCACCAAATGGGCCGCAGCATTGGACAAGGCCAAGAAGCTGTCGTTCTTGGTGACGAAATCGGTCTCGCAATTTACTTCGATCATGGCGCTAGCCTGCGCCTGGCTCGCGATCGCAACCACGCCCTCTGCAGTGACACGGGCAGCCGCCTTACCAGCTTTGCTACCCAATTTCACACGCAATAATTCTTCTGCCTTGACCATGTCACCTTCAGCCTCAGTCAGGGCTTTTTTGCATTCCATCATGGGGGCATCGGTTTTGCCGCGCAGTTCGGCGACCATACTTGCAGTAATTGCTGCCATTTCTTTACTCCGTAAAAAAATTAATCGGTTTCTTTGCTAAAAAAAAGGGGCTAGCAAGCCCCCTTTTGAGGGTTGCGGACGCGCTTAAGCAGCCTCTTCAACCTCAACAAACTCGTCTTCACTCTCTGCCACCACGGCCTTGACAAGGTCATCGACCGCATTGGCGCGGCCCTCGAGCACCGCATCGGCAATGCCGCGGGCGTACAAGGTGACGGCCTTGGAGGAGTCATCGTTACCAGGAATGACGTAATCAATGCCTTCGGGGGAGTGATTGGAGTCCACCACGCCAATGAGCGGAATGCCTAGTTTGCGCGCTTCTGCGATAGCGATCTTGTGGTAGCCCACGTCAATCACAAAAATGGCATCGGGCAAGGTCGCCATATCCTGAATGCCACCAATGTCTTTTTCAAGTTTGGACAATTCGCGGGCAAACATCAGTTGCTCTTTTTTGCTCATTGCATCAAGGCCGGCTTCCTGTTCAATCTTCATGTCCTTGAGACGTTTGATCGAGGTTTTCACCGTCTTAAAGTTTGTCAACATGCCGCCCAGCCAACGCTGGTCCACAAAAGGCATGCCTGCGCGTTTGGCTTCCATCGCCACGGTGTCACGCGCCTGGCGCTTGGTGCCGACCATCAAGACCGTGCCGCGCTTGGCAGACAATTGACGCACGAACTTACTCGCCTCCTGGAACATCGGCAAGGACTTTTCCAGGTTGATGATATGGATTTTGTTGCGATGGCCGAAGATAAACGGGGCCATCTTGGGGTTCCAAAAACGGGTTTGGTGTCCGAAGTGGACGCCCGCTTCCAACATTTCACGCATGGTGACTGACATAAATACTCCAAAGGTTAGGTCTTAAATCCGGTTCGATTTTTCCTCTGGGGCGCTAAGGCCCAAGAGGAACACCTTGATAGAACCGGTTTGTGATTAACTTCGCCGTCGCGCTGGCTATCAACCAGCGCGCCTTGCAAAGCCTTCTGATTTTACATCAGGTAGCGGTCGCCTCTTCCGACTTGGATCGCCCTTCCCGCTTGGGCAGCGGCTGGATATCGAGCAAAACTTCGGTTTTGGACTCGTCTTTGTCGTCCAGATCCACCGTTAGGCGGCCACCGTCGGTCAGGCGACCGAACAGCAATTCGTCGGCTAAAGCCCGGCGGATGGTGTCCTGAATCAGGCGCTGCATGGGTCTCGCGCCCATGAGCGGGTCAAAGCCCTTCTTGCCCAAATGCTTGCGCAGTTTGTCCGTAAAGGTAACTTCCACCTTCTTCTCGGCCAACTGGGTTTCCAGCTGCAGCAAGAACTTGTCCACCACCCGCAAGATAACGTTTTCGTCCAGGGCCTTAAAGCCCACAATCGAATCGAGCCGGTTGCGGAACTCGGGAGTGAACAAGCGCTTGATATCGATCATTTCATCGCCCACTTCACGGGGATTGGTAAAGCCGATCGTGGCCTTATTCATGGTTTCGGCACCCGCGTTAGTGGTCATGATGATGATCACATTGCGGAAATCGGCCTTGCGCCCGTTGTTATCGGTCAAGGTGCCGTGGTCCATGACCTGTAGCAACACATTAAAAATATCCGGATGCGCTTTTTCGATCTCGTCGAGCAGCAACACGCAATGCGGTTTTTTGGTGACAGCCTCGGTCAACAAGCCACCTTGGTCAAAACCGACATAACCCGGAGGGGCGCCGATCAAACGGCTGACCGCATGGCGCTCCATGTACTCGCTCATGTCAAAGCGCAGCAACTCAATACCCATGATGTAGGCCAACTGCTTGGCCGCTTCAGTTTTGCCAACGCCGGTGGGGCCACTGAACAGGAAAGAGCCGATAGGCTTATCCGCCCGACCCAGCCCAGAGCGGGCCATTTTGACCGCAGAGGCCAGCACGTCGAGCGCTTTGTCCTGACCAAAAACCACGCTTTTGAGATCGCGATCCAGAGTTTTGAGTTTGCCGCGGTCGTCATTTGAGACATTGGCCGGAGGAATCCGAGCAATCTTGGCCACGATTTCCTCGACTTCTGTCTTGGAAATGGTCTTTTTGCGCTTGCTAGGGGCTAGGATCTGCTGGGCAGCCCCAGCTTCATCGATCACATCAATCGCTTTGTCGGGCAAGTGACGGTCGTTAATGTACTTGGCGCTCAACTCGGCGGCAGCCTGCAACGCAGCAACAGCGTATTTGACTTTGTGGTGCTCCTCAAAGCGGGATTTAAGGCCTTTGAGAATCTCCACCGTCTGCTCGATCGTAGGCTCTACTACGTCAATCTTTTGGAAGCGTCGGGACAAGGCGGCGTCTTTTTCGAAAATCCCGCGGTATTCGGTAAATGTGGTTGCGCCAATGCACTTGAGCTGACCCGAGCTTAGGCTGGGCTTGAGCAGATTTGACGCATCCAGGGTGCCACCGGAAGCCGCGCCAGCACCAATTAAGGTGTGGATTTCGTCAATGAAAAGCACCGCATTGGGGCGGTCTTTAAGGGATTTGAGCACGCCCTTGAGGCGCTGTTCAAAATCTCCCCGGTATTTGGTACCTGCCAGCAATGCGCCCATATCCAGGGAATACACCACCGCGTCCGCTAGCACTTCTGGAACGTCTTTTTGGGAAATTCGCCAGGCCAGACCCTCGGCAATCGCCGTCTTACCAACTCCCGCTTCCCCAACGAGTAGGGGATTGTTCTTGCGCCGACGGCACAAAATTTGGATCACGCGCTCGACTTCATACTCCCGCCCGATCAAGGGGTCAATCTTGCCGTCTTTGGCCAACTGGTTCAAGTTCTGGGTGTACTGCTCGAGCGGGGACGCTTTTTCATTTTTCTCGCTGGAAGCTTCCTCGGCCTCGGGGCCAGTTTCGCTGCCTTTGGCGGCTTCCGGCGGATCGCTTTTCTTGATGCCGTGGGCAATAAAATTAACCACATCCAGACGGGTTACGCCCTGCTGGTGCAAGTAATAGACCGCATGGGAATCTTTTTCGCCAAAGATGGCGACCAGCACGTTGCTGCCCATCACCTCTTTTTTGCCGCTACCAGTGGACTGCACATGCATGATGGCACGCTGGATGACCCGCTGAAAGCCCAGGGTAGGTTGGGTATCCACCTCATCTACACCGGCTACTTGGGGCGTGTTGTCTTTGATGAAATGGGTAAGCGACTTGCGTAATTCATCGACATTGGCCGAGCAGGCACGCAAGACTTCGGCGGCGCTGGGGTTATCCAGCAAAGCGAGCAATAAGTGCTCCACGGTTATAAATTCGTGCCGCTGCTGGCGGGCCTCAACAAAGGCCATATGCAGGCTGACTTCTAATTCCTGGGCGATCATGTCTTTTCCTTCATCGTATGCATTTATTTACCTTCGGTGGGCCGCCCCTGCGGTCAACACGCATCATCACGTTCTATCGCCTTTTAGCCCACAGGCTCACTCACACATTGCAAGGGATGTCCCGCCTTCTGGGCGGCATCCATGACCTGGTCCACCTTGGTGGCCGCCACGTCGCGGGTGTAAACCCCGCAAACTCCTCTTCCATCGATATGGATTTTCAGCATGATTTGGGTTGCTGTAGCCAAATCTTTGGAAAAAAATTCTTGAATCACACCCACTACGAACTCCATGGGGGTGAAGTCGTCATTGAGCATCAGAACTTGGTGCATCGCCGGCGGCTGCACTTTTTGCGGCAAGCGCTCCAACACGATGGCACCACCGCCGTCGTCGCGTTTGGGGGTCTGCCGGGGGAGTTCCCTCGGGGGTTTGGGTGGG
>Ga0214919_10008674_pt1 | contig 13306 bp, 12 predicted proteins | sample LL1503_MetaG_FD_177994 | JGI IMG/M metagenome (GOLD analysis project Ga0214919, IMG submission 177994) | Freshwater microbial communities from Lake Lanier, Atlanta, Georgia, United States - LL-1503 | ecosystem: Environmental > Aquatic > Freshwater > Lake | place: USA: Georgia | collected...
CCGCCTGTGGACTTGGGCTGACCGCGTGCAGCAGGCGCCCGACGCTACCAGCATAGATGCACTTGCACCCACCAGTTTGGCAGTGCAGTTGGGCAAGTACGCACTGGCATCCTGGTTTGGGATTGGCGTGCAATACGTGCTTACGCTCTGGTTAGCGCACAGCATGCATTACATGTTGGCCAATGTTATTGCCATCGTCATCGCCAGCGTCAGCAATTTCTTAGCCAACGACCGCTGGACTTTTCGCAAGCGCTAGCCTGCCCTGTATGGTGTCTACCGCACATCCTCGCACTCCCGCCACAGACAGCACACTCTGGCCCTGGTGGATCTTACTTTGTAGCGCTGTAGGCCTGTATTTTTTCGGCCTGAGCAGTCCTTATGCGCCGACCAATGGCGACGAAATGGTCTATATCCATATCGCCCGCCTGACAGCGGCATCGGGACATTGGCTGCCGCTGGTCTCGGACCTCGAGAATATGCGCAACACCAAGCCGCCCTTGCTGTTCTGGCAAGCCATCGCCAGCGGCGACTGGAGCGCACAGGGCAGTTTATTTTCTCTGCGCTGGCCCAGCGTAGCCTACACCTTGCTCACCACCGCCGCTTTGGCTTGGATGACACTGCGCATCAGCGGGCGATGGCGCACTGCGCTGCTGGCAGCGATCATTTTTTTGGCCTTTTTTTCCACCTACCGGTATAGCCGGGTGTACCTGACCAGTGCGCCCGAAACCTTTTGGCTGGCCTTACCCATGTGGTACTTGCTGTGGCAACAAAGTGCGCGTCCTGAAAGTGCGCTTGCCTCACTGGCCCCACCAGGCCGGTGGTCAGCCCCGGTGTACCTGCTGGCAGGCCTGGTGATCGGCATCGGACTTTTGTACAAGTCATTCGCCCTGCTCGCGCCGGCCGCTGCCGCGCTAAGCTGCGCCCTTTGCTTAAGCCAAGGACCTGCCCGGTGGCATACTTTTTTGCGCACGGCCTGGGGGGTCGGCGGCTGCGCGGTCGTCGCCTTAGGCGTTTTCGCACTTTGGTTTGTAGTAGACCCCGACCCGCAAGCAGTTTGGCGGGAATTTGTCATTGGCGAAAATGCGGGCAAGCTACAGACCAGCAGTTATTGGCAAGCCGCCTGGAGCGGGGATTACCCCCTGTGGCAGCAAGCGCTGGCCTACCCGGAGAACGCTGGGCTGCTGCTGCCAGTGGCGCTGGGCCTTTGCGGGTATGGACTGCGCGCTGCCTGGCATGGCCACTGGCGCACCTTGGCCAGTACGCCGCAGGCCACCCTGTTGGTATGGCTGCTGGTATGGCTACTGGTATTTAGCATCCCTAGCCAGCGTTCCGCGCGTTACCTTATTCCGGCTATGCCGGCATTTGCCATTCTGCTGGCAATGTACTGGGAGCGTCTGGCACGCGGCTGGTTTGTTGCGGTCCTGCTGGTGAGCGTGATTGCGTTGACCCTGTTAGCCCGCATTGGCTGGGTCATGCACAACATGGACATAGGCTCAGGTTTGGATGTAAGCATCACCTTGTGGTGTGCAGCCCTTGGCTTGGCTGCCTGCCTTGGCGGATTGCTGTACGCGGGCTGGACGCGCCACAGCACCTTGGTCGCCACGTTGGCGCTATACGCTTGCTTTAGCGCCATGACCGCTCCGCTTTCGGGCGCCCAAGCGGGCTACAGCCCAAGCGTCCAGGCGCGCATGCAGCCACTGCGTGTTGCGGTGCCCAACGGCTTCAATGGGCAATATGAGCGCTTTGCCTTCCTGCTGCCGGGCGCTACCCTCGTGCCCTACGATGCTGAAAGCCGCAACTCCGCAACCCTGCGCCCCGATTTGCCTTCGGCAGAGCGCTTGGACTATTTGCTGGAACGCTTTGATGCGGTCGTGTGGCTGGAAGGTGATGTGAGCCAGACGCAAGTGGCCTGCCTGCCGCGCTGCGAAGTGCTGGCGCAGCGCTGGCATGTCAAAAGCCGCCACCGGGCCGGAGAAGTTACTCTCTCCAATGTGTGGCAAGCGCAGCAATGGTTATTCGGCAAAGAGCTTTTGATTATCAGCAAGCCCTGAGCCCACAAAAAATACGCGTCAATCGCCTCGGTGCGCCCGGTAGCGTGCGAAAAGGTAGATGTGCAGACCCACAAACAGCCACGGGTCTAACAGCGCATCCCAGACATTGCCCGTAGGCCAACGCGTCAGGCCAAAAACGGCCAGCACTACAAGCAGCGCGGGCGCAGGAGCGGTTTGTAAATAGCCTGGTGCCATCACCCAGGGCCCTATGGCCAACACAAAGAGCAGCGCATAAGCCAATGGCGAAAAACCCCATGCGTACAAAGCAAGCGCAAGATAGGCGAAGGTATCGAGCAACAACAGCCAGCCCAGCACCATGCCAAGCACGGCGTAGCGGCATGGCCAGCAGGGGCTAGGCTGTTGAGTCGCCGCCAGACCAGGTGTTTGCACGTTTTGCGGCCATTTGCGTTGCGTGAGGCGCTGCCAGAGGTATTGCAATGACAAAACCATGGCCATCAGGCTAGGCGTCTGAAAGGCCAGCCCCAGCCAATAGCTCAGCCCCCAAGGGCCAGGAACCCCAGCCCACAAGGCGCATGCCAGTGCCAGCAGGCCTGCCTTGTCACGTATCCAGTGCGTACCGAAGCCCTGCAGCGCAGCCGAGACGAGTGCAGCCAGCACCAGCGCCCAGCCCGCTTGCCTGAGCAGCGGCAGAAAAGACGGCTGCGGCAGCAATGGTGCTGCAGCCTGCACCATACGCATCCAATCTGGCCAATCTGCCACGTTCATGGACTACCTTTGCTCGACGCTGCCAAAGCCTGTGGCACCCAGGCAAAGCGCTGCCAGGCAATCGACTGGCGCTGGTCGGTGTAACTCACCCAAAGCTGGCCATCGACCATAGCCATAGCGGGATAAGAGTATTCGCGACCCGGCGGCCCGTTTTCCAAGTCCACCAAATCGCTCCACCGAGTTCCATCGACCGAAGATGCCATGCGCAAGCGGTTGCGGCCGCTTTTTTGCGGGTTGTAGACCAGCAAATGCTGTCCGCCCGCCGTGAGCGTGGCGACGCTGGCGTCCGGGTTGTCCAGGGGTAAATCACCGGCATCGGCCCATTGCTCGCCGCCGTCACGCGTGCGGGCCAAGCGGATGCGACCGCCCGGCCCACCATCGCGCATCAATGCCAACCAGTCGCGCTCGCCCATCGCCAGCAAGGCCGGTTGCAGCAAATGCCCCCGACTCGATACAGGTGCCACATCCCACAAGCCGCCCTGGGCGTCCAGCCGCAACGCCACCGGGTATTTGCGGCCCAATTCAAAATAGGCTGGCAACACCATGCCGCCGTCAGAAAGAGGCAAAGGCGCGGTGCGCACCAGATAACTGGTGTTCCACAGCCAGGACAGTGGCAAGACGGCCACTGCCTTCCAGGCCCATGGCGCTTCCGTGCTGGCCGCCGTGTGCTGCAAATGCACTACCCGCCCGGCCGCCCAGCCCCCCAATCCGGTCGCCACCACAAACAAATGCACCTGGCCCTGGCCATCCAGCCAGGCCACGGGGTTGCCCAAGCGGCGGACACCAAAACCCAGCTGCGCCGCAACGTCCCATCGGTCCACCACCATACGCGGGACGGACCACGTGCCGCTTTTGCGGTCCAGCGCCGACATCGCGATCTGGACATTGGGGGCGCTCTCGCGGTCACCCGCAAACCAGAAAGCCAGTAGTGCCGATGGATGCGTGGTAGGCAAAGTAACCAAGGCGCTGGCATGCGCCGCTGGCACGCCCTGGGGCATGGGGATATGGCCCTGCCCGACGCGCTCCCAATGCCCGCCAGCCATCGCCGCTTCGCCCGGCGGCTGATCAGAGACCATCCCTTGAATTTGGACCTCCGGGTGCGCACGCGCAGGTACCCGCTGCGCACGCCGCGCCGTATCGGCCAGACACAGTACGCCGGCGATGCCCAGGACCACGCCCGTACGCAACCATCGAGAAGGGAAATGCATGTCTACATCTTAGCCTTCGGGCCTGCGGCCACACAGGGCTTGCGGACAAGGTGCGCCGCGCAGCTACTAAACTGCGCGCCTAACACCAACTGGCCTGCCTCGGGGCACGAGCCCTCTAGTCCATGGCAAACCACAGCATCCTCGCGACCGCACCCCTGGGATTTCCATGGCAAACCATGGACCCGTTTTTATTCTGCGTTCACCACGACGACGCTTACCCGCGCGGTAATGCGCAAATGGGTCCGGACGCCGATCTGGGCGGGCGCAATATAGGGCAGGACTTTGAAGGTAAAGATGGCTGGCGCATGTACCACGGCAGCACGGTGCCAGGCTTTCCCGCGCATCCGCACCGCGGTTTTGAAACCGTCACCATCGTGCGCCAAGGCTTTATCGACCACTCCGACTCGCTAGGTGCGACGGCCCGCTTCGGCCCGGGTGATGTGCAATGGCTCACCGCAGGTAAAGGCATCGTGCACTGCGAAATGTTTCCGCTGCGCCAAACCGACGCGGCCAACCCGGCCGAACTATTCCAAATCTGGCTGAATTTGCCGGCCCGTAAAAAAATGGCCGAGCCGCACTTCACCATGCTCTGGGCCGACAGCGTCCCCTTGCTGGAATTTACCGATGCCAAGGGGCTTAGGACCTCGGTTCAAGTCGTCGCCGGATTCTTGGAGCAGGCGCAGGGCGCAGCGCCGCCACCGGATTCCTGGGCCTCAGAGGCGCAATCGGATCTGGCTATTTGGACTATTCGCATGCAAGCCGGCGCAGTTTGGACAATGCCGGGCGCAAAGCATGCCCCAACGCGACGGCGGCTCTACTATTTCCGGGGCAAGGAGCTGAGCATCAACGGCCAAGCGATTGCGCCGCAATCGGTAGTGGAAGTCCAAGCGCAAGATGCCATACAGCTACAGGGCGGCAGCACCGAAACGCAATTATTGGTCCTGCAAGGCTGCCCCATCGGTGAACCGGTAGCGCAACACGGCCCCTTTGTCATGAATACCCAGGCAGAAATCCACCAAGCCTTTGCCGACTACCGGCGCACGGAATTTGGCAGCTGGCCCTGGGGCCGCGGCGACCCGGTGCATCCCCGGGACAAAGGGCGCTTTGCCCTGCACGCCGACGGCCGCATCGAAGAGCGCTAGGGCGGTGGGGCGGTGATTGCTGCAAAATGCGCCCCTTACCGGAAACGCTTGGAAACGCTATGTCACTGATTCCCGCCACCATACTCACAGGCTTTTTAGGTTCGGGTAAAACCACCTTACTCAAACGCATACTGACCGAGGCGCACGGCCAAAAAATCGCAGTCATTGAAAACGAGTTCGGTGAGGAAAACATCGACAGCGATATTTTGGTCAGCGACACCCAGGAACAAATCATCCAGATGAGCAATGGCTGCGTCTGCTGCACCATCCGAGAAGACTTGCGAACGACCTTGCAAGATCTGGCAGAAAAAAAACGCAAAGGCGAACTGGATTTTGACCGCGTCGTCATCGAAACTACCGGCCTGGCCGACCCCGGCCCGGTGGCGCAAACCTTTTTCATGGACGATGAGGTGGCCGAGTCCTATCTATTGGACGCCATCCTGACCCTGGTGGACGCAAAACACGCGCCCGAGCAGCTCAACGAAAGGCAGGAAGCGCGCCGCCAGGTAGGTTTTGCGGACCAGATCTTTATCAGCAAATCCGACCTGGTCAGCGCCGAGGCTTTGCAAGCACTGACGCACCGCCTGCAACACATGAACCCGCGTGCCCCAAGGCATATCGCGCACTTTGGCGAGATGGACATCAAAAACGTGCTCGACCTGCACGGCTTTAACCTCAACGCAACCCTGGACATTGACCCGGACTTCCTGAGCGCCGGCGACCATGGGCACGGGCATGATTCCCATGACCATGACCATGACCATGGTCACGGACACGCGCACGGCCCAGATTGCGACCACCCCTCGCACACCCAGGAGGCGCACCATGGGCACCACCATCATGTTGATGACGATGTCAAAAGCTTTGTGTTCAAGTCCGAGCGCCCTTTTGACCCGGGCAAGCTAGAAGACTTTCTCGGCGCTATCGTCAATATTTACGGCCCGCGCATGTTGCGCTACAAAGGCGTCTTGTATATGCAAGGCAGCGAGCGTAAAGTGATCTTCCAAGGGGTTCACCAGCTCATGGGTAGCGATCTCGGCCCGCTATGGGGTGCGCAAGAAGTCAAGTCAAGCAAACTGGTATTTATTGGTATCGATTTACCCAAAGATATTTTGTTGCAAGGGATGGAACAATCCTTAGTATGAACCGTTTTGTAGCCGCTCGGGCGGCGTAAGACAGGCGGGCCCGACTTGCCTGTACACTCGCGCGCCGATCAAGGAGGCACCCCGGCGGCCCCTTGAACTTCCCGCCATCGGGCCCCTTGGGTTTCTATTAGGAGACACGAATTGAACGCCACCAGCACCAAGAAAGCCAAGCCCGGCACAGGAGCCAAGCCTGTGGCTGCGACTAAAGTCAGTGCGGCCAAAGCCACCAAGGCCCCTGCAGCGCCGGTCAAAAAGACGGCGGCGCCTGTTAAATCCATCTCCAAAACACCGGCGAAAGCCAGTGTGCCAGCCCCCAAAAAAACCGTGACTACACCCGCTAAAAAAACTGCACCACCGCCCAAGGCTGCAGCGCCCGTGGAAAAAAAATCTCCTGCCCCCGCTGCGGCCAAGGCCACCGCAGCAGCGGTAAAACCCGCAGCCAAAGCAGCTCCGGCATCCAAACCGACCCCGGCACCCGCAAGCGCTGCGGCAACGGTAACGCCCAAAGTAGCAGCCCCTGTCACCCATGACCCAAGCGCGGTGCCGGTCAAATCGGGTAGGCCTTCTTCGCGCCTGGCGCAATTGACAGTGCCTTCGATGGCCCAATCGATTGCATCCACGGCGGCCAAAGCGAGCTTTGGCCACGCCTACGAAGCAGAACCGATTGCGCCGGTCATTCCAGCGCCGGTCAAGAAAGACAGTAAATTGGCCAATAATTGGAAAAGTAAGCCGGTGGACCAATTGAGTGACGCCGAATTGCAGGCCATGCCCGATTCCGAGTACATGAACGATGTGCAAATGGCGGCTTTCCGCCTCAAGCTGGTAGCGCTCAAACGCGAGATCCTGAGCAATGCCGGGGAAACCACCGAGCATTTACGCGAAGACACCTCAGTGGTGCCGGACCCCACCGACCGGGCCACCATTGAAGAAGAACACGCCTTGGAGTTGCGGACCCGGGATCGCGAACGTAAATTGCTCAAAAAAATCGAACAGTCGATTACCCGCATTGATGCGGGCGATTACGGCTATTGCGACGAAACCGGCGAAGCCATCGGAATAGGACGCTTGCTGGCGCGCCCCACGGCCACCTTGTCGCTCGAAGCGCAACAGCGCCGCGAGCTCAAACAAAAAATGTTCGGCGATTAAACCCGCTTTATGGGCCTGGTCGATAGCGCGGACGCGCTCCAGCATGCGGATGCAGGCGCACCTCGCGCTGCATTGCCTGGCCTTCTGTTGGCCACGGCCAATTTATAGCCCTCCCATTGCTAATGCGTGCAAGGTGCATCTACCGATTTACGCCCACACAAGCGTAAAACAAGCGCAAACCATTAGAAGCAAGGCGCCAGCGGCATTGGGGTAGGACTTTGGCATTCTCTGGACCCAAAATGGTCCGTCCAGCTGCGCGAATCCACCTGCGCACCGCCTGTGCCGCACCAGCCTAGTACAAGAGGCGGTGTGCCGCAACAAATCCACCAATTGCAAAACGCCAAAAACTATTCACCCGTTACTTGCAATGCAATTGCTAAGTGCTTAATTTAGAACATCTTTTATTCGGCTTTTAGAGGCGAATCAGGTTCTAAGTCTTTGATTTCATTGGAAAAAACTTACAAAAACCTTGTTCCAAACACCAATTTGCTGGTAAAGTGCAAATAAGTGGAAATAAGTGGAGGAAAGTGCCAAAAATAAGGCCTTTCACTCGTTTAGTTGGAATAAGAGGTTTTTGTGGTATTTCAAGGTGCTTCTTCGCTCACGCTCGACAGCAAAGGGCGCCTGTCCGTGCCGACGCGGCACCGGGACGTGCTGAGCGCGACCGCCCAGGGTCTGCTCACCATCACCAAACACCCGCACGGCTGCCTGATGGTCTTCCCGCGCCCCGAGTGGGACCTGTTCCGTGACCGGATTTCCGCACTGCCCATGTCGGCGCAATGGTGGAAACGGATTTTTCTGGGCAATGCCATGGACGTAGAGCTCGACAGCACCGGCCGCATCCTGATTTCGCCTGAACTGCGCCAAAGCGCAAGCATCGCCAAAGACACCGTCCTGTTGGGCATGGGCAACCACTTCGAACTCTGGGACAAAGTGGCCTACGAAACGCAGGAAGCCAAGGCAATGCAAGAGCAAATGCCTGACGTATTCAAAGACTTTTCCTTCTGAGCGCGCCCATGCACGCGGTTGCGCAACACACCACTGTTTTGCTTACAGAAGCGATTGACGCGCTCCTGACGCCCGCCGACCCCACTGACCATGCGGCCCAGGACGGTCTGTACGTGGATGCCACCTTTGGCCGCGGCGGCCATACCCGTTTGCTTTTGACGCGTTTGTCACCACGCGGGCGCGTGCTGGCTTTCGATCGCGACCCGCAAGCCGTCGCAGAAGCAGCTAGCCTGAGCGATGCACGCTTTTCCATTCGCCAGCAAAGTTTTTCCCATATTGCTGAACTGCAAGACGCCAGTGCAGCCGGCATTTTGATGGACCTGGGTGTGAGTTCACCGCAAATTGATACCCCAGCACGCGGATTTAGTTTCCGCTTTGAGGGCCCCTTAGACATGCGCATGGACACCACCTGCGGCCAAAGCGTGGCGCAATGGCTAACAGACGCCAGCGTCGAAAAAATAACGGAGGTGATACGTGACTATGGCGAAGAGCGGTTTGCTGGCCCGATTGCAAAGGCGATTGTCGCGCGCCGGCAGGAACACGGACCGATTGAAACAACCACCGAGCTTGCCCAACTCGTGGCTGACACAGTCAAGACCCGCGAGCCGGGTCAGAACCCTGCAACGCGCACCTTCCAAGCTTTTCGGATTTTCATTAACGCCGAGCTGGAAGAACTCGAACAAGCCTTAGAAGCCGCGCTGGACGCGCTGGCGCCGGGCGGACGCCTGGTGGTGATCAGCTTTCATTCCTTGGAAGACCGCATCGTCAAGCAATTTATTGCGCGCCACTCCAAGGACGAATACGACCGGCGCCGCCCTTTTGCAGCGCCGCGTGCCATGCGACTGCGCGCGCTGGGCCGCATCCGTCCCGGCGCGGCCGAGGTGGCGGCTAATCCACGTGCACGCAGCGCCATCATGCGTGTGGCGGTGCGCAACGAAGCAGCGCAGGGGGTGACTGCGTGACACGCATGAGCCTATTGCTGATTGTGGCGGCGCTGGCCAGCGCGATGTATCTAGTGGGCGTGCAATATGAGTCGCGTCGCCTGTTTACTGAGCTCGAACGCGCCCAGCGTGAAGGGCGTCGCTTGAAAACCGAATTTGAACGGCTGGAAGTGGAAAAACGCAGCCAGGCCACGCCCGCACGCGTAGAGCGTGTGGCGCGGGAGAAACTGCAAATGCACCAGGTCACGCCGGGTATCACGGTGTACATGGGTCAGGCCCAAAACCCGGAGCAGCATCCGTGAGCCGCAGCATCCGCTACACCGCCAGCCCCTTGCTGACCAGCCGCACGCCGGTATGGCGCAGCAAGTTGGTGGTATCGGCGCTAGCGCTGGGCTTTGTGGGTCTTGGCGCGCGTGCGGCCTACATCCAAGTGTTTAACAATGACTTTTTCCAGCGCCAGGGCGAAGTGCGCTACAGCCGTACCTTAGAACTGCCGGCCAACCGCGGGCGCATCCTAGACCGCAATGGCCTGATACTGGCATCGAGCGTCCCCTCGCCCAGCATTTGGGCGATACCAGAAGACGTGGAGCTCGACGAGGCCCAGCGCACCAGCCTAGCGAAGTTGTTGGAGCTGCCGCTGGCCGAGCTGAACAAAAAACTGGCCGACGAGGACAAAAATTTTGTCTGGCTCAAACGCCATGTAGAGCCAGAAAAAGCCAAACAAATCGCCGAAGCCGGTTTCAAGGGTATTTACCAGCGCACCGAGTTCAAAAGGCAATACCCCGAAGGCGAAGCCGCCGCGCATGTGGTGGGCTTTACCAATGTGGAAGACAACGGGCAAGAAGGCATTGAACTGCTCTACAACAGCACCTTATTGGGTCGCGCCGGATCGCGCCATGTGATCAAAGACCGCTTGGGTCAATCGGTAGAGCAAGTAGGCGAAAGCGTACCCCCAGTGGCCGGCAAAGATGTGCAACTGAGCATAGACACCAAGGTGCAATTTTTTGCGTACCAAAAATTACGCGATGCCGTGGTGAACAACCGGGCGCAAGCGGGCAGTATTGTGGTTTTAGATGCCATTACCGGGGAAGTACTGGCATTGGCCAATTACCCCAGCTACAACCCGGAAAAACGCCTTAACTTGAACGGCTCGCAGCTGCGTAACCGCGCGCTCACGGACACCTTTGAACCGGGCTCCGTGATGAAGCCATTTACCATCGGTTTGGCGCTGGAAACGGGGCGTGTAAAGACCTCGACCATCATCGATACCGCGCCGGGCTCGGTCACTATCACCGGCGCGACAATCCGCGATTCGCATCCCCATGGTGCCCTGACCGTGGAGCAAGTGATTCAGGTCTCCAGCAATGTGGGCACCACGAAAATTGCCATGCAAATGCCCGCTAGCGAAATGTGGGAAACCTTTTCTGGCGCTGGCTTTGGCCAAAAGCCGCAAATTGAATTCCCCGGGGCGGTGCCGGGCAAGCTGCGTCCCTATAAAACCTGGCGCCCTATTGAGCAGGCCACTGCCTCTTATGGCTATGGTCTGTCAGCGTCTTTGTTCCAGATGGTGCGCTCTTACACCGTGTTCTCGCACGAAGGGCAAATCATCCGCGCCACCTTGCTCAAAAACGATGAGCCGGCGGTGGGTATTCCTGTGTTTTCCGGAGATACCGCCGCCAAAGTACGCAAGATGCTGCAAATGGCCGCAGGCCCCGGTGGTACCGGACCGAAGGCGCAGACCGCCGGGTACTCCGTGGGCGGTAAATCAGGCACGGCCTACAAGCAAATCGGCAAAGGCTATGGCAGCGAGGGTAACCGCAAATACCGCAGCTGGTTTGTCGGTATGGCGCCTGTCGACAAGCCACGCATCATTGTGGGCGTCATGCTCGATGAGCCTAGCGCGGGCAAGTATTACGGCGGCGAAGTGGCTGCGCCGGTGTTCAGCGAGACGGTGCAACAAACCCTGCGCGTGATGGGCGTGCAACCTGACATCAGCATCCGTCCGCAAATCGTAGCCAAAGCGGTAGAGGAAAGTTTTTGATGCAAACGCATTTGCAGACCCCGCAACAAGCAGCCGCCTGGCTGCGTGAACGGGTGACAGGTCAACTACAAACCGACCACCGCAAGCTGCATGCAGGCGATGGTTTTATCGCCATGCCCGGTCTATCGGTCGATGCACGGAAATTTGTGCCGCAAGCACTGCATGACGGCGCTGCCGCCTGCCTGGTCGACGCACAAGATGTGCCGCTGTGGGACTTGGATGAGGCAAGGGTTGCAAGCTATACCCGGCTCAAAAACGATAGCGCGCAAATTGCCGCTGCGTTTTATGAACAGCCCTCGCGCAGCGTGCAGGTGCTGGCGGTTACCGGCACCAACGGCAAGACCTCTAGTGTCTGGTGGTTGTCGCAAGCGCTCAATGCCTTGGGCTCCCAGCCAACGTGCGCGCTCATCGGCACGCTAGGCATCGGTGTTGCATCGGCAGGCGAAATCGGTCTCAGCGGTCTCAGCCCCAGCGGAATGACTACGCCAGATAGCGTGCTGCTGCAAAGCAGCTTGCGCAGCTTTGTAGACCAGGGCTTGGATTACTGCGCACTGGAAGCCTCCTCCATCGGAATCGAGGAAGGCCGCATGGACGCTACGCGCGTGCGGCTTGCCGTGTTTACCAATTTCACCCAGGACCACCTGGACTACCACGGCACCATGCAAGCTTACTGGGCTGCCAAGCGGCGCCTGTTTGCGTGGCCTGGCCTGCAAGCGGCGGTGGTCAATAGCGACGATGACCAGGGCGCGGTGTTGGCCACTGAATTAGCTGCGCAAGCCCCAGAAATCGACCTATGGACCGTGTCCACGCATTTAGCCGCCCGCATACAGGCCAGCGATATCGAACAAGGCGCGCTGGGCTTGCAATTTTCGGTCAGAGAAGGCCAGCAGCGCTGCCTGTTGCGCACCCGCATCATCGGCGGCTACAACGTTTCTAACTTATTGGGTGTCATCGCCAGCCTGCGTGCGCTGGGCGTCGACCTGGCGACAGCAGTGCAAGCCTGCGCCAACTTGCCACCGGTACCAGGCCGCTTGCAATGCCTAGGTGGCCAGGACGGGCCGTTGGCGGTCGTCGACTATGCGCACACCCCAGATGCTTTGCAAAAGACGCTGGACGTATTGCGCCCGGTGGCGCAGCAACGCGGTGGCGCACTGTGGTGCGTGTTTGGTTGCGGCGGTGACCGCGACAGCGCCAAGCGCCCGCGTATGGGCGCCATCGCCGCCAGCAAAGCGGACCACATCGTGCTGACCAGCGACAACCCGCGCATGGAAAACCCCGCCAGCATCATTAGCCACATCTTGGCCGGCATGGGCGGCCAGCCGCATATCCAAGTGCAAGCGGACCGCGCCCTGGCAATCTCGGAGTCGCTAACGCACGCAGGGACCAAGGACGTCGTCTTGATCGCGGGCAAAGGGCACGAAGCAGCGCAGGAAGTAGCCGGACAAAAATTTATTTTTTCCGATGTGGACCATGCCGATATCGCGCTGGCTCTGCGCGCACAAAGGCAAGCGGCATGAGCGCCATACTCATGACCCTGGCCCAAGTGCAGCAATGGTTGCAGGCCGCAAGCGGCGGGCTGCCGGTCGCGCTGCAGGGAGCCCCAGACACTGGCATCCTGCGCGTGCACACGGACAGCCGCAGCCTGGAGCCTGGCGATTTGTTTGTCGCCTTGCGCGGGGACCAATACGATGCGAATGACTTTTTGCACCAAGCCCAAGAGCGTGGCGCCTGCGCCCTGCTCTGCCACGGCGGCTTGCCCGCCAGCCAGTATCCGCAAGGCCTGCCGCGCATCGAGGTAGCAGACAGTACCCTGGCACTGGGTCAGCTGGCACAAGCTTGGCGCGCGCAATTTACGCTGCCCCTGATCGCAGTAACCGGCAGCAATGGCAAGACCACCG
>Ga0214919_10008676_pt1 | contig 13304 bp, 10 predicted proteins | sample LL1503_MetaG_FD_177994 | JGI IMG/M metagenome (GOLD analysis project Ga0214919, IMG submission 177994) | Freshwater microbial communities from Lake Lanier, Atlanta, Georgia, United States - LL-1503 | ecosystem: Environmental > Aquatic > Freshwater > Lake | place: USA: Georgia | collected...
TCATAGGAGCAATGCTGTTTTGGGAAAATTCGGGCTCCAGACGTTCGGCCAGAACTGTCCGGCACCCGGAATCTGTAAGGAATTACAAACAAAGCCCTTACAAGCAATTCAGATTTGCTTTAAATCGACCTTTTGGCAGCCTAAAAAGGCGATTCAAAAAATACTTACGATTATTGTCTAGATAATTTGACTTTCCTTTCTACTGATATATGTTTAAATTAATACGAGGGAGGAAAGCACTTCGGCAAGTGCTTTTATGAAAAGGGACAGTTCGGTTGTGCTTTTTTTTATCCAGGTCCCAAATGAAAAATAACAAGCTCGCTTCGACCGTGATCGTAACAGTTGTGTGTGCGTCCTTCGTACAACTTGCACCAGCGGCAGTCGTAACTTTCACAAACAAAACACTATGGAATTCATATTCCGCAAGCCACGGAACTTCTGTGTCAACGGAAACTTTCAATTCATTGAGCGGTTATTACGCTAGTCCAGTCTCTGGAACCGCAGACTCGTCAGTTTGGACCGCATCGGCTCCAAACGGTCTCTTTGCAGCTGCAGGACTCTTGCAAACGAATGATCCAGAAACCATGACCTTCTCCTTTGCTGGCGGAGTTCGGGGAGTTTCTGCTTACATGTTCGCAACAGACACAAGTCTGAACATTGCTCCAAGCGTTATGGAAGTCACCTTGTCGGACGGTTCGACGTACATCGGATACTCAACCAGTATCAACGACTTCCTTGGATTTTACTCCAACGGTGCGGCGATCACAGGCTTGACGATTACTTCAACTGCGGTTCCTGGTGGTCCATCTGTTCTTTATCCAACAGTTGACACCATGTACTTCGCTACTGTCCCGGCTCCAGGAGCTATCGCGCTTCTCGGATTCGCTGGACTTGTTGGTCGCCGTCGCCGTAACTGACTCATCAACAACCGAGTCGCTTTCGCGAGCCGACTCGATTCACTGAAACTTGAAAAGCCCTCGACGCAAAACGTCGGGGGCTTTCTTTTATGCTTTCTTTTCTAGTTGGTATCCTTCCACTATGAAGACAACCACATTTGCTATCTGCGCCAGCCTTTTCATTTCGTCCATCGCCTTGTCGCAGGCCTCGACGCCTCCGGCTGAACAACCTCAGGGTCGTCCAACAGGTGGAGGCCCAGGCGGACCAGGCGGACCAGGTGGATCAGGTGGCCCAGGTGGCCCAAGCGGCGGTCAAGGTGCAGAGCAGTTAGTGCAGCGACTTATGCAGAGCGATAAAGATGGCGACGGCAAATTGAGCGCTGAAGAACTGCCTCCGCAGTTCGTGGAAATCTTCCCGGCTATTGATACAAACAAAGATGGTTTCCTCGATCAGGCCGAAATTTTGGTTCTTGCTAAATCACAGGGCGAAGGTCGCGGTGGCGCTCGTGGCGCTCGCGGTGGATCAGGTGGAGCTCCGCAGAATTTTGATGGCGCGATGAAGCAAGTCAATCGCGGCTTCAAGGGACTCAAGGGTTCAGCATTCGATGCCACATCGAAAACAAAAGACTTGGAGCAAGTTCAGAATATTCAGGCAGGTCTTGTTGCGGCAAAGGGCATGGCTTCTTCTGTTCGCATGGCACCGCAAGCAAAAGCAAAGTACGGCGACGAGAATGGGAAATATGTGATGGATATGCGCATGCAGTTGCTCGCAGCATTGACGACATCCATGGCGCTTGAAAGCGCAGTCCTCGCAGGAGATACTGAAGCTGCCAAGAGTGCCTTTGCAAAGCTTGATCATCAAGAAGACGAAGGACACGAGAGCTTCAAGCCAGAGGAAGATGAAAAACCTGCAGCGAAGCCAGCGGTTCCAGCAAGCGCAAAGTAACGCATTTCCTCGGATCTAAATCAATTCTTTGTTGGGAGCGATTAATACGCCTGCGATTCCGCAGAGCGCTATGAATATCAGTAGCCCTGCTACCCCTTGGGGTCCCCATTGGTCTGCAGCGAGCAACATCAAGAACGGACCTGTGCCGCCAACGATTGCGGATGCGCCGTCATACGAGACTGCGATGCCAGAGACGCGAACCGAAGGGCTGAAAAGTCTTGGCAGTAATCCGAGATAGGCGCCGATGAAAATTGCGCAGACCGCTCCGAGCATCACAAGCGGAGCGACGCCGAAGTTGACGACTGCGCTATATGCAGGAAGAGCCGCAGCGACCATCGCAACCAGTGCGCACACGCAAACTTTCTTCGCGCCAATTCGGTCAGCCAACCATCCGCTGATGACATAAATCACCGACGCAATTCCAGAAGAAACAAGTGCTGTCGCATCGGCAGTGGACTGCGCAATGCCACAGTTGTGTACAAGAAATGATGGGAGCGCAAGGTAGAGAGCCGCAACAACCCATGCGTGAACCGAGCACATCAAAAAACCAGCGATGATCGACCGTGGGGATTTTTGAAGCAGTGTTCGCAGCGGCAATTTGTCAATCTCGCCACTCTTGCATAGCACGCTGAATGCTGCAGTTTCGTGCACGTGGCGACGCATGAAGTATGCGAAGACACCGATGCAACTTCCAAATACAAATGCGAACCGCCAAGCCCATGTGTACGCATGGTCGTGACCAAAAATTGTTTCGATCGTGAGCGCCACACTTTGGCCAAGTAAAAGTCCAGAATTCACGCCAGCGAGCAAGACGGCGGTTGCAATGCCGGCGCGTCGCGGCCCTGCATGTTCGCTGAGCCAGCAGAGGGAAGCTGGGATTTCGCCGCCAAGCGCCATGCCTTGCAGAAGTCGAAATACAACAAGAAGTATCGGCGCTGCGATTCCAAGCGTGGCGTATCCAGGCAACAGTCCGATGAGCAGTGTGGTGGCCGCCATGCCGAGAACTGTGTGAGAAAAGACATATGCACGACCTCGTCGATCAGCGACATGTGCCCAGAGAATGCCGCCAAAGGGACGCGCAAAATATCCGACAGCGAAAATTGCAAATGCCTTGAGAGTTGCAGTCGGCGTTCCGGTATCAGCTGGGAAAAATGCAGCTCCGATTTGCGGTGCAAAGATGGCGAATATGACAAAGTCATAAAACTCAAAAATGCCACCGAGTGCGGAGATTGCAGTCGTCCTCCACAAAGGTTGAGTTGTGCCATCAAGCATATTGCAAGAAAGGTACTTCGCAAACTCTTATGAAGGGATTCGACAAGAGGGTTCGAGTGCGCGAACATCATCGACTGACTTGGTGAGATCACGGATCAATCCATCGCCCACGTCATAGATCCACCCATGCACACGCACGTTGCGATTCTTGCTTGCAAGGAGTACGGGAGATTCACGTACATGGACAACTTGTACAGCAACATTCAGTTCGCACAATCGACGCGCTTGATCTGTCGCATTTTTTTCACGTTCAATTTCATCTTTATAAAACTTGGCGATATCACGCACGTGACGAATCCAATGGTCAACCATGCGCCCTTCATTTGGGGCAAGCGCCGCAGAAATTCCGCCGCATCCATAATGGCCACACACGATGATCTCCTCGATGCCGAGGACATTCACCGCAAAGTCGATGACTGCAAGACAATTCAGATCGCTATGAACGACCAGATTGGCAACATTTCGGTGAACGAATACTTCGCCAGGCGGAAGTCCGATGATTTCATTTGCTGGCACGCGACTATCAGCGCATCCGATCCACAAATAGCTCGGCTTCTGTTGCACTGCAAGCGATTGAAAAAAACCTGGCTGCTCGCGTTCCATGCGACCAGCCCATGCGCGGTTGTTGGAGAGCAGGTGTTCGAGATTAGACATGTGCGGATGATATTCGGATACGGCCAAAAATTATTTCGAGGGATTACTGTCCCCAGGCGGACAAGATTCGGACAATGTCTGATCCTCCAATACTTCCATCCAAATCAATATCTGCGATGCACTTGCCATTCGCAGGATCTGGCTCGATACACAAACCCCAAGCAGCAAGAAGTGCGGTGAGATCGACGGCATCAACATGACCATCCAAGTTCAGATCTGCAGGCAAGCGATTCTTTTTTGCTGCAGCAATTGCAGAGATGACGCCATACCCGCGGATAAAAAGAGGATCAGTGAATCCATTTACAACGAAGTCAGATGATGTTGTAAACAGAGCATTGCGAACGCCTGCAACGCCAAGATCGCCGCGCGCTTGCATCAAAAGCGCCGTTGCGCCGGCGATGAGTGGTGTGGAAAGACTCGTTCCGCTGACAGCGCTGAGACCCGTCGGATTAGTCGAATTGACACTCACGACACTCACGCCGCATGCAAGCACTTCGGGCTTGAGGCGACCATCGGCAGTTGGACCGTCGGAAGAAAATCCCGCGATCGAATCATCCAGGTTCGCTGCGCCGCAAGTGATGACATTGAATGCATCTGCAGGTGCGATGATCGAGTGTGTCAGTGGATTTGTGTCGTGTCCGGCATTTCCTGCAGCGGTCAAGCAAACAAGTCCATTTGCTGTTGCGATATTCACTGCGCGTGTCGTGATTGCAGTCAGCCCATCGAGCATTTCTGGTGTGTACCAATCGATATATCCCAGCGAACTCGTTGCAAGATCCGCTCCATGCGCTTCAATGAACTCAAGACCTGCAACGTAATAATCTTCTTCGATGATTGTTTCGGTTGCATAGACCTCTGTCTTGGCAAGCACAAATTTTGCGCTGAATGCGGAGCCGATCGCACTTCCGGGCAGATATGCAGCAAGCGTTCCCAGAATCCAAGTGCCATGTTTATGTTGATTAGGGTCATCGCCAGTTTCGATACCAGTATTTCCATCGTTGGACACGAAGTCCCATTCAGCAATGACATCAAGCGGATGTTCGACGGAATGAAACGCTTCATGCACTCGGTTGAAACCCGTATCAAGAATGCCGATGATTATTCCTTCGCCATGAAATCCGCGCATGTGCATCGAAGGGATATCAATTTGGAGAAGTTGAGCGGCGGTCGATCCATAATCAAGAGAGGCAATACCTCCGTCGGCTTCGATGGGACTTTCGCGATCAAGGTCTATGGGGCGTGATCGATGGAGCGGAGCAACCGAGAGAACGAAAGGCAACTCTGCGATCGCGCGAATTTCCTCATCGGTCGCATTGACGGAAATCGCATTCAGCCACCGACTCTGTGTACGAATGTCTGCGCCTGTTGATCGGACTGAATCCAGTCGAGTCGCATCGATTGGGAGGTCACGTTCATCAAACAATCCTGGCATCGTGCGGTGCGCTGCGCGGCGGGTGATTGCACGGTCACTCAAGACAGTGTCTTCGGCGACGATCTCATGCTTTGGAAGTGGCTTGGCAGCGAGTTCGATCCATATCGCATGACGCTCGCTTGGGGCGCTCGCGGTCACAGGCATTTGCGCCGAATGCTGCATGGCAAGCGCAAGTGTGACAAATGCTGCGAACTGCATGAATACACAATACTCCGATAGAGCGCGAGAGCAAATAATATTTGGATCTTTCTCGTTTCTTCTCAAAATCCTGCAAATTTATTCATAGGCGGCAACTTATATACTCCAACGAATGCTTGGTAAAAAACCAAAAACTCTTGCAGAAATGGCAAATGTTGGTCCAGCAACTCTTGGAGATTTCAAAGTGCTGGGTATTCAAGATCCTAAACAACTTGCCAAGCGCGAAGCATTTGAATTATGGGAAGACCTTTGCAAGCGAACTCGCAAGCGTCACGATCTCTGCTGCATCGATGTCTTTATGTCTGCAATTGCACAGGCGCGCGGTGAGGCGCCATGTCCGTGGTGGTATTTCACAAAGGATCGCAAGTCGATGATGGCCAAGCGAACAAGCAAATCTATTTCGCGATACTGATGACACGAATTTGCGTGAACTGTCGGTGACCAGCTTTTCCGCGCAGGAATCCGAAGCCGGACTCCTTTGCTCCGACCCACGGAGAGCCTGCTGCTCCGCCACAACCTTTATTGATGCCAACCATTCCTGTGTCCAGCAAACTTGCAACGCGCTGCGCATGAGCCGTCTCGCCGAAGACTGCGCCACCAAGTCCAAATGGAGTGGAATTGGCCATTTGGATCGCTTGCTCATCACTTGAGATTCGAGTGATGCACGCGACGGGACCAAATGTTTCTTCTTGCATGATTCGCATCGGCGCACGAATGCCAGCAAGCACTGTAGGGCGAATAAAATTTCCCTTCGCATCCGCTCCGGCAAGCATGCGCGCCCCGTCTTTGATGGCGTCGTTCACCAGACTGACGACGTGTGCTTTTTGAGCGGCGTCAACCATCGGGCCAATTTGAGTTGCCTCATCTGCGGGATCGCCCTGCACCATTGCAGTTGCACGTTTAGCCAGTTGAGTTTCGAATTCATCCGCAACTCGTTCGTGGACGAAGATTCTTTCTGTGCTCACGCACACTTGTCCTGCATTACGAAAACAATTGCTTGCCGCAAAGGTGACCGCAGCATCAAGATTCGCATCTTCAAGGACGATGAGCGCATCTTTTCCGCCGAGTTCGAGGACGAGTCGCTTCAATCCTCCTGCAGCTTCCCGCATAATGTGCTTGCCCGCCGCGCGACTTCCAACGAATGCAATCAGGTTGACATCTGCAACGACCAGTGCTTTTCCTTGCTCCTCATCGCCATGCACAATTTGCAAGACATCTTGAGGCAGCACCGCAGAGATGCACTTTGCCCAAAGATCGCCGCTGAGTGGTGTTTTTTCGCTTGGTTTAAAAATGACAGTGTTGCCAGCGACGAGACTTGGAATGACGACATCTTGCGCCATCCACACAGGAAAATTCCAAGGCGTGATGCAGACAGAAACGCCGAGTGGATCAAAGCGCAATTGTGATTGCACTTTTCCATCATCAAGCGTTTCTTGTTCAAGTGCCTTCGCGTTCTCTTTGACGAATTCAACAAGAATTGCAGCGCAACCCTTCGCTTCACCAATCCCTTCGAGCAATGGCTTTCCCATTTCTCGGCTGATGAGCGCTCCAATTTCTTCCGCACGCGCCTCCATCTGAACTGCAGCAGATTTGATTGCTTGCGCGCGCGCGCTCAGTCCCATTGCAGCCCAACCAACTTGCGCCGCGCGCGATCGCGCAACGACCTGTGGGATTTCCTGTACTGGAGTGATGGCAATTTCGCCGACAACATCCCCACGAGCGGGATCTATTGATTGGAGCATCTGGATCATGTTTGCCAATGTATGCGATGATGATCAAGTGCCGCACGCTGCTGAATCTCCAGCCGTCATTTCCGCAGTCGATGCGCGGCGAGTCTTGTTGCATCTGCAACGGCTAGGAAGTTCTCCGACTGGTTCAAATGCGAAGTCGGTTCAATCAATGGTCGATCGACTTGGATATGTGCAAGTTGATTCGATCAATGTTCTCGAACGAGCCCATCACATGATTCTTGGCACAAGACTGGATGGCTATCGTCCAGAGCACCTTGCGCATTCGCTCGAGGGCACGCGGACTCTTTGGGAGCATTGGACGCACGATGCGTCCATCATTCCGACAAAGTGGTATCCACATTGGAAGCATCGGTTCGTTCGATACGGTGTGCGCGTTCAGCGAAGCAGTTGGTGGGCGGCACAATTTGGTGATGACCCTTTGAAAACAATTCGGCGCACACTTGCGCGCGTGAAGCGCGATGGTCCACTGAAGGCGCGCGATTTTGAGCCGCCCAAAAACCATCGCAGTGCAGGTTGGTGGGAGTGGCATCCAGAAAAAGCAGCGCTCGAATATTTATGGCGTAGCGGGAAATTGGCAATCGCCCGTCGCGATCATTTTGAAAAAGTCTACGACCTTACAGAGCGGATTTTTCCAGACGCACATGAACTTGCGCAAAGTTCCCAAGCAACTCACATTCACTGGGCATGCAGCGAAGCGATTGCACGGATTGGAATTGCAACACCAACAGAGATCGCAAGATTTTTCTCGGCAGTCACACTTGTGCAAGCGCGTGCGTGGTGTGTCCAAGCAGTTGCGCGCGGAGAATTGATTGAAGCAGTTATCCCAGATGTACGGCAAGGAATGAAACCGACAAAATGCGTTGCGCTGAAAAATTGGAAGACTCTTTGCATTGCGCCAAACTCCGATCGCATCGACCTCTTGTCTCCATTTGATCCAGCCATTCGAGAACGCGCGCGTGTCGAGCGGCTCTTCGGATTTGATTACCGATTTGAAGCATTCACTCCTGCGGCGAAGCGTGTCTATGGCTATTACGTTTTGCCGATGCTGGAAGGCGGCGCGCTCATCGGCCGAATCGATCCCAAGTTAGATCGCGCCAAAGGCACGCTTATTGTGCGTGGACCGTGGTGGGAACCTGGAGTGAAAGCCAGCAAAGTCCGCACGCAAAAATTAGAAGTCGCAATTGATCGACTCGCTGCTCGGATTGGCGCAGCGAATTGGACGATGTCTCTTTGAACTCCATTGCAATAGTGCGAAAGAATCCTGCGCAACGGACATACGCCTCGCACTCGTATGCAATTCACACAAAAATAATCTGAGTTACCCTCTTGTTGTGAATTTGATCTCAACAAACGACAACGAATCAAATCAGTCTCCAAAGGGTCCGCTTCTAGTTCTTGTTGTCGCGGCTCTGGGCGTTATCTATGGCGATATTGGCACGAGTCCGCTGTACGCATTGCAAACGGCGTTTGGCGATACGGTTGGATTAGCGGTGACGCCGATGCATGTGTACGGGCTTCTCTCCATGTTCATTTGGGGGCTGACCATTATCGTCACGGTCAAGTATGTCATGGTTGTGATGCGTGCATCAAACAAGGGTGAGGGCGGCACGCTCGCACTCAGTGCGCTGGCAAGTCGATTTCTCAAAGGTCGGTCGCGGCGGCTGGTGATGGTCGTCAGCATCGTTGGTGTTTCGCTTTTCGCCGCCGACGCTGTTTTAACGCCGAGTATTTCTGTGCTTTCTGCTATCGAAGGGATGTCATCGGTCACACCAAATGCAACAAAGTATGAAGTGCCAGGCGCGCTTTTTATTCTGACAATTCTCTTTGCAGCGCAGCGTTGGGGTACAGGCGGAATTGGAAAAATATTTGGGCCAGTGATGATTCTGTGGTTCGCGATGATTTCTGTACTCGGCGTGCATGGCATCATGAAGAATCCTGAAGTTCTGAATGCGCTCAATCCCTATTACGCATATCGGTTGGCTGTGAAGTTTCCAGCTCAGTCTTTCGCGGCCATTGGCGCAGTGACGCTATGCATTACTGGAGTTGAAGCGCTCTATGCAGACCTTGGTCATTTCGGGCGACGTGCGATCAACTTGTCTTGGATCATCGTGGTTTTCCCTGCTTTAACACTGTGCTATCTCGGACAGGGCGGACTGATTTTGTCGAATGCTGCTGCGGCCAAGAATCCTTTCTTTGCTCTTGTGCCTTTGGGATATGAGTTGCCGGTTGTCATACTCGCAACATTGGCGACGGTTGTCGCATCTCAAGCAGTGATCTCTGGGATGTACACCATCGTGCATCAATCGATGCTCGTTGGATTTCTTCCGTGGATGAAGGTGCTGCACACTTCAAAAACAATTCGTGGACAGATTACGATTCCAACCGTCACGTTCTTGATGTACATCGCCGTGATGGCGGCAGTCATTGGCTTTGGATCTTCTTCCCGCCTTGCCAATGCATACGGATTGACTGTCACGGGCACGCTTGTTTGCACAACATTTCTGGCGGTGATCGTTGCGCGAAAACATTGGAAGTGGTCGATCTGGCGATGTGCGCTTGTTTTTATTCCAATGGGGATTGTCGATCTATTATTTTTCAGCGCGAACGCAACGAAATTTTTGGACGGTGCTTGGTTCACAGTTGCGATTGCTGCCGCGCTCTTCTTCGTGATTTGGTCGTGGTCGAAGGGTTTCAAAATGTTGATGCAAAGCTCGGCAAAACGCGAAGTAAGCCTGCAAGGTTTTTTGGAGGAGGTGAAAGTCAAAGGCGAGCGTCGTGTGCCTGGAACTGGGGTTTTTCCTGCCGAATCCGTCGGTGCAGCGCCGCGACCGCTGATCGCAATGTTCCGACGATTCGGCTGTATGTTCGAGCAGACGATTCTGCTGACTGTGACGACCGCGGACACGCCGTTTGTCGAGAGGGTCGATCGATGGCAGGCGACAGAAATTCAATCGGGTTTGTGGCAAGTCAACATTTGCTACGGATTTGCAGAGTTACCAAATGTGCCCAAGACGCTTTCTGAATGTGCGCTGACTTTCCCCATAGATTTAGAGACGATGACATGTTTCATCAGTCGCCTCTTGCCAACAATGCCGACAAGGTTGAGTGGAGTATTTGGACTCAGGTTATTCGTATTGATGCATCGTCACTCCCGAGGAAAAGCCGAGTTTTATCTCATGCCTCAAGATCAAACTGTCACGATTTTGACGCGGGTAGATATTTAAAAATGTTAAAAATATGAACGGGGAATATTTCGTAGGTTAAACTTTAATAATGAAAACAGCGATCATCCTATCCCTCACTGTGCTTGTTCTTGCCAGTTCTGCGTGGTCGCAAGATGCATCAGTCGCACTCAAATCCGTAACCCTTCCGACAGATGGGCGGGGCAATTCGAAAGTTGCGCATGGTGGCGAATCTGTTGACCAGATGATTTATGACTTTATGGCGGAGCATCAGATCCCTGGTCTCACTCTTGCAATTGTGCAGGCTCCATACATCACGCGAGTCGTCGGCTATGGACTTTCGGATATCGCTCAGGAACGCCTCGCATCCCAAAACACTGTTTGGGCTATTGGTCCGATTTCTCAAGCATATACAGCAGTCGCTGTCATGCAGCTCTTTGAGGCAAACAAGCTCGACTTGAAGGATGGAGTTTCAAAATATATCCCAAGTCTTCCAGCATCATGGGCGGGGATCACGGTTCTTCAGCTTCTTCAGCACGCGACTGGTATCGCCGATTACCGTGCGCAGATTGGATATGACTCATCGAAAAACCAGTCGTCTGACGAGCTCGTCGCTCTGGCATCAAAGATTCCACTCGCATTCACGGCTGGAACGGATGTCACTCAAAGCGCTACGAACTTTCTGCTACTCGCGATGGTGGTAGAGAAAGCATCAGGTAGTTCGTACCGAGACTTCGTGACGAAGAATCAGATTGATGCACTTGGACTGAAACACACCTTCTTTTCTGCGGATCTTTCGCGGATCCAAGAAGAAGATGTGTCTGCTAATAAAAACAAGCATAAAGATTTTCTGAAAGTTGTCGCACTGATCGATCCAGCGGAACACGCGACTGGCTATACATCCAGCCTTGTTCCTGTTCCCGCCGCACGTTTCGACTGCAAAGGTTTTTCTGATATCTGGGCATCAGCACCCGACGTGAGTCTCTGGGATATTGGTCTCGCTGGATCGCTGCTGATCACGAAGCCAGAAAATCGTGCGATGATCTATAAGCCGACCAAACTTGACAACGGGAAGACTGTCCCAAGTATGGCTGGATGGCAGTTTTACAATCACAAAGGAATGATGGAAATCAAGGGCGCTTCTCGTGGTTTTTCAACTTCGCTGACGCGATTTACAAATCCTGCGGAACTTATCTGCGTGACGCTTCTTGCAAACAAAGAGGGTATTGATTTTTCAAATCTCAGTCGCAAAATCGCATCGGCCTTTGCCAGTGTTCTTCAGTCTGGCGGCGATGATGGAAAACTGTATTTGCGTGAAAGCGTCTTTGGAGCTACCGAAACGATGACGCGAATCGAATCAGAATTGAAAAAGAGAAACATGCAAGTCTTTGCCAAGTTTGATCATGCGCAAAACGCGAAAGATGTTCAGTTGGACCTTCGGCCCACCCAAGTCATCGTCTTTGGCTCGCCTGCGATTGGCACAGAATTGATGGTGACGGAACAAAGTATGGCGGTGGATCTTCCGCTGCGGATTTCTGTCTGGGAGGACGCGAAGGGAAGTGTCTGGGTCGCTTTCCCGCAGATGGAAAAGCTGGCGGAGAGTTATGGGGTAAAAGGGAACGCCGCCGTGGGCAAGTCGCAAGTGATGATGCAGGAGATCCTCGAAAAAGCCTGCTCGATTTATTGATAGTCACCGTCTTGCTTTAATCACGAATCCCAATTCGTTCTACCCGCGCTGAGATAAATAAATGCAATTTTTTTCGCTCGGATGTACCGTGTCGAAGTGTTCTACTCCGCACGACGCCTCATCCTTGGGATTCTCCTGATTGCTGCGGCATCTGCAGTGCTCGTGCTCAGCGATCGATCCGTCCAACGTCCGACGGGAAGCGCGCTCGATGCTGCAGCGCAAGCGGCGCGACTGCGGCGAATCGCAGTGATTCAGATCTCTTCGATCGATGCGATGAACGTCGGGCGGCTTGGCGTGATTGAACGATTGAAAGAGGCTGGATTCAGCGAGTCAACTGGAACGACCTTTGACACTTTTAATGCGGAGGGAGATGTTGGGACACTCGGGCAGATGGCTGCCGCAGTGTGCAGTGCATCGCCACCCTATGACTTGATTGTGTCGCTCTCGACGGTCGCAACGCAGACAGTGTTGCGTGCAAATAAGCGAGGCTTGCCACACGTTTTCGGATTAGTAGTTTCGCCGCCTGGGTTTGGAGTTCCGCTTGGTCCATGGACCGAAGGTTCGACACGACCGACCAATGTCGCTGGCTTTGGAACATTGCAGCCAGCAAAGTTGCTGCTCATGGCGATGCATACCTCGGCGCCAAACGTCAAACGATTAGGTTGCGTTTGGAATCCTGCAGAGGCGAATGCGGAAGCTTCCGTCAAACTTGGAAGAGCTGCATGCGCAGAACTTGGCATCGAGCTTCTCGAAGCCAACGGCACCAATGTCTCCGAGGTTGCAACAGCGACCGACGTATTGATTTCGCGTGGGATCGATTGCTTTTGGATTCTTGCGGATACAAATGTCATCGCCGCCGCACCAACTGTGACGGATCGATGCCGCAAAGCACACGTGCCCGTGATTACGAATTTTCCTGAGTTGTCGAAGTTGGGTGCCGCGATCAACTACGGCGCGGATTATCGCGCAATGGGTGTTTCGACGGGCGCGATCGCAGAGTTGGTTTTGAAGGGCGTTGCGCCACGAGATATTCCATGCGAAAACTTTTTGCCCATCGCATTGCAGTTGAATTATTCAGGCTTCGGCGAAAACTGGATTCGTGTTCCAGAACTCGCTGCGCTCGCCGAGACTATCTACGACCCGCCAGCACCACCGATCGTGCGAAAAGTTGCGCAAGAACTCGTGCCGCCATCGATCGGGGCGATGCTCGCTGCACTGCCTGCAGCGGGAGCAGCTGTAAATGCGGCGCCACTCGCAATGCCAACGATCGCAGTGCTCACGTACAA
>Ga0214919_10008677_pt1 | contig 13304 bp, 11 predicted proteins | sample LL1503_MetaG_FD_177994 | JGI IMG/M metagenome (GOLD analysis project Ga0214919, IMG submission 177994) | Freshwater microbial communities from Lake Lanier, Atlanta, Georgia, United States - LL-1503 | ecosystem: Environmental > Aquatic > Freshwater > Lake | place: USA: Georgia | collected...
CCGGTATGACCTGCTCCTCCTGTGTGAATACAGTCGAGCGCACTCTTAATGAAATTCCTGGAGTTAAGGCATCAGTAAATTTCGCATCCGAAACGGTACATATCGTGGCGCCTGCGGATATTTCATCGGCACTCATCATCAAGACAATTAAATCTGCAGGATATACAGCTGCGCTTCTTTCAGATCAAGCAGATCCTGCACTTCACCGCAAAGGCGCAGCCCGAGCATTGATTTTTGCGATCATCTTTGCGCTACCAACAATTGCAATATCCATGCGAATGAGTTGGCATGAACCCATCAATACATTCCTCATGGATCTCTTTACGCGCTACAGCATCCCTATTCCACCCCATGCACACCATCTCTTTACAGCGTGGTTGGCAATTGCACTTACCTTGCCATTGATTGCGATAGTTGCCTTTCCTATTCATCGCGCTGCGATAAGAAATATTTTTCATCCAACAATGGATACCTTGGTATCGCTCGGATCAATCACTGCATATATCTGGTCTATCTATGCGACCTACACCAACCAAGGCGATGTCTACACAGAAGTTGCAGCAGGTGTATTGCTCTTTGTGATTTTGGGACGATATCTCGAAGCTCGGGCTAAGCGATCTGCTAGCAGTGCGCTTGCCACGCTCCTTGCGCTCGGTGAAAAAGAAGTCGCAGTACTCCGTGATGGGCTTGAAGTATTGATACCAATTTCTCAACTGCAAGTGGGTGATGAGTTTGTTGTTAAACCGGGCGCGCGTATTGCAACGGATGGAATCGTTATCTCAGGTAACAGCTCCGTAGATAACTCAATGATGACAGGTGAATCTACTCCCGTTGAAGTTTCACCTGGATCAAAGGTGATCGGTGCAGCGCTCAATAACAATGGACGGCTCATTGTGCGAGCCATCCGAATTGGTAGCGATACCGAATTAGCGCGCATCACATCGATGGTGGTTGCAGCTCAAGGAAATAAAGCGCCAATCCAAGCACTCGCAGATAAAATTTCAGCAATCTTTGTTCCATTAGTATCAGCACTAGCTATCGCAACTTTTGCATACTGGAATTACGTTGGCGATAAGTCGCTTACCGATTCGATATCAATCGCCATCACCGTACTTGTTATTGCTTGTCCTTGTGCTTTAGGGCTAGCAACTCCAGTTGCACTTTTAGTTGCATCTGGTCGCGGTGCACTTCGTGGCATCGTCATTCGAAAGCCACGAGTGCTTGAAGCATCTCGCCAGATTGATGTTGCCATTTTTGATAAGACTGGAACTTTGACTGATGGTGCCATGAAGGTGCAGGCTGCTGTTATTCCAGTATCAGCTCAGAAAGTGTTGGGTGCTTCTTTTGCACCGCTACTCGATGAGAAGACAATATTAAGTTCGGCTCTTTCCCTCGAAAGTCAGAGCGATCATCCCGTTGCAAAGGCGATTACTTCATATGCACTTTCTCGCGGTGCGCAGCAATTACCTATCTCAGAGCTCACTCAAACTCCCGGAATCGGAATCGCTGGTCGCGTCACCATCAAAGCTAAAGCGCCGGTTGTCATTATCGGAACACCGGATTCCATTGCTCACAGCACAATCGCATTCGATAGCGCAATCGTGGCTGCAATTAAGGCTGCGGAAGAAAAGTCCCAAGCAGTTGCAGTCTTGGCTTGGGATGGAGTTGCTATTGCGGTATTTGCAACTGCTGATTCCATCAAAAAAGATGCAGCAACAATCATTGCAGAATTACATAAACGTGGCATTGATAGCTGGTTAATCACCGGAGATACCGCAGAGAGTGCCGCACGCGTTGCAGATGAAGTCGGAATTTCAAGCTCGCACATCATGGCGCAGGCACTTCCAGAAAATAAATTGGCGAAAATTTCAGAGCTTCAGACAAGTGGCAAGAAAGTTGCCATGATTGGAGATGGTGTTAACGATGCTGCAGCTCTTGCCCAATCTGACTTAAGCATTGCAATGGGAACTGGTACAGATACTGCGATTTCAACTGCTGATATCACAATCATGCGCCCTGAGTTAATGGGAATAGTTGATTCTCTTCAATTAGCAGGTAAAACGTTGAAGACAATTAAAATGAACTTAACATGGGCATTTCTCTATAACGTAGTGGGAATTCCAGTTGCCGCACTTGGATTAATGAGCCCTATGTACGCAGCAGGTGCGATGGCTATAAGTAGCCTCTTTGTCGTGACTAATTCGCTACGAATTCGTTAATTATCATCTTCAACATCGCTCGTTTGTACCGTGCGAATGATGGAGATAATCGCTATATAAACTGGGAATAACAACATAATCGCTGAAGAAATTGGTTGCTCATGAATGCCGGTCTCATTGGAGTAAGTCCAGGATAGATAGAAAAGGTTGCCGATATAAGCCGTTGCTATAGGCAAAGTGATGGTGCGGTAGCGCTTGACCCGTACTAAGTGTGGGAACTTTAAAGTAGTGAGTTGCGAGAAACAGAGAATCAGCGTCACAACTGCAACCGCATTCTTCGGTAAATCCAAGACAAGAAAGGTAGGTACAGCAAGATTCCACACTGCAGGAAATCCATTAAACCAATGATCTTCGGTCTCTATATCTGTGCGCGCAAACCAGAGCGCAGACATTAAAAGAATCAGTCCTGCAATAAGAGTTTGAAATTCTTGTGGAAGTAACTCAAGGCGAATCAAAAGTGCAACCGGTACTACAACACACGTTAAATAATCAACGATGAGATCCAGAGTGAATCCATCAACACGTGGTGCATAAATCACCACATCAATACGGCGCGCAATCGGTCCATCAAGGCCATCAAGTACTTGGCAGACAACTAGCCAAATCAGCGCACCTCGGATGTTGTTATCGATGATTGCTTGGAGCGCCAACAATCCAGCTACTGCTCCACTAGCGGTCATCACATGCAGGGCATAACCTGCACGTCTACTCATCTTTTCCGAAGTGGCCACGCTGAAGAATAGCGTGAGTGCACTGAATTTCTGAATTTGGGTTCTCTTAGGAATACGATTTAGTACATGCGCATTCGAGAGTTTGCCAAATTTCTTGATGATGTCGAGAATCGACGAAAAGGGCTGCGGATTTGGATTGTGCTCGTATTGATTTGGTCGATTACTCGCACCTTTATCGTCGGAGCCTTCTTTCATAAATACGGATTGAATACTTTCCGCTATTTCCTTATTGATTTTCTCTCATCAATTCCATACGCATACGCTTCGGCTCATTCGCTATTAGCGCTCTATGACAAGCGCTTTAAAGCTGCGTATGGCTGGATTGGGCTCACTGTGATTTCGTTTTATCTACCTGATTTATACATCATTGAAACATCACACCATGTGCCGCCTTCGATTTATACAGGTTTTGCGATTGCTCTCGCAGTTCTTTCGCTGCTTGCGCTAACGCAATGGCGCGCACATCGAAATAAATAATCTTGGTAGCGGGGGCAGGATTTGAACCTACGACCTCTGGGTTATGAGCCCAGCGAGCTACCGAGCTGCTCCACCCCGCGTCGGAAGTGCCAATACTAGTGAAGTACTACCGGTTCACCAAATCCACGCAATGCAAGTAACTGAAGTTAAGCAATCAGTTATTACTTGCGAGATTGTGCAGCGATTGCAGCAGCGATAGCAGATTTAAGTCGATCCTGCGCACGTCCATACGCTGCAAAATCTCCCTTAGCAAGCGCTGCTTGTCCATCTGCAATTGCTTGTTTTGCACTACGTAGCGCAGATGCAAGATCAGATGATGCAGATAATGTATTGCTTGATGTTGACGGCGTAACACCTGCACCAGTTCCAGAGTTTCCTCCAAATACTTGATCCAGTGCGCCCTTCAGTGAATTATCAAAACCAATCACATCACCAAAGGAGACGAGAACTTTCTGTAGCAATGGATATGCCGCAGCATTAGAAGTTGCTTTTACATAGACAGGTTGCACGTAGAGAAGCCCATTACCTACTGGAAGCGTTAATAGGTTTCCGAGAACTACATCAGAACCACCTTGGCGCAATAATGAAAGCGCATTTGCAACATCTGGCTTTGCTTCAAAGTTAGAGGCAACCTGTGAAGGACCTGCGATGTTGGTACTACGCGGCAATTGCAAAACAGTGATCTTGCCGTAATTAGGACCAGCGGTTGCATCCACTGCTGCAAATGCGGAAAGGTTTTCACGACCTCCACGTGGCACAAATGGAGTAGTGAGTGAGAATGTTGGTTTCTCAGCACCTGGCATTTGAAGCGTCATGTAATACGGTGGCTGTGCACCTGCATTAGCGCCAAATGTTGAAGGATCTCGAGGAACGCGCCAGAAATCCTGTCCACCGTAAAACGCAGCTGCGCTCTTGACGTGATACGAACTTAAAATATCGCGCTGTACTCGGAACATATCTTCTGGATAACGGACGTGATCAAGTAATCCCTTAGAAATCGCACTCTTCGCTTTAACGGTACCTGGGAAGACCTTCATCCATGTTTTTAATACAGGATCTTTCTCATCCCATTGATACAAAGTCACAGTTCCGTCATAGGCATCCACCGTTGCTTTAACAGAGTTGCGGATGTAATTAACCGAACGATTGGCCTGCGCGGTAACAGAGGTTGAATTTGCTGTCAGCGCATCTTCAGTGGCGGCTGCAAGAGAAGTAGATCGTGAATATGGATATCCCGCACTTGTTGTGTAACCATCAATAATCCACAAGATCTTTCCATCGACAACCGTTGGATAGGGATCGCCATCGAGCGTGAGCCACGGTGCAACCTTGGCAACTCGCTCGCGTGGATTTCGGTTATAAAGAATCTTTGAATCAGCATTGATCAAATTGGAAAGCACAATGCGTTGTTCGCCGTAACGAACCGCAAAGAGCAACTTATTGAAGAGCCCGCCAACTGGAACTCCACCGGTGCCGGTATAGGTGTAATTTTTCTGGCCGTTAGCTGATGCATCATCTGGATAGTCGAATTCAACAGGTGAATTGTTCTTCTTTCCACCAATGATGGAGTAATCAGGAACATTTTCACCAAAGTAGATACGTGGTTGGAATTCACCCAAGCCTTTAGTTGGCGGCAAATCGCCTACGAGAAAGTTTGGCTTTCCATCTGCATCAACGGTATTTCCATACGCGGCCACAAAACCAAATCCGTGGGTATAGACCAAGTGATCGTTAATCCAGTTTCGACTTGGATTTCCCTCAATATTTAATTCACGAACTGCAACCACAGCATCACGAGAGACTCCATTGACGGTGTAGCGATCGATATCAAGTGATTCTGGGAATGAGTAATAGGGCTTGATTTGCTGGAGCTGGCGGAATGTTGCTGAAAGAACATTGGGATCCATCAAACGAATATTGGCAATCGTTGCAGCATCTTTGGCGAGCTGTCCTGCACTCGTTGAAATGGTGGCGTTGTAATCCTGCATCGTGACATTTTCAAGGCCATAAGCAGCACGAGTTGCATCGATATTTCGCTGAATGTACGGCGCTTCTTTCGAAGATTCAGATGGCTTTACTTGAAATTGCTGAATTGCACCTGGATAGATTCCGGCAATTAATACTGATGAAATCACCATCAAAGCGGTACCTGCAGCAGGTAAGAGCCAGGAGCGGCGCACAATATTGGCAAAGAAGAGAAGTGAACATACGACTGCAATCGCAGACAAAATAGCTTTGGCAGGAAGGAGCGCATTGACATCGGTATAGGTAAGACCCGTAAGCAGTCGTCCCTCTTTGAGTGCCAGCGCAAAACGATCAAACCAATAAGCAACAGCCTTCAGCAGCACAATTAATCCGAGCAAAATTGATATTTGTACTCGCGCTGCAACGGTAGTGCGTTCTGTTTGTACCTGAGTACGAATTCCTCCATACATGTAATGCACAAAGACGCTGGCAAGCGTTGCCAAAATAAGAGTGGAAATACCCCACCCAATCAGCGCTTGATACATCGGCAACTTAAAGGCGAAGAAGGAGATATCGATTCCAAATTGCGGATCTTTCACACCAAAATCAGTGGCGTTGTTAAAGAGCACCCATTCTTTCCAGAAAACCATTCCAGAAGAGCCAGCAAAATAAATCAGTGCAGCAGTTATTCCGATAAAGACCCAGCGACGAATTGGTTCGATCTGTGCTCGCAAACGTTCGACGCCCGAAATTTCAACGCTTGTTGGCACATAGAGTGGCCGGCGCTTGAAGGCGATGTATACATTCGATGCAATGATCGCTGATGTCAGCAGACCGACGATGAGAAATAGTTGAATTTTGGTGAAGAGAACCGTTGACCAGACGCTGGTAAATCCAACTGATTTAAACCAAAGCCAATCAATGTAGTAACCGCTGAAATAGATAAATGCTGCTGCTATGAGAAAGAGAATTGCTCCGGTAATTACAAAAGGGAGTCGATTACGGTTCATGCCCCTAGGTTAGTGCACCCAATAACAGGGCGAGAACTGGAACTGTGAGCCTTTGCTCCTTGCACTTCAACTGGTTTTTGCAGATAAGTGACGGCATCACTGAGGCGAGAGACAGCAACGACAGTAATGCCGCTCACACGAGTAGGTAATTCATCGCAATTTTCTTGGGAAGCAAAGAGCAGAGTTGCGCCAGCTTTCTTTGCAGCAATTATTTTTTCTACGATTCCACCAATGGGCCCAATTTTTCCTGTTGCAGAAATAGTTCCGGATGCTGCAATTTTTCGACCTTGTGCCAAGTCTTCAGGTGTGAAGAGATCGGTAATACCAAGTGCAAATATTAATCCACCACTTGGTCCGCCAGTATTTTTCAAAGAAACTTTAAGTGATCTATCTGAAATTACATTGAGTTTGATTGTGGGATAGCGCGATGCAAAGAGATTCTGCGCAGCGGTTAGTGCAGCGCTCTGAGATTTCTTCATCTCCTCTTTACCTTTCTTAATCTCTGCTTTGGTATCGGTATCTTCCTGATACATAACAGAGCGCGGCATCACAACGCATTCTGCAACTGCCCAACATTGAAGAACTTGATAGCCCAGTACTTTGGCATCAGGGTTGGTGACAAAGATAGATAAGAGGTACAACTGTCCATTGACTTTATATGTGGGAAGTGGAGACTGCTTCACCTGTAAGACTTTGGGAAAGAGCGGACTACCTTCACCTGGTTGAATCAGTACGAAATTAAGCGGCAGGGCAAGTGGCAACACAATCGTGATCACAATGAGCGCTTTGACAAGAAGCGGCGTGCGGGAAAAACGCATTCAGGTATTCACTAAGAGATTAAGGATTATCAGAATTGTCGGTACGGAATGAATCTTGAAATTTCTGAAACTGATTAACTGAGCGCGAGGTCTCGGTCTCAAATTTGCTCTTCAATTTTGAAACCCAGAGCACATATCCAAGAGCACCAATCAGCGCGGTGATGGGCACAACCCACCAAATCAGCGCAGCAAAGGCGCTTGAACCTGCGGCAATTGCGATCATGTGAGCATCCTAGTCTCCAGCGCCACATTTCTCGTCGGGAAGTTTTTTGACCCTGTGGGCGTTAGAGCATCTAGATAGAATTTAAGACCAGTCATAAGAACGGAGTAAGAGATGTCACCTTTTGGCTTTACTCCTGATGAAAACCCCGACGAGAATCCTCAAGATTTCGCTGCAATGATGCGGCAGATGCAAGAACAGATTCAGAAACAGTTTAAAGAGATGGGTCTAAATCCAGCTGGCTTTATCAACCCACTTGCAGCATTTACGCAAGCAGCGCAAGGTAAAGGTGAAGCTCTCCCCAAAGCGCTGGTTCGCGATACCGCCAAAAAATTTATACAGGCACAAGGTTCACAACCTGTTGGCACAAAAGATGTCACCGTCGTCAATAACTCTCTAGAACTTGCAGAGTTGTGGCTTAATGAAGCAACAGTCTTTCCCGCAACAACTGCGCTATCCAATAGCGCTAGCACTAGCAATAGCACGAGCAATAACAGTGCAGTCAGCCGCCTTGATTGGATAGATGAAACCCTCCCTGGTTGGCAGAGCACCATGGAGCCACTTGCCACTGGGTTAGCAAATGCCATCACTCGTTTATTGGAAGAGAGTCAGTCGCAGGGATTGCCAGAAGGCGCAGAGAATCCCATGGGAGCAATCGCAGGTTTACTGCGATCTTTTATCGGCTCACTCATTGCCACCCAACTCGGTCAAGCAATTGGTGGTGCTGGTGTGAGCGCAACTGGCGCTCACGATGTTGCGCTGCCGCTACTTAATCCAGCGCGCCCATTGTTGATGCCTGAAAACATCGATAAATGGAGTACAGATCTCGAGATTCCTCAGACTGAGGTCTATCTCTTCCACGCACTTCGCGAAGCTGCAGTAGCACGACTCTTTGCACATAATCCTTGGTTGGTTTCATACATTCAAAGCGCCATCGTGGAATACGGACGCGGTATTCATATTGATATTGAAGCGATACAACGTCAAGCAGAAGAAGCACTCTCTCACTTTGATCCAAGTGATATGAATCCACAGAACGCTGAAAATTCTTTCACCATTGCGCTCAACAATGGCATCTTCACACCGGAGGAGACTCCGCAACAACGCGCTGCGCTCTCTAAATTAGAAACTGCACTCGCGTTGATTGATGGATGGGCTGATGAAGTCACTTCACTTGCAGCAGGTAATCGACTTCCGGCGCTGACAGCGTTGCGCGAGATGTATCGCAGACAACGTGCAACCAGTGCGCCATCACAGCAACTCTTTAAATCGCTCCTCGGATTAGAAGTTTCACCAAAATTAGCAAGAGAAGCGAGCGCTTTCTGGCAGAAAATTCGCGAAGAGCGCGATATTGCAACGCGTGATCAGATTTGGAGTGGAATTCTTCCAACATCAGATGAGCTGCTTGACCCTCATGGCTTCATCGCATCGACTCAAGTCCCCGATGATCTGAGTGGACTTCTCTAAAGCACGGTTAGAGAAAAGCGAAGTCCCCGGGCGCACATTTTGATATCAGCCTTCCCCTTGCCGATATCAAACGGTTATCCGAGGACTTCGTGGGTGAAAATTACGACGAAAGTTCCTGAGAATCAAATAAGAATCGGGTAGACACAGAAAAAATTTTCTGTCAAGAAAAGTAAATTTCGCTAAAAAATTTTCTATCTGGTTTACATTTCCTCAATGATGAGTCGAGAGTTTGACGCTGGCGATTTTGCAGAAGTCACGCTGCCTGGAATTGATGAGGGCGAAATTCTTGTGATTCGTTCAACTCGCCGCAAAAAGAACATCTCGGCCTATAGGCAAGGTGGCCGGATAGTCATCTCCATCCCAGCACGCATGAGCAAAGCAGATGAGCGAGCCGTCGTGCCCGAGATGATTGCAACGATTAGGCGCCAGGAAGCTGAACAAACCCCTGATGAGAGCGAGTTGGCCACGCGCATCGATCAATTACTCACTGAGTTAGCACCAGAAATCACTGAGCGACCTATCTCTGTCACCTGGCGCGCCATGCGAGAGCGTTGGGGTTCGTGCACGACGGTAGATCGGACAATTCGAATCTCCGATCGTCTCAAGCTGGCACCGCGATATGTGCAAGATTATGTCCTCTTCCACGAAGCAATTCATCTGCGCTATGGCGACCATGGCGAAGAATTTCAAGAAGTACTCTCGAGATTCGACGATGGCGAATTAGCAAGCGCTTATCTAGATGGTTATGAAGCGGCCGAGCGGGCGCTGCTGGCCCCCATCGAATTGGAAAATCTCTAAATATTCTCTCAATCGCTCCATTTGGGCGATTTTCTGCCAATTTTCTCCAAGTTTCTGCAAGTTCTACCCAGATTTTCCGTGTGGATTCAAGAATTTGAGCGTGCGCAGGGGTATGGTTTCAACTAGTACGCATGAGCCCAAGCCCATGTGTCGAACGGAGGAAAAAATGGCAGAGACATACAAAGGTGACGCTTACTGCGTTAAGTGCAAAGAGAAGCGTGATTTTGAGGGAACTGTAAAGGTCTCCGACTCTGGTCGTCGTATGGCGCAGGGCATCTGCCCAGTCTGCGGAACCAAGGTAAATCGCATTCTTGGTAAGGCTTAGCAGTAAGAATTTAAGGTAAAGCCCTCGCGTTACGCGGGGGCTTTACTCTTGTGCTCGCCGTAATAAAAAATCACCGTTAGCCACAGCGCAATCCGGTAACGAGGTGCGTCACTCAAAAAAACCCGAACACTTGCGCGCATGAAAAGGTTCAAACGCGGCACCACGATCTTTCGCTCTACTTACTCTGAAAATTATCGCTGCGGAACTCCCCGCCAGCAGATCACCGTATCTCCCATTCAATATTCCGAACTTGTCACGCTCACACTTGGTGGGACGCCGGCAGACTCAACGATGGCGCTGCTCGATTCCGCTGGGCTCCTCGATGATCACATTGGAAAAATAGAATTGACTGAGCGCTATTCGGCGCGAGCTGAAAATACCGATGCCGCATTTTCACAATTGCGCGCTCGCCTAACCCCTGAGCTTTCTCAAACCACCTGGATTTCTGGAGTGCGCGATGGCGGAGTTGCAATCCTCGCTGCGCGACAAAACTTTCTCGTAGAGATTTCTGGAAATAATCGTGTAGCAACTCTGCTCTATTCGCTCTTGCTTGCAAGTGGGTTTACTCATACGCGACTAGCTATTGAAAGTAAAAACTCTCACCCACGAATTTCAGATAACGAAATTGGAGTAGCCGGAATAGCACCGAGCGATATTGGCTCACTCCGGAGCAAACGCGAATCGCACCTTCGTCATGAGATTTCCCTTTTTCATATAGATAAAGGTGTTAATTACAACGATGAGCTATCCACTCCAGATTTATTGGTGCACTGTGGCGATATCGACCCACATCGCTATGCGCAGTGGATGGCAGATGGCCAGAACTTTCTCCATGTTCCACTTCCAGTTGCAGATACTGCGCAAATTGGCCCGCTAGTAATTCCAGGAAAGTCACCGTGCATTCGCTGTGCCGAGCTCACTCAGGCAGAATGCACTGGAACTCAAGGAAAAGATCTCTTGCCAAAAAACGCTGCAGAGTTAGCTGAATACCCCATCATCGCAGCGCATTATGTTGCAGCAATTGCCGCATCCCTTATTACACAATTCTTTGATAACAATCCTGAAAGAGAAGTGGCAGGGAAGGTAATTCTCTGCAATTACCAATCACCTGCCACTTCACGGGAAGTTGCAATCTCTAGACATCCCTTATGCGGTTGCGCCTTCCATTAAGCGCGCTGCCGCAATTACTTGACGAGGTGGTCTTCCTGCGCGGCGCTTGCGCTCGATGATCACACCATCTTCTAGCAATTGTCCGCCCCACACGCCACATGGTTCTTGGCGTGAGAGCGCACCTTCTAAACACTTATTGCGCACTGGGCATGTGCCACAGAGCGCCTTTGCTTCTGCAATTCCCTGATCCGTTTCGGAGAAGAAGAGTTCAGGGTCTGCCACATGGCATGGCAAGGTAAAAGCCTTGGCGTTGTCATAGGTAAATGTCACATCGCCTAAGCCGATTCGCTCGCCGGTCTCTGCCCAGCCTGGTACCTGTAGTTCACTGAAGAGAACTGTCATAGTCCTCACCTCTTCTCTCTCTCTTTTCTTTCTCTGGTTGCTTTCTCTGGTTCAGTTTGTATTTATCGGAGTAATAAAAAAGGACCTCCAAATCCTTTGTGGATTTGAGGCCCTTGGTGGGTCTGAACGGATTAACCGATTAGAGCTCCTGTGGCCTCATCCACCGCATAAGTGTTGGCGTAGAACCAGCGCTTTGTAGCGGTCTTTGAGGTTGTATGAGCAGCAGAAGGAACAGCAGCGCGTGCGCCTGCTGTGATTGTTGAAGTGAATTGTGCGTTCATTTCAACCCCTTCTTCATCTGTCTATCTGAATCTGTTAATGCGTAGTCCTAAGGGTACGCGATGGCGCTTTATCCTGGCAAACCAATTAATTCACGCGGGAATTACGCAGGTATTACGCAGGTATGAGCCCTGATTCACGCAAGAAGGGGCTGGGGGTGCGCTGATAGGAAATATGCAGATCTGCCTTTGCACGAGTAATTCCTACATAGAAGAGGCGACGTTCTTCATCACGATCTGATCCAGCAAGCGGTAGTTGGCCATCAGAAGCCCCCATCAAAAAGACCCGTTCCCATTCAAGGCCTTTAGCTGCATGCAGCGTTGCCAGCGTTAAGACAGGCATGGTGGGAGGATTATTTTGTTGCACGCGATCTTCAACTTCTCGCAAATAGGTGCGTAAAGTTTTTGGTTCAAAAGTTGGATCGCCATCTAGTTCACGCGCTAAATGAAGGAGCGCAGCGATGCCATCAATTGCATCCCCAGTGAGATAGGGCTGAGCGAGCGTACGTAATTCATCAATCCAGCCATCTGAAGGAATCACAGATGCTTTACGAACGTGTGAAAGAAAATCTCTGATCTCTTTGCGGTCAAAGAATTTTTCAGTATTACGAACTTGATACGGCAGATTTGCATGACGCAGCGCCTTTTCAGCAGTGGTCAGTTGAGAATTGGTACGTGCCAAGATGGCAATCTCTTGTGGAGGAGTTCCATTACTCAGCAGAGTTGAAATTTCCTCCAGAATGCCAGCAACCTCTGCGCTCTCATCTTGATACGAACTGACCATGGGTTTTGAGCCGTGGCCATTGTGAGCAACCAACTCTTGTCCCATCTGGCCATGACGCAGTAGCGCATTCGCTGCAAAGATGATTTCAGGAGTGGAGCGATATCCGGTCGTTAAACGAATGACTTCAGCATCTGGAAATCTCTGTGTAAATGAGTTGAGGAAGGTTGGAGTGGCGCCAGCAAATGAATAGATAGTTTGCGCAGGATCTCCCACAACACAAATCTCTTTTCGATTGCCGAGCCACGCATTGATTAGTCGCTGTTGCACCGGAGAAATATCTTGGTACTCATCAATGGTGAAATAGCGATATTGATCGTGAACTCGCTCTCGCACATCTGGTTCTTGTTCCAGCATGGCAGCGCATAGGAGTAGAACGTCTTCAAAGTCGATGGCTAACTCTTCTTTCTTGATCGATTCGTAAGCGGTATATATCTGAACCATCTGTTCTGGATTCACACGTGGTTTCTGCTGGCGAGCGCTGACTTCGGCGATGTAATCAGTGGGTGCAACTTGTGACACTTTCGCCCACTCAATTTCCGAGGCGAGATCGCGCATTAATTCGCGATTGCTCGCGCGCAGTGAATCGGCAAGGCCGGCACGATTTATTGCTTCGGTGAGAAATCCAGTTTTTGTCGTTATGAGATCTGGTGTGCGTCCACCAAAGACAGTGGGCCAGAAATAGAGCAATTGTTTAAGAGCT
>Ga0214919_10008678_pt1 | contig 13303 bp, 13 predicted proteins | sample LL1503_MetaG_FD_177994 | JGI IMG/M metagenome (GOLD analysis project Ga0214919, IMG submission 177994) | Freshwater microbial communities from Lake Lanier, Atlanta, Georgia, United States - LL-1503 | ecosystem: Environmental > Aquatic > Freshwater > Lake | place: USA: Georgia | collected...
GCGCGTCGTCGACAAGTTCTTGCTGCAGCTCGAGGCCCAGTTGGGCGAGAAGAAGGTCGACGTCACTTTCACCGACACGCTGCGCACGCACCTGGCCAAGAAGGGTTTCGACCCCTTGATGGGCGCGCGGCCGATGCAGCGCCTGATTCAAGACACGATACGCCGTGCGCTGGCCGACGAGTTGCTGTTCGGCCGATTGGTCGATGGCGGTCGCCTGACGGTCGATGTGGACGACAAGGGCGAGGTGCTGCTCGAGATCCAGCCACCGCGCAACAAGAACGACAAGCCCAAGGCGGTGTCGACGGCGCTTTGACGATGGCCTGACGCAGGCTTGCTGGCGGATCGGACGCTGCGGCGGCGATCCTGCCGGCCATCCCAGCGTCTTCAGCCCGGGTTGAAGCTCGCCGGGTCTTGCCCGTAGTAGCCCGCCAGCATCGCGTACAGCGCGGGGTGCCTGGCGCGCAGCGGCTGGGGTGTGACGAAGAAGCTCTCGCTCATCACGGCGAAGAACTCGTCGACGCTGGTCGCGCCATAGGGGTCGATCAAGGTCTCTTCACCGGCGTCGACCGCAGCGCAAAAGCGCTCGAACTCGGGGTCGATGACGGCGATCCAGGCCTCGCGCGCTGCCGCGCTGGGCAGCGGTGGCACGCCGTCGGCCTCGCCGTCGCCCATGTCCAGCACATGGGCGAACTCATGGATCACCACGTTGTAGCCCCAGTCGGCAAGCTCGCTGGCAGCGCTGACGTCGACCCACGACAGCATGATCGGCCCGCCCGCCATCGCCTCGCCGGCCAGCACTTCGTCGTAAGCGTGGACGATGCCGTCGTCATCGATGACTTCACGCCGAGCCACCACCTCGTCCGGGTGCACGACGATGCCGACAAAGCTGCGGTACGGCGCCAGCCCGAACCGCAGCACCGGCAGGCAGGCCTGGGCGGCGATGCAGACGGCGATCGCGTCGTCGACCACCAGACCGCCGCCGCCGGTGAATTCCTTCTCGTCGAGAAACAGGCTGGACAGGCGACGCAGTTCGTCCAGGTCTTCGGCCGAGCGTTCGGCCAGGAAGGGCACCCGCGCCAGCGTCAACCGCCACAGCGGGTCAGGGATGGCGCGCCGTGCCAGCACCCGCGACTCGCGGTGCGCCTGCCAGCGCCGCCAAAGGGTTTTCAAACCTGGGCTTTCAAGCGACATCCCCCAGGTCGATCGCCTGCAGCCCGGTCGAGCTCAGTTGCATCATCCTGGCTCGGCTCGGCTTGGTGTCGAAATCCCAGTCGCCCAGCACGTGGCGCAGCCCACCACCCGGCAGCGCATGCGTGCCCGGACGGTGGGTGTGGCCGTGGATCAGCGCGCTGGCGTCGGCGTCGGCCAGCCATTGCGCTGCCGCAGCGTCGTCGACATCGCTCCAATGCTGCGGGCCGAGGCTGGCTTGGTGTGCCGTGCTGGCGTCTCGCATCGCCCTGGCCTGGCGTTGGCGGTCGGCCAGTGGCAGCGCCAGAAACTGCTGTTGCCAGCCGGCGCTGCGCACTTGGGCGCGGAACTGCTGGTAGGCCTGGTCGGCCAGGCACAGCGCATCGCCGTGGCTGAGCAACCAGCGTTGGCCCCAGCAGCACAGCAGCGTGGGGTCGGCCAGGCGCTGCACACCGGCTTCGGCCAGCAGTTCGTCGCCGACCAGAAAATCCCGGTTGCCCGGCATGAAGGCCAGCACTTTTTGGGCGCTGGCCTGGCGCAGCACGCTGACGCATTCAGCCTCGAAACCCTGGTGGCGCGCATCGTCGCCGACCCAGACCTCGAACAGGTCGCCCAGCAACAGCACGGCGTCGGCGGGCGTTCCCAACATATGGTCGCGCCAGGCCTCGAAGGTGCGCGGCATGTCGGCATGCAGATGCACGTCCGACAGCAAGTCGATGCGCTGCCAGCCGAGGTCGGCCTGCCAGGCTTGAGCCCCGGCCTGAGCGCCGCTCACCGCAAGGGACTCAGACGACTTCGACCGCCGTCAGGATCATCACGTCGTCGTTGGGCACATCGTCGTGACCGCCCTTGCGGCCGGTGGCCACGCCCTCGATCTGGTCGACCACGTCCATCCCGCTGACGACACGACCGAACACCGCGTAGCCCCAGCCTTGCGCGGACTCGCTGCTGTGGTCGAGAAAGCTGTTGTTGGTCGCGTTGATGAAGAACTGCGACGAGGCCGAATGCGGCGCACTGGTGCGTGCCATCGCCAGCGTGTATTTCAAGTTCTTCAGCCCGTTGTTGGCTTCGTTCTTGATCTCGCCCTGGGTGGGTTTTTGTTTCATGCCGGGCGCGAAGCCGCCGCCCTGGACCATGAAGCCCTTGATCACGCGGTGGAACACGGTGCCGTCGTAGTGCCCGCTACGCACATAGCTCAGAAAATTCTCCACGGTCAGCGGTGCTTTGGCATCGTCAAGCTCGATGGTGAAGCTGCCTTGGGCGGTGGTCATGGTGACGGTTTTGGTCATGTCATTTCTCCGAAAGGATGGTTGCTTTTTTGATGAGGATGGGGGTTTGCGGCACGTTCTGGTGGCCAGCCTTGTTGCCGGTCGGCACGGCCCTGATCTTGTCGACCACGTCCATGCCTTCGGTCACCTTGCCGAACACCGCGTAGCCGTTGCCGTCGGGTGAGTTGGCCGCGTCGAGCCGGTTGTTGTCGGCAAGGTTGATGAAGAACTGCCCGGTGGCCGAGTCAGGCACCTGCGTGCGTGCCATCGCGACCGTGCCGCGCTGGTTGGACAGGCCGTTCTTCGATTCGAGCGGGATAGGCGCACGGGTGGGTTTTTCCTCCATGTCGGGCGTCATGCCGCCGCCCTGGATCATGAAGCCGTCGATCACCCGGTGAAACACCGTGCCGTTGTACTGTCCGGCCTTGACGTACTGCACAAAGTTGGCCACCGTCTTGGGTGCTTTCTCGGCGTCCAACTGCAGCACGATGTCGCCCATGGCCGTGCTCAGGCGTACCTTCTGGGCCAGCGCAGGGGTCGACAGCAAGCAACTGGTTGCCAGCGCGGCGGCCAGGATATATCGGTTCATCGTTCCATCTCCTCAAGTGGTTGGGTAGCGGTCGTGCCGCGCGATCAGCGCAGTTGCGCCAGTTCACGCGCCATGCGCAATTTTCCCTGCAAGCCGGCTTCGGTGTGCGGCCCGGCAGCGGCTTCATAGGCGCGCTGGGCCAGGCGTGCGAACACGTCGCCCAGGTTCTCATGCGCGGTGCGGTAACCGGGGTCCAAGCGCAGCGCGGTTTCCAGCAACCCGCGAGCCGCATCGATCTTGCCGGCAGCGGCTTGTAGCACGGCCAGGTTGTTGTAGGGCTCGGGCAGGTCGGGAAACTCCTGCGTCAGGCGTTCGAACAGCGCGACCGCCTCGGCCGTGCTGCCGCCCGCCGACAGCATCACGCCTTGCAGGAAACGCAGCGCGACATCGCCGGGTTGCCGGGCCAGCGCTTGCGTCAAGTTCTGCTGCGCCAGCGCGGTCTCGCCGCGCTTGAATTGCTGCTCGATCGCTCGAACCGGGCCATCGGCGGCCACAGCGGGCGGCCAGGCTGTCGCTGCCAGCAGGCAGGCGAACAGTCCAGCTTTCAAGCGGCGCAGCGCAGCAGGCAGGGCCATCGACCGTGGAGGATTGGGAGAACGCAAGCCGGTTGCCGGGCAGTCAGATCAAATTCGGAGGCGGCAATGGCGCCGCTATACTGATTTGATTGTATCGACCCCCCGGTCTTGATCACGTGCGCTGCGGCGTTGCAGGCCGCCCCACCCAGCCCGCCGCCCACGGCATCCCTCCTCGAAAATCACGGCCATCCTGGAGGTGGCCGGTCTTTGTACCCCCCCTCATGACATTGCGCCTTTACAACACGCTGACCCGCAGCCTGGAAATTTTCACGCCAATCGACCCAGGGTTCGTGCGCATGTATGTTTGCGGCATGACGATCTACGATCTGTGCCACATGGGCCATGCTCGGATGATGATGGCTTTCGATGTGGTCTATCGCTGGTTGCAAGCCAGCGGCTACCAGGTCAACTACGTGCGCAACATCACCGACATCGACGACAAGATCATCAAGCGGGCGGTCGAGCGCGGCATCAGCATCCGTGCGTTGACCGATGAGATGGTTGACGCGATGCGCCAGGACATCGGCGCGATCGGTGTCGCCGCACCCACCCACGAGCCGCGGGCCACCGAGTACGTGCCGCAGATGTTGTCCTTGATCAGCACGCTCGAGCGCAAGGGCCTGGCCTACCGGGCTGAGGGCGGCGACGTGAACTTCGCGGTGCGCAAGTTCCCGGGCTACGGCAAGTTGTCGGGCAAGAGCATCGACGAGTTGCGCGCTGGCGAGCGGGTGGCGGTGTCCGGCGGCAAGGACGACCCGCTGGACTTTGTGCTTTGGAAGGCCACCAAACCCGACGAGCCGCGAGACGCCAGTTTCGACGCGGACTATGGCCCGGGCCGCCCTGGCTGGCACATCGAGTGCTCGGCGATGAGTTGCGCGCTGCTCGGCGAGCGCTTCGACATCCACGGTGGCGGCATGGACCTGCAGTTTCCGCATCACGAGAACGAGATCGCCCAGAGCGAGGGCGCGCTCGGTCACCGCCATGTCAATTACTGGCTGCACAACGGTTTTCTGAACATCGACAACGAGAAGATGTCCAAGAGCCTGGGCAACTTCTTCACGATCCGCGACGTGCTGCAGCGCTTCGATGGCGAGACCTTGCGCTTTTTCATGCTGCGCACCCATTACCGCAGCCCGTTCAACTTCAGTGACCAACTGCTTGACGATGCGCGTACCGGGCTGCGCCGCCTCTACACCGCGCTGGATGGCATCGCGCTGGCACCAGCTTGCCCGGCCATAGATTGGGCGCAGCCGCAGGCCGCAGCCTTCAAAGCGGCGATGGACGAAGACTTCAACACCCCTGGCGCGCTGGCCGTGCTGTTCGAGTTGGCCAGCGAGTGCAACCGCAGCCGCTCGGTCGACAGTGCCGAGTTGCTGCGGGCGCTGGCTGCCACGCTGGGACTGCTGCAGCAAGCGCCGCGTGCTTTCCTGCAGGCCGGCAGCGTGCTCGACGAGACCACCATCGCGGGCTTGATCGCTGATCGTGCGGCGGCAAAGCTGGCGAAAAACTTCGCCGAGGCCGACCGCATTCGCCATGAATTGGCAGCGCAAGGCATCGAGCTCAAGGATTCGGCGCTGGGCACCACTTGGGTGAGGGCTTGAGCTTGCCCGGGCGCAGCCTCGGCTCGATTCAACCGGCAGCCATCGCAGTGACTGCGGTGCCGGCAGCCGTGACGCCGGATTACTGGGACGATGCCTGCCGTCACCTGTCCAAGCGCGACCGGGTGATGAAAAAACTCATCCCGCGTTTCGGCCAGGCGCGGCTGCAGAGCCGGGGCGATGCTTTCACGACGCTGGCGCGATCCATCGTCGGCCAGCAGATCTCTGTCAAGGCAGCGCAGTCGGTGTGGGACCGGTTGGTCTCGGTGGTGGGCGGTCCGGCTGTTCATCTGCAGCCGTCAGCGGTGTTGGCCCGGGACACGCCCGAGCTGCGCGGCGCGGGGCTTTCAGCGCGCAAGGTGGAGTACCTCGGCGATCTGGCCCGGCACTTCGAATCCGGTGCCTTGCATGTGCCGCAGTGGCAACAGATGGACGATGAGGCCATCATCGGACAACTGGTCGCGATCCGAGGCATCGGCCGCTGGACCGCCGAGATGTTCCTGATCTTCCACTTGATACGGCCTAACGTGATGCCGCTTGATGACCTGGGTCTGATCAAGGGCATCAGCCAGGGATACTTCAGCGGTGAGCCGGTTTCTCGGGCTGAAGCGCGCGAGGTCGGCGAGGCCTGGGTGCCGTTCCGCTCGGTGGCCACTTGGTACATCTGGCGTAGCCTGGATCCACTGCCGGTAGACTACTGATCTTCGAGTTGCCGGCTTAGACCCTCGTGTACTGTTCGCAGCCGGCCCCGATTCACCCAACCCGAGGCGGCGGATGAGCAAACGACATTTCCTCGAGTTCGAGCACCCGATCGCCGAGCTCGAATCCAAGATCGAAGAGCTGCGGTTCGTGCAGTCGGAGTCTGCGGTTGACATCTCCGACGAGATCGGCCGGCTCGACAAGAAGAGTCACCAGCTCGCCAAGGACATCTACTCGAACCTGACGCCCTGGCAGGTGACGCAGATCGCTCGCCATCCGCAGCGGCCTTACACCCTCGATTACGTCAGTGAAATGTTCACCGATTGGCAAGAGCTGCACGGTGACCGTCACTTTGCTGATGACGCGTCGATCGTCGGCGGGCTGGCACGCTTCAATGGCCAGCCCTGCATGGTGATCGGCCACCAGAAAGGCCGCGACACCAAGGAGCGTGGCCTGCGCAATTTCGGTATGGCCCGCCCGGAGGGCTACCGCAAGGCATTGCGTCTGATGAAGCTGGCCGAGAAGTTCGGCCTGCCGCTGTTCACGTTCGTTGACACACCCGGCGCCTACCCAGGCATCGGCGCGGAGGAGCGCGGCCAGTCCGAGGCCATAGGCCGCAACATCTTCGAGCTGTGCCAGCTCGAGGTGCCGATCATCGTCACCATCATCGGCGAAGGCGGCTCGGGCGGTGCGCTGGCGATCAGCGTCGGCGACCAGGTGCTGATGCTGCAGTTCTCGGTCTACTCGGTGATCTCGCCCGAAGGCTGCGCGTCGATCTTGTGGAAGACCTCAGAGCGCGCATCCGATGCTGCCGAAGCGCTGGGCATCACGGCGCACCGGCTCAAGGCCTTGGGGCTGATTGACAAGGTGATCAACGAGCCGGTGGGTGGCGCCCACCGCGACACCCGGCTGATGGCCTCGCAGCTCAAGCGCGCGCTGGTCGACGCGTTGCGCCAGGTCTCGGACCTCAAGCCCAAGGAACTGCTGCAGCGACGCTATGACCGGCTGCAGGCCTACGGCCGCTACGCCGACACCAAAGACCGCTGAGGCCAGCATGAGCGCTGAGCCGCAGGCCTGCCAGGCCTGTGTGGCCGTTGCGTTCAGTGGCGGACGCGACTCGCTCGCGCTCTTGCATGCGACTTGCCGCGCCGCTGCGACTCTGGGTTTGCAGGTGGTTGCGCTGCATGTGCACCACGGTTTGCTGCCTGAGGCCGACGACTGGGTGCTGCGGGCGCAGCGACTGTGCGCGCGCTGGCGTGCCCGAGGCTGGCCATTGCGTTTGCGCTGGGCTCAATTGGCGGGCGCGCCGGCTCAGGGTGAAAGCATCGAGGCCTGGGCGCGCACCGGCCGCTATGTGGCGCTGGCGCAGATGGCGCAAGACGAGGGTGCTGGGTTGGTGCTGCTGGCGCAGCACCGGCGCGACCAGGCGGAGACCTTCTTGCTGCAGGCCTTGCGCGGTGGTGGTGCGGCAGGCCTGTCGGCGATGCCGGCCGTGTTTGATCGCCTGGGGCTGCGCTGGGCCAGGCCCTGGCTGGCCCAGCCCCGCGAAGCGATCGAGGCCTACGTCAGCCGCCATCGGCTGCGGCCGGTCGAAGATCCGTCCAATCTTGACGACCGGATGGCTCGCAACCGCATGCGACTGCAGCTTTGGCCGGCGCTGCAAGCCGCGTTCAGCGACGCCGAGACCGCGCTGGCCAGTGCAGCGCAGCGGGCGCAGGAGGCCCATGCTGCACTTTTGGAATTGGCTGCATTGGACCTGGCAACGCTGGTTGACGATCGCGGCGGCTTGCTGGTGTCCGGGTGGCGACAGCTGTCATCCGCTAGACAAGCCAATGCCTTGCGCGCGTGGTGGCTCGCCCGGGCAGGTCAGGGCGCTTCAACCGCGTTGCTGCAGCGCTTGCTGGCCGAAGTGCCTGCGCATGGCGCCGGGCGCTGGCCGGCCGGCGCGGGGGTCTGGTGCGTGCTGCACCGAGGCCGCTTGCAGCATGTGCTGCCTCGGATGCACAAGCTCGGCCAGGCGGCGTCGACGATCGATTTGTCGCAACCCGGAAGGTGGCCAGCGCCGGGCTGGGGAGGGTGTTTCGAAGTCACCGACTGCCGCCGCGACGGCATGACGCCAGCGCTGTTGCAGTCGCTTTGCCTGCAGGCGCGCGCTGGCGGTGAGCGCTTCCAGCGCGAACCGGGTGGGCAGCCGCGCAGTCTCAAAAAACAGTATCAGAGCGCCAAGGTGCCCGAGCACGAGCGAGCCGGCCCGCTGCTGTGGGCGGCAGGCCGATTGCTGTTCGCGCCGGGCCTGGGAATCGACGCGCGCAGCCGTGCGGCGGTCGGCGAGCCGCAGTTGGCGCTGCGCTGGTGCCCGCAGCGGATGTCGTCAGCCGCAACCCAGATCGTGTCTCAGCTCGACAGCTAAAATATTGGGTTGTGTTCCGGAATTGCGTCGCGTCTGATCACCGATCGGGCAGGCCCCGGCATCTCCAGCAACCCTGTTCCTGCAGCCATGGCATTGATCGTTCACAAGTACGGTGGTACCTCGATGGGCTCGCCCGAGCGCATCCGCAACGTCGCCAAGCGCGTCGCCAAATGGGCCCGCGCCGGCCATCAGATGGTCGTCGTCCCGTCCGCGATGAGCGGTGAAACAAACCGATTGCTCGGCTTGGCCAAGGAGGTCAATCCGGGTCTGCCCGATGACGCGGCAATGCGCGAACTCGACATGATCGCCGCCACCGGCGAGCAGGTGTCGGTGGGCCTGTTGGCACTGGCGCTGCAGGCCGAAGGCATGGCGGCGGTCAGCTACGCTGGCTGGCAAGTGCCGATGCGCACCGACTCTTCGTACACCAAAGCGCGCATCGTCAGCATCGACGACCAGCGTGTTCGCGCCGACCTGTCCGCGGGCAAAGTCGTGGTGATCACCGGATTCCAGGGCATTGACGAGGCCGGTTCGATCACGACGCTGGGGCGCGGCGGCTCGGACACCTCGGCGGTTGCCGTGGCCGCAGCGATGGGCGCAGCCGAGTGTCTGATCTACACCGATGTCGACGGCGTCTACACCACCGACCCCAGGGTGGTGCCCGAGGCCAGGCGAATGAAGACCATCAGCTTCGAAGAGATGCTGGAGATGGCCAGCCTGGGCAGCAAGGTGCTGCAGATCCGCTCGGTCGAGTTTGCTGGCAAGTACCGCGTGCCGCTGCGTGTGTTGTCGAGTTTCACGCCCTGGGACATGGACATCGATGAAGAAGCCAAGTCAGGCACTTTGATCACTTTTGAGGAAGATGAAAAAATGGAACAAGCGGTCATCTCTGGCATTGCGTTCAACCGCGACGAAGCCAAGTTCACCGTGGTCGGCGTGCCCGACAGACCCGGCATCGCGTACCAGATCCTGGGCGCGGTGGCCGACGCCAACATCGATGTCGATGTGATCGTGCAGAACGTCTCCCACGACGGGCGCACGGACTTTTCATTCACGGTGCACCGCAACGATTTTCAGCGGGTCAACGATTTGCTGGCGAACACCGTCGTGCCCAACACTGGTGCCGCGATGTTCACAGCCGATCCGCGCATCTGCAAGGTTTCGATCGTGGGCATCGGCATGAAGAGCCATGCAGGAGTGGCGAGCACGATGTTCCGCACCTTGTCCGAGGAGGGCATCAACATCCAGATGATCACCACCAGCGAGATCAAGACATCGGTGGTGCTCGATGAGAAGTACATGGAACTGGCGGTGCGTGCTTTGCACCGGGCATTCGGTCTCGATGCGCCCACGACGCTGGTCTGACAGCGCCATCCGATGATGATCGGTGAGCCAACTGCCAATTTGCCCATCGAGTTGCAGTAGAATTCTAGGATTGCCCCGGGAGACGTGACCGAGTGGCCGAAGGTGCTCCCCTGCTAAGGGAGTATGTGGTTAAAAGCCGCATCGAGGGTTCGAATCCCTCCGTCTCCTCCAGATACAGCCCCCGACATCCCATCGAGTGCGAGGCGGGCTGTACGCACCACCGCCCGGTGCGGCTGAGCTGGGCCAAGCTGCTCAAGCGGGTGTTCGAGATCGACCTGGAGCACTGCCTGAACTGCGGCGGCGAGCTCAAGATCATCGCAGCGATCCTGGAACAGCCGGTGATCGAGAAGATCCTCACGCACCTGGGGCTGCAGGCCGACTGTGGACGCAGGAGCGCGCCTGCGCGCGGTCTTGCGCCTCAGGAGGGGTTCGCGCTTGCAAGCGCGAACGCGGCCTGCAAGGCCGTGCACCCCCCGGGCGCCAGCCCGCGGCCAGGCGCTACAAGCCGAGCCCAGACACAAACAGTCCGGTGGACTGTTTGTGTCTGGCGAGGGGTCGGGCCACTGGCCCGACGCGCCCTGCAAGGGGCCTGACGCTGCCCAACCGCGACTGCTCAGGCGACCCGATGCACAAGGCCGCTGGAGTCGGCTGCGTCCGAGGGTTTGCCGGACCGATGGAAGCGACCTGGTGACAAGGGATACCCCAGACAGCGCCCGAGAAAGACGACTTTCGGCTGCGCTCTCAACGCTCAACGGATCTCAGCGACCTTCAAAGACCGACTCATGGCTTGGCTGTTCGCATCAAGCGGCGTTACCGGCTGGCCGAGACACCCGACGCCCAGCGGCGATGCCCGCAGGGCATGAAGGAGGCTTGGGGCGCCCAGTCGTTTCAAGGACTCCCAGCACCCGACTGCAGGCAAAGCCGGCGGGGATGCCGAAAGATAGGACTTGACTAAATATACCTGTCTTGATATATATTGGACATGGTCCGAATTCCGTACAGCACCTCGCGAGAAAAGCCACTGCACTGGGTTGGCTCGTCCAAGAAGGACTACCAGGCGTTTCCCACCGAGGTGCAGGACGACATGGGCTATGCGCTCGGCCTGGCACAACTAGGCGGCAAGCATCCGCACGCCAAGCCCTGGAAAGGGGAGGGCGGCGGCGTATTCGAGATCGTTGAGGACCATCGCGGCGATACCTTCCGCGCCGTCTACACGGTGCGCTTTGCCGACGTGGTCTATGTGCTGCACGCCTTCCAAAAGAAGTCGAAGACGGGCATCAAGACACCGCAGGAAGATGCCAGCCTCGTTGCCGAACGGCTCAAGCGAGCCCAGCAAGACTATGAAAGGACACGATCAACATGACCACGATCACCCACGGCTCCACCAACGTCTTCCGTGACCTTGGCTACAGCGACGCCTCTGAGCGGCAAATCAAGACCCGCCTGGCACTGGTCGTCAACGATTTACTCAAGGGCCGCAAGCTCAAGCAGCGGGAAATCGCACCGCTGCTGAGCATTCCGCAGCCAAAGGTCTCGGCCCTCAAGAACTACCGGCTCGACCAGTTCTCGGTCGAAAAGCTGATGGAGTTCCTAACCGTGCTGAATCAGGATGTCGAGATCATGATCAGACCGCATGCGGTCGCTCACGAGGCCGGACAGATCTCAGTGCTGGCCGTGCAATGAGCACCGCTGTCGGCATCAGAGGGCAGCATCGTCGGCGAGTTCTATTTCGAGCAAGGGGCGACGACGACGGTCAAGCCTGAGCTGGTCGACAGCGCCGCGCAGGTCGAGCAGCAAGGCTGGGTGGCGGCGCAGAGTGGCAACATGGTTGCTGGCTATACGGCCCTGGGGCAACCCCTACGCCATCGCCTACGGCTGATCGGCAGCTTACTGGCTCGGTCGGCAACTCACGGTGCCGGCCACTACCGGTCGGTCGCCGCGTGCGCCCAGTCGTGGCCTCGGCGAGCAGCTGAACGGCAGGTTTCCGTCGACGAGACTGGGCCTTTCTTCGGCTTGCCCCGGCCATCAGCAGCCAGTGGCAACAGGCAGCTGTCAGGCATCTCGTCACGCCGACCGTGCCTCCGAAGCAAGCGCCTAGTGGTCACCGGTGGGGTGGGCCGCAAGAGCCCGCGCTGCACGCGGGCTACAGATGCCACATCGTTGCAGGCATCAACCGAGCGCAACTGGCGCCGGGCGCGCTTCGTCGGCATCGGCCAAGCATTCCGTCAGCACCGCCATCGCCTTGTCGATGATTGCCGTCGGATGGCCCTTGCCGGTCAGCTGCTTGCGTCGGTTGTTCGACAGCACGCCATTGTTCTGCAGGACGCTGCGGATCATGAGCACCAGATCGTCATTGTTCATGTCCACCGCATCGTTCACCGCGCGGTAGGCCTGATCGAATCTCTGTAGGAAGACGCTCTCGTTCTGGAGATCGCGATCTAGCGCCTCCTGTGCCATGCGCAGGCCGAACTCGACGCACTTGGTCCCGTCCCAGTAGCGATAGATCTCTGGCGCGCCGGTGAATTCGGCCTTGACCAATTCGTCGATCATGTTCACCTTCCAAAAACGGCGGGTCTTCTTGGAGAAGGATTCCAGGGCCTTAAGGTAGTCACCCTCGTTGCGCTTCATGGCGACGGACACGGGCAGCACCAGACCGTTGGCCAGCCGCGGATCCTGGCAGGCTGCCTTGTGGAACAGGAAGCGCGACAGCCGGCCGTTGCCATCCATGAACGGGTGTGCGAAAACGAAGGCGAAGCTCGTTACAGCGCCACGCACCAGGGCATCCACGCCGGTGCCCGGGTTGTTCGCGAAGCTCATGATCTCGTCCATGATCTCCAGATTCAGATCGGGCGGTGGCGGCACGTAAGTCACGCCCAGCGCGCCCGGCAGATCCTTGCGAAGCCAGTTCTGCTTCGACCTGAACTCGAACGCCTTGTCCAGCGGACTGGTGATCGTCAGGTTCTGCAGTGCAACGAGGTAGTCTTCCGTGAGCTGCTCGGCCTCGTGGGCGCGCCCCAGCAGTGAGGCGAAGGCCTCGCGCTTGTCGTTGGTCGCACTCTCCCGCTCGATCGCGTAGGAGTTGTCGGTCTCGCTCAGGTACGCCCAGCGCACGGCCCGGTCGAGTAGCGCCGGATCGATCCCGTCCACGAACGCCTTCACCTGGTCGAGGATGCTTCTTCTGACCAGGGCGTCGATCGCCGGCGTGCGTCGCACGGTGATGCAGTACCGAGGGGACCCTATGCCGTTGAAGTCGACGCGCCACCGGCTCGATCGGGTGCTTGCTGCCGTCAGGAACTTGTCCGGGGAGAACAACACACCGTAGGGCCCGCGGGCGGCCGGTAGACCGGTCAAAGTTGTGCCGTTGGCCAGCTCCCACAGGTAGCAGGCCTGCCTGGCGTACCAGCTCGTGGGCTTGGCGATGAACTCCCGCGCCACCGCCGCAGCGGGAATCTTCTGGAGCGCCAGGATGGCAATCTGCAGGTTCAACTGCTCGTGCTTCAGCGCGAACAGGAGGTGCTCCAGCGGGTCGTCGGACGCAGGGGCAACGTGGACAGGGACCGCCAGGATGCTGTCACCAAAGGTGTTCTTTCGGGTGACCCCTCCGGCACGGGCCG
>Ga0214919_10008679_pt1 | contig 13302 bp, 10 predicted proteins | sample LL1503_MetaG_FD_177994 | JGI IMG/M metagenome (GOLD analysis project Ga0214919, IMG submission 177994) | Freshwater microbial communities from Lake Lanier, Atlanta, Georgia, United States - LL-1503 | ecosystem: Environmental > Aquatic > Freshwater > Lake | place: USA: Georgia | collected...
CCCCGCTCTGCTTCGTAGCTTCACCCCCCCTCCTTCGGAGAATGTTGCCGATGCCTTAGCTAGTCAAGTTGTAGCGCTGAACACGATTTTGAAGGATTCAGAGCGACCCATTCTGTTAATCGGCCACGGAGTTCGGATTTCAGGTGCAACCGAAATCTTTCGACGGCTTGCTGAGAGGTTAGGCATTCCCTGTGTGTTCACCTGGAACGCAGCAGACACTTTTCACTGGGACCATGACTTATATATTGGTAGACCCGGCGTGGTCGCCGCCCGCGCCCCTAATTTTGCGATTCAGAACAGCGACTGTTTGATCAGCATCGGTTGCCGCTTGGACAACGTGATCACCGCCTACAACCCGGCCGGTTTTGCCCGTGCTGCCAAGAAGATCGTTATCGATGTGGATATCAACGAGCTAGACAGGCACCAGATACCGATAAACGTGAAAATTTGCAGTTCGGCGATCAGTTTTCTGCAGGCCTGGTTAGAAAATGTGCCAGTGTTGGCAGACCTTGCGCCTTGGCGTGCAAAGTGTTTGGACTGGAAGCGCCGCTATACGCCGTTGGATGGCAAGACTTTTGGTGCCAAGGGGCCCATTGCCCACTTCGAGCTGGCCGACAAGCTATCTGACGCCATCGGCGAGAACCAGCTTGTCGTGACGGGGAGTTCGGGCCTTGCTGTGGAGGTGTTCTACACAACCTTCCGGAACAAAAAAGGCCAGCGCATGTTCTTGACCTCGGGTCTGGGCTCCATGGGCTACGGACTGCCTGCCGCGATAGGAGCCTGCATTGGCTCAGGCGGGACGCCCACGGTATGCGTGGAGAGCGATGGCAGCCTGATGCTGAACCTTCAAGAGCTTGCGACGCTCAAGCAGCTCAACCTCCCGATCACCCTGGTGGTCATGAACAACAACGGCTACGCCTCCATCCGCAACACACAGAGGAACTACTTTGATCAGCGGTATATCGGCAGCGGTCCCGCCTCTGGCTTGCTGATTCCAGATTGGATGTCCATCGCAGCCGCCCTCGGCATAGACTGTTTGCGTGTGACCGACGCATCCGAACTGACTCCAGCCCTGTTCACCGGTGAGCTGCGGATTGTTGAGGTTATTTTGGAAGAGAACGTGGCACTTTCGCCCAAAGTATCGGCGATGCCCCAGCCTGATGGATCCATGATTTCCATGCCGCTGGAGGATATGTCTCCGCTGCTGCCCCGGAGCGTGTTGCGAAACGAGATGTTGATCCCCCTGCACCCCTTGTCTGAGAAGGCGGATGTCGCATAACATTTTTTGTCGCTTTTGCGGCGGTACATTCCAGCCTCCGGCGCTGCTGTCCTACCCTGAGTCGCCGCGCTCGGCGCAAGGCTTCCTGGACTCGCCGCAGGACGCAGATGAAGTAGTCGATTTGCACATCTTCCAATGCTGTGATTGTGGGCTGGTGCAGCACGATTTGGCCCCTGTTGCGTACCACCGGGATGTAATCCGTGCGATAGCCTTCTCACAGGAAATGGCGGAGTACCGACTCGGGCAGTTATCCGGCTGGATTAACGGGTGTGAGCTGACTGACAAAAGAGTCTTGGAGATCGGCTGCGGCAAGGGGGAGTATCTGGAATTGATGGCCCGCGCAGGTGCCCAGAATTGCAGCGGCCTCGAAAATTCACCCCCCAGCGTGGCATTTGCAAAAGCTCGAGGTCTTGACGTGCGGCCTGGCTACCTCGGACCGAACTTAGTTAACCCATGGCCGTTTGAGTTTGACGCCTTCGCCATATTCAGCTTTATGGAGCACTGGCCGGATTTACGCGGCTCGCTCAGCGCGCTGCGCGGTATTCTCAAGGATGGGGCCCACGGCTTGATTGAGGTGCCGAACTTCGACTTTGTACTCGCAAACGGGCTCTACTCAGAGTTCACCGTCGATCACATTTTTTACTTTGATCAGACGACCTTGCGGACGGTGCTGGAGATGAGCGGATTTGAGGTTATCGAGATCGCCAGCGTCTGGCATGACTACATCCTCTCCGCGCAGGTGCGCAAGCGCAGGACCCTCAACACGGCACCCTTCAGGCTGAAGCAGGAGCGCATAGTTCGTGAATTGAACGCCTTTGTTGACAGGTTTTCACCACGCGAAGTGGTGGTATGGGGGGCGGGACATCAGGCGCTGGCAGTCATGTCACTCGCCCACATCCAGGGCCGCATAGCGCATGTCGTAGATTCGGCTAACTTCAAACAGAACAAGTACACGCCAGGCACACGTCTTCTCATCAAGAGCCCGGAGAGTTTGCGGGCAGACTGCCCGAAGGCCGTTGTGATCATGGCGGCAGCCTACTCCGACGAGGTGCTCGAGACCCTGAAGCAAAGTCATCCCTCGGTAGAGAACGTTGCCATACTGCGCGAAAACTCCTTGGAGGTGGTCAAGGGTGAACACTGACCTCAGCGCTTTGCTGGAGCGCGTCTCGCAACACGTCGCAGACCCCAAGGCCGGCCTGCCCCAGGACCTCTTTTATTTCGTCAGCAGCCTCACACCCATGGTCAATGTTGATCTGCTTATCAAGAACCAGAAAGGCCAAACACTGCTGACTTGGCGGGCGGACAGGTTTCACGGGCCTGCCTGGCACATTCCAGGCGGGATCATCAGGTTCAAGGAGGCTATAAGCGAGCGCATAGAAAAGGTGGCCCAGTCAGAGCTTGGCTGCGGCGTCCGGTTCTCGGAGGCCCCGATCGATGTGCGGGGCTTGGTCAACACAGAGCGGGATGTCAGGGGGCACTTTATTTCGCTGCTTTATTTATGTGAATTGCAAGGCGAACCGAATCCGTCCTTGAAAGCGAGTCGCTCAGATCCAAAAGCGGGAGTGTGGGCCTGGCACGACACTGCCCCGAACAATTTGATCAAGGTCCACGAGGTCTTCCGACAGTTCATCAATGACACCCCGCCCCTATAGTTACGACCTTAATGCCGACGTGGACCTGCTCCTCGGCCGGTGCGGCGTCGATTCGGAGATTTTCCGAGGGAAGACCATATTTATCACCGGGGGCACGGGGTTCTTCGGGGTCTGGATGCTGTCGGCACTGACCACCATCAAGAAGCGCCTAGACGGTGACATGCGCATTGTCGTCCTATCCAGAGACCCGCTTCAGTTCCTGGCGAGGCACCCACAGTCCGACCTCGCGCTTGGCGTAGAGTTCATCACCGGGGACGTCAAGAGCTTCTTTCTTGGGGACCTACGGCCCAATCACCTCATCCATATGGCCACTACCAACGCAAAGGAAACCTTTGCCGGTGAGGACCAGCTCAAGAAGCTCGAGACCCTCTACCAGGGGACCAAGAACGTGCTGGAGCAATGCGGTTCGGCGCTGGAGAAGGTGCTCTTCACCTCATCCGGCGTGGCCTATGGGAACAACAACGGGGGAGTTTTCTCCGAGTCGGACTGCACTGCCCCCGACACCAGGGACACCGGGTCCGCGCTGGCCATCGGGAAGATGACGGCCGAGTACCTGGTGGCCTACTACGCGAAGAGGTTCGGGTACAGATACTCCGTGGCACGGTGCTTCGCCTTCGCCGGGCAGTACCTGCCGCTGGACCTCCACTACGCCTTCGGTAACTTCATAATGGATGCACTGGAGGGTCGGGACATCGTGGTCCGAGGTGACGGGCTCGACCAGCGGTCCTATCTGTACGTCGGGGATGCTGTGGCGTGGCTGCTGAGGCTCCTGGCGGAGCCTGGAAACGACATCTACAACGTAGGCTCCGAGGCGACGATCTCCATAGGGGACCTGGCGCAGAGGGTGGCGAGCAGGTCCAGCGGGGCGACGGGCGTGGCGATTCTGTCAGGGCGGCAGGACACGGGCAACTTTCGGCGAACGTTCTATATCCCCAGCACCCGTAAGATCAGGCAGGCGTATCCCTCCCTTGATGAGTGGACCAGCTTGGACCAGGTGATAGACAGAATGCTGGCCCCCTGCCAGGGCCTTGTCGCGGGCCGGTAAGCTAGCACTGCAGTACGAATGAAAATTTTTAGGAGTTGATCTTGTCAAATACCTTACAGATCCTTGCCGAGCACGAGGCCCTCTCGCTTGTGGAGAAGAACAAGCGGCGGGACCAGAGTCAGAGACGGCCGAGGGTTCACGAAAAGATCCAGAACTACTTCAAGGGCATGCTGGATGGCCAGATCAGCCCGATACTGCGCCTGAAAATAAATCGCTCCCTGTGTAACTTCGCATGCGCCCATTGCTGCGAGGAGCCTTATATGAGCCGGGATCTCAAGAAGCGTACGGGAGCGATTGACCCGCGCCCGCAGATGGGCCTGGATGAGTACCGTGAGCTCTCCCGGCAGGCCGACGAGTACGGGATATTCAGGTTCGTGCTGACCGGTGGCGAGGCCCTGCTGGACAAGAACCTGGACAAGCTGATCGACGCAATCGACCCATTGAAGCACCTCGTGATCCTTGACACCAACGGGTGGACCTTCGACACCGAGAAGGCGAAGTGGTTCGCCGGGCTGGGCGGCTACAAGGCCCAAATATCGCTCGATAGCATGATCGAATCAGAGCACGACTCCTTCCGGAACAAGAAGGGGTCCTACAAGCGCGTGATGCGCTCGCTGCAGGCGTCCAAGGATGCCGGGCTCGAGTTACTGATATCCACATGCATCATCAAGGACCGGGTGTTCTCTCAAGAATTCGAGGACCTGTGCAACTACTGCAAGGCCGAAGACATCCCCCTTTACGTCACCCTGGCCAAGCCTGTGGGGACGGCCCGGGACCAGGACACGTGGGTGTGCACCAAGAAGGACGTAGACCACCTGAAGTTGCTTGAAGAAAAGTACAACATCTTCACGCACATGACCCCATCCTACGGACAGCCCGGCCGGTGCATCACAGTCAAGGGCATCGACACGGTCAACCACGACGGGGAAATCGTGCCGTGCCCTTACATGGACTTGTCCATAGGCAACGTCACCAAGGAGCCCCTGGCAGCCATATTGGACCGGGGCATGAAAAACAGCTGGCTCGGGCCATACCGGGACGAGTGCATCATCGGTGAGCACCAGGGCTTCATCAACTTCCACAACCAGGCGGTCAGCGACTACCTGGACATCAGCCCGCTCCTGCCTGTGCCCTTCGAGCACGGCTTTGGCAGGACCGGCTCCATCAAGATCCACCAGGCTGGGTAAGCCGATGCAGTACTTTGACAAGAGTGGCTGGCGCGTGCCAGGTTCGGACATGCGCACATTTGGTGAGAGTCGAGGCAGCTACTACCGGCTCGATCAGCCGCGGATCGACTACGCGTCGGTCCTGGACCGGATCGGCCGGCACCTGGGAACCGCCCTGGACATGACCGCCGAACAGTTTGAAGGGCGTGTCGCCTCATTGCTGTCCAGGCTTAAGTCGAGTACGGACATCGGTAATCTGGCGGGTGGGGTTTATATCCCGTTTGCATTTAGCCGGGCCCAGCAAGGCGCGGACCTGGGCACTGAACTACAGGATTATCTTTTGCCTGGTCTGCAGAAATCATTTACAGAGCGCTTCCCAGGGGCACGCTTTAAGGCGATACTGCAAGGTGACGCGGCGCTCGCAAGCCGTATCAGCCTGGATCCGCACGCCAGGTACCAAGAATTTGTAAACGCAAGCGAGCAGGGTACTGTTGTGGGCATCTATTTCCCGCAGGCCCTGCAGGAGTTCGACCTGGCCTCCCAGCGCAGGCAGATGCAATCGCTCCCGGATCTGGTTTGCGCGTCGATTTGTCTGAGCGGGGGGATGGATATCTGCGCCGCACTGACAGGTATCCCTGAGGTGCTTTTTAGCGCAGACTTTTATACCCCCATACCGACGATGGCAGCGTATGCGCACGCTGATGACCGTCTCGTCCTGCTTTTGAAGGCCTACGGCCCGCACATGGAGTTCTGGTGCATGACGCAGATGCTGACGAAGAACATCACTCAGGTGTCTGAACAGTGGGCGGGTGGGTTGACGGTCTACGAGTCTTCAATGGCGTAAGTTGCTGTCATCATAGAGAAAACGACTCACTCAAATGTATGTGCCAAATGTCAATCACATGCCTTACAAAGATGGAACAATCAAATTTCTTATTCTGATTTAGTTAATGATTTGGTTTTAAAAAATGCATAACTTAATTCAATCGATATTATCGAGCGAGCCAATTTCATGTTCTAATCTTAACCTAGTCCGCGGAAACGGAGTCGTTGTTTTCGGGGCCGGGAGCGGATTCCAAACGTTAAATACGTTTGTGCTTTCGAAGTTCGGCATCAAACCCTTGTTTGTTATCGATAGGAAATTTAATACAATAATCACCCAGGAAAGCACTACATATTTAAATTACGACAACTATCGAAATCGCCATGGCGACACATCTGAAAACTATGTTCTAATAATAAGCTTTGGAAGCGAGAAACTAATTCAGGTCGCTCAAAGTACAGCGAGTGATGTTAAATTTAAAGAAATAATAACGGCGTTTGATATATTTGAATATCATTTATCGTATGCGGCAGTCGAGTTTGTTTCAACCAGGGCAAAAGTATTAAGTGAAAATTCAGACAATATATTAAAGGCATACTGCTCACTTAGCGATGCCAAAAGTCGGGCAATATTTAGAAGTCTCATTTCTTTCTACTTCCGGGGCGAGAAACTTAACATTCCAGCTGATCCTATTGCCTCTCAATATTTCCCAGCAGACTTAACGATTCAGTCGTTTCAACATTTCATTAATTGTGGGTCCTTTGATGGCGACACAATTCGACAATTACATAATACAGTTGGAAAGATAGTAAGCTTGGTATGCATTGAACCAGACACAGATAACTTTAGCAAGCTGGTGTCTTATGTACAGCGAAACCGAGAACAGATCGCAGACAGAATCATATTGTTACCATGTGGCTTATGGTCGTCTGAGTGTGTCCTCGCGTTTGAAGGCGGCTCTGCGGTGAATTCCTCGATTTCGGAATATGGTGACACTGCTCTAAAGATGATTTCGTTGGATAACGTTCTTCTGTCCCATCAGGCGACATATTTAAACATGGATATAGAAGGTAGCGAACTCGCGGCCTTAGAAGGTGCCAAGAAGTTCATTCGTCAGCATGAACTCGAAATGGCTATTGCTATTTATCATCGACCGCAAGACCTTTGGACAATTTTGAACAAAGTTTTAGATATTAAGCCCGGCTATACATTTTTTATTCGGAACTATACCGGAAGGCCAGCTGAGACGGTTCTTTATTGCTTGAACGCAGGACATGAAGTCCGTGCAGATTAACATTGTTTGATTAGTATATTGCTTATCCGCAGTTAGCCCTTCATTGTATACAGCTTTTATACCTTTGATTAAGTGCTGGCAACTTGCGCATCATCTGTATTATGGTGCATGCTAATTAATTAAATCGTTGACATAGATCCTATCAAGTCTAAGTGTACTTTTATATAAATATATCTTTATTATTAAATATTTAGCCAATTTATATGCTTTTGATATGAATCTCGCTATCGTTATTCCTACTTTTAATCGTTTTAGTCAGCTTCAGAGACTAATTTCTTCAATACAGAATCAGGTTATTCCTAGAGGTCTAACTTTAACAATTTGTCTGTCAGGAGCTTATTGTAGCGCGCGTATTAAATCATATCTTCGTAACCTGGAAGGAAACCATCAGAGATTTAATATTTTAGTGAATATACTAGCATTGGGCCCGCCAAACTGGTGCTTAGCTGCAGGCTTGGTTCCATCGGATTTTGATTATGCCTGGATGGTTGGCGATGATGATGAATTAATTGGATCACGATCGATATCGCAGGTATTCTCACTTTTGAATCGCCACCCAAATATTGACGCTTTGTTTGTGCCAATGGCTTCACGCGCAACAGAGAAGTATCTGATTGAGGATACTTTTTTTCATATCTGCAACCGAGTTGGTTTTCATGAGGTAGCGGGGTGGATCAGCTCTAGTATAGTTAAAGTGAAAATATTTGAACAAGTATATAATCAGTATTATGAAATTTTTACGAAAAGAATTAAAAATTTTCGGCAAACTCCTAGTTTATCTCGAAGTCTCTATGAGCAGAAGATTGGGCAATTTACGCATACCACCTGTATGTTGGACATTTTATTTAAGTCGAAAGTAATATTTGCCTCCATCAAGATTGTGACGGAACAGGATTCTGAGCGAGGCTTGCTTGAAACGCTCAAAAGAGATAAGATAAAGCGACTTAATAAAAAGTATCACAGTGCGAGGTTTATCTTTGATCTTCAGAAAATTTCTGAAACGCTTAGAAGGCATAAATGCAAACCAGACCCGGTATTCTTTAAATATGTTTCTAGAGATTATTATCAACTGTGTTTTGATATTTTGTTAGATGGAATAAGCGCAAATGAATATTCGCAGGATGAACTGGCGCAGCTGCTCAGTATTTTGGATACTTCACTGATTTGCAGTAGTATTTCTTACGTAAAGTCGAATAAAATTATTCTATTATGTATTGAAAATCTGTACCATAGATTAAAATTTCCCGAGGAGAGACTCATCGATAAAGAAATCCAGAATTTGTGGGATTTGGTAAAGTTCCGCGAATATCCGGGCCTCTAAAGGACAGTATGAAAGCTTTTTGATATGAGGTGGCGCATTCGGTAAACCCACCATTGCCGGAAGTTTCATTTTGTAATTATTTAGTCTTTGCGGTTTTAGTTAGATATCACTATCTGCCGTGGCTAGACAGTTTAAGCAATCAAGTATTATGTTTCACTACATCCAGCAAGAAGAACATCTCGAAAATGGTGATGCCCAAGCGTTCAGCAGCGAGACTGATAGTGGTTGGCTTTAAATATAGCGGATTCAAGTACAAAGCGCAACTTTGACTAATTGTAATAATGAGCCGGTGATGTTTAGCATTCAAGGCGTTGGCACTTGCAATTCAGAATTTGGCACTACTTGACCAGTGCGATACTTTTTAGGCCTCGGTAAATTTTCCAAGTTATCGACTTGAATTCGCTTATTCTTGCTTTTAGTTTGGTGGGCAGAATTCAGATCCGCCACCTTAACATTAACACGATTCCCTTGGTAATAAATGAGTGATGTGGAAACCCCTAGTTCTGTATCCCGAGAGCAATACGTCAGTTTTATGGCAATAATGGGTGGCCTGAAATATGCTTAGACCGATGAAGTCCATTGATGTCTAACATGGGCGCTGGTTTGTGATAGGCTTCAGCGTGTCTTTAAACTGACAGGTCCTTGTAAAAATCGTTAACTTCCCGAGGAGATGAAATGTCTAGAAAAAACTTTTTATTTGTCATTCCCAGAGACGGCCAAAAAGCTTCCGGCGGTATTAATATATTCCCTGTTGGTATTGCTTATGTCTCGGCGTATTTAAAAAACAAGGGTTTCAACGTATTTACCTGTAATCTTGAATATGTGAACGGAGACAGTGTTGAAGTTGCTTTGGCAAAATCGATTATCGAGAATGACATTGACTATGTAGGTACTGGAGGTTTAAGTAGAGAGTACTTAAAAATAAAAGAAGTTATTGATATATCAAAGAAAATTAAGCCTAGTATCGTAACGATGGTTGGTGGCGGTTTAATGAGTGCGGATCCTGTGCCTGCAATGGAACTTTTAAATTGTGACTATGGAGTTTACGGGCAGGGTGAGACAACCATGTATGAGTTTGCACTGGCCTTTGAATCTGATAATAACTACAGTCCGATTAATGGTTTACTGTATTGGCATGACGGTAAAGTCGTCAAAAACGAAGAGCGAGATGATGTATCTGAGTTAGATGATTTGCCTTTTCCAGATTACGATGGATTTAACTTTCGTGAGTACATGGAGGAGACAAATCATAACGCTATTTTTGTCATTGCAAGCAGATCCTGTCCTTTTAAATGCACTTTCTGCTACCACCCGTCTGGGGGGAGATATAGAAAAAGAAGTCTAGATAATATTTTTGCTGAAATTGATAGTCTTCTGGAAAAATATAATCCTAAGCACCTGATTATCAGCGATGAGCTTTTTGCGCCCAAAAAGGATCGCGTTTTAGAGTTTTGCCGGCGAATTGAGCCTTATAAACTAAAATGGACCGCTCAGATGCGCGTGACTGACGTCGACGAGGAAATTATTGCAGCTATGAAAGGTTCCGGCTGTGTAAACGTTAGTTATGGAATTGAATCAGCTGATGACTCCATTTTGAAAAGTATGGTGAAGAAAATTAAGATTAGTGATGTCGAAAAGGCGCTATCGCTAACTGTCAAATACGGTATTGAGATCCAAGGCGGATTAATTTTTGGCGACCCGAGTGAAACCATGAGGAGTGCTAGAAACTCATTGGATTGGTATGATAAAAATCGCCATTACGTTTTAGATTTAAATATGGTGCACACCTACCCGGGCACGCCGATCTATAATAACGCGGTAGCCTTCGGCATCATACCTGATAAAAAACAATTTTTAATTGATGGTTGCCCGGTTATAAATATTTCGCAACTGACCGACAAGGAGTATAAATTTCTTGCCTCGGAGATATACGAGCGCAATATTATGTCTAAATTTGAGCCGGCTAGCTATAACGGAATTGTGTACCAACACAATGGTAGAGCAAAGTTTTCATATGATTGCGTTCGGTGTAAAGATACATTTTTAATTGAGGATTGTGACGTCATTCACAATACTCGGCATCGATGCAACTGTGGGCAAAGGTACTATTTTGAATTATCCAACAATATTGACTGGAGTGAGGTGATAGACTATGTTTGTGCAGGCGTTCAAAACAATTCCGATATCTATTTATGGGGTGCAGGCGAGGTATCAATTAAGATAATCGATAGATTAACACAAGATGCCAGAGATCGTATCACCATATTGGACTCGTCAAAGTCAAGACATGGGTTGACTTTGAGAGGGCTGCCCATTTATCCGCCCGACGCGCTGCATGGTGGAGTTGAAGTGGCTCCGAAGCTTGTTTTAGTTACAGTTTTGACCAGGAAGAATGAGATTTTAAAATCTCTGAAAGATCTCGGATTTAAAGGGGAAATTGTTATACCTGATCTAAGCTTCGACCGTGGGTCGCCGCGATTGAGGTTAAAGACTTGTCAGAATTTTGGCTATGACGATCTTGCATACGTAGAAAAGAGTGGCGAATGGGTGCCTTGGAGTGGAAGTAAATATATACAATCCCAAGAATCTGCTGTTATTGGGAAGTAGTGCTCAATGGATTTAATTGACTTACCCTGCGATAATTAAGCGTCAAAGTATTTATTCACGATGGATAGCGGTCCGGAATATTGGTTGATATTTAGGATATACATTTGGCAAATGGAATATGGCAGACGAATTACTACATAAGGTATAGGGGAATTGATGGGGGACTTGCCATAGGTGTTTAAGCAAGAAGGTGTGTCACGCTTAGATTGTAACTGTGTACCTCGTGAACGGTTTCGTCGCTTGTTATTTGCGCTCTGGGTTGATGTTGACGTCCTCGTTTAATGAAAATACTCTGAAGTCGACGTTTGCCGGTCAGCGCTATCGAACGCTAGCTGATATGGGGCCCTAGTCAGGGGTGCCTCTAGTCGTCGGTTCTCCCAAAAGCGAGGTTTGGTTTTACTTTGGTCAATTTCTAGAGATTCGCAGCGGGACTGCATTTAAGATCTTTGGTGAAGCTTGTAAATGCTCCATGTTTAATAACTAATATTTAATTTTTATGAATGTAATCTATAAGTTTGAAAATTGCTTAGTGAATGTATTGGAAACAATTAATAAATATAATGACACATTCAAAGATGCGCCCGATTATTTTGGTCAGGTAATAGCGGCGAATGAATCCTTGGATGCGTACCAAGAAATGTTTAGGTTGTATCCTAATAATGATGAGATGTTGCACCAACTTAACAGGGATGCAAATATATACTTGTTCACATATTTCGATTTGGATATCGTTCGTAATATTTTGAGTAATCTGGATTGTCTTGATGTTTTTTCAGAAATTGTTAAAGTAAATTATTTTGCGGATGATATGTTTTCTATCATATTAAAGCAATGGGCCGCTAAAAATTCAGGTTCGGAGCTTTTGAACTATTATGTGGCGGATCAGTTGGCCGACTATCACCGGGCTGAAAGTTTAAAATTTAAATTCATTCATGCGAAGTGGTCTGATTACGCCGACAAATCCACATTTTCAAACTCGGTCATGAATTGTAGGGATGGCTATGATTTAGTCGACATATTGTTATAAGTAGTCACACCTAAAATATCCGTAACCCTCTGATCTAATTGAATATTTTCACTGAATTCGACCAAGTCGGACTTTTCAGACATGGGTTGTTTATGATGATTCAGTCGGCATCGCGCACGCGTCTTAATCACGAAAACGCAAATCCGGGTGCACCCCCGGGGCTACCCCAAGGGGCTAAATCAGTACCTTTCACAATCCTTTCGGAGTTCATTTTAAAGGTGGGGGTTTCCGTTTAAAGAGCCGGAGCCGCTTCGTGGAGCGCTGCAACTAAGCGCTAAAACCGTCGTCAACTATCAAATTGTGCCCGTTAACGTGGCGCGACATATCGCTAATCAAAAACAGCAATGCACTTGTGATCTCCACGGGATCCAGCATACCTTTGTCAGTACAAAGCTTCTTATAAGCGGTAAGAAAAGCTTCCGGTTGCTTGTCAAGAATACCCCCGGGGCTGAGTGAATTCACACGGATATGAGAGCCTTTGAGATACTTTGCCATATATTTGGTCAAGTGAATAACGGCAGATTTAATGGCTGCATATTCAACCGGCATGGTCATCTCGGTATTTTCATAAATCTCAAATTTGGGGGCGGTGACACCATAGATCGATGCGATGTTGATGATGTTTCCGTAACCTTGTTTTTGAAAATATTCGGCCATTTTCTGGCATACCAAAAACATGCCGCCCAGATTCAAGCTGATGTTTTCACAAAAATCTTCGTGTGTGACGTCGAAAAACTTTCGGCCATATTGCGCGTTGCGGGGATAGGCGCTATTGACCACCGCGTCAATTCGGCCATAACGCGCATGCACCGCGCTGATCAAGGCCATTACCGACGCTTTGGAGTTGATATCCACGCGTATCGCCAAGTGCTCGCTGGTCTGCGGTTCCACGATATCGGCGAGCACCGGATGGCCTCCACCTTCGGCGATACCCCGCACAAAATCCCGGCCCAGCAAACCACCCGCGCCAATGACGACGACCACCTTGCCTTCGACCATGCGCCCCGCAGTAGTGTCGGAGACCATCAGTTGTACTTTCTGAAAACAGGTTGGATCGCCGGTCCGACCAAATATTTATCCACCCCTTC
>Ga0214919_10008680_pt1 | contig 13302 bp, 10 predicted proteins | sample LL1503_MetaG_FD_177994 | JGI IMG/M metagenome (GOLD analysis project Ga0214919, IMG submission 177994) | Freshwater microbial communities from Lake Lanier, Atlanta, Georgia, United States - LL-1503 | ecosystem: Environmental > Aquatic > Freshwater > Lake | place: USA: Georgia | collected...
GTCCTCGTAGTTAAATGGATATAACGGCCCCCTCCTAAGGGGCAGTTACAGGTTCGATTCCTGTCGGGGGCACCACTTAGGACTGGTTTTAATATGTTAACCATTCAGAATTCAATCAACTTAACACAGCTTAATACACTTCGCCTTAATTCAGTTACTAATCACTATATCCAGTTAGCATCTTTAGAACAGCTTGACGAAATTGCTGCAATTATCGCTGATTATCCACGCTATTTTGTGTTAGGCGGTGGGAGCAACCTAATTCTGCCAGAAAACTATGACGGGCTAGTAATTCATAATCAGTTAAAAGGCATCACTTTCAACAGCGATAAGTCTGCTTATAAATTAGTAACCGCAGCTGCTGGTGAAATCTGGGATGATTTTGTTGCAAACTGTCTTGCAAATCAAGCCTATGGCTTAGAGAATCTGAGCCTGATTCCGGGAACCGTTGGTGCTTCTCCGGTACAAAATATCGGTGCTTATGGGGTTGAAGTTAAGGATTTTATTGATTATGTCACGGTTTATGATTTTAACCTCCGTCAATTAACTAAACTAAGTAATGCCGAGTGTCAATTTAGCTATCGCAATAGTTATCTCAAAAATAAACCACAATATCTGGTAGTTAGCGTTACGTTTAAACTACCGACAACTGCTAAGCTAATGATTAGCTACGGCGATATTGCCAAACAAATGGCAGAGATTGATAATCCAACAGCAAATGATTTACGAGCGTGTATCATAAATACCCGGCGGAGTAAATTACCTGATCCGGCAGAAATCGGCAATGCCGGAAGCTTCTTTCATAATCCGATTATTGCAGCAGCTCAAGCGCAAAAGCTAAAACAACGTTTTCCAAATTTGCCAATATATCCTAGCGCAAACGCAGAACAAATTAAAGTCTCGGCGGGATGGCTGATTGATAATCTAGGACTAAAAGGAACTCGCAGCGGCAATATTGGTGTTTATCCTAAACAAGCTTTAGTTTTAGTTAATTATGCAATAGCAAGCAAAGATGAATTACTGACTTTTGCCAGAGAAATTCAGACTAAAGTTTACGCGCATTATCAGATTCAACTAAATATCGAACCGATTATATTATGAATTTAACGTTGGATAAAAACCGGATGATTCGGGCACTGCGCTTGATTCTCGCACTGGCGGCTGGAATAGTTACTGCACATTTAATCAATATTCCAATGTCAGGTTGGATTACGGTTACAACAACAGTCGTTTTATTCGATCAGGAAACGATAGGTGGCACAATTAATCGTAGCAAACTCCGTTTTTTAGCCACTTTATTTGGCTCATTCATTGCTTTAATTTGTATTTTATTTTTTCATGATAATTGGCTAATTATCTGGAGTCTATTGAGTATATCTTGTTTCGTTTATGCCTATATCTTTATGGGAAGTAAAAAAAGCTATATCGGAGTTCTCGGTATCGCCACTATGGCAATTTTAATTTTTGGTAGTAGTGGGAGTACAAGCTTAGAGCATGCAATGTATCGGATCATGGACATTGTCATTGGGATTAGCTTTGCTCTACTTTCAATGTTGCTGTTCTTCCCGCAATATGCGATTAAGAAGTCTCACCAGCTAATCTTCAGCGCATTGGATGATATAACCAATTTAATTAGGAATATTCAAAATCAAGATAATATCGAACAAGTTCGACAGCATATCCTAACCATTGAAACTAAATTTCTCAATGATGTGATTAATTTTAATAAAACTATTGATGAAGCTAAACACGAACTGGCAGGTAAAAAGAACCCACAACTAATCGAAAATTACAATAAATGCGTGTTACAAATCAGGTGCCTTTACCGTTTAGTTATTGTTATTTTTTACTATGAACTAGAAAATGACAGTCTTAATAACCCGCAAATCAGTCAAATTTTATTCAAAATTCTGCAGGTAATTCAGAATATCAGCGATAAAAACCAGAGTTATTCTTTAGCAATAGATTATCTGGAGCTAAATGAATTAATTACTCAGGTTAAAGCACCAACGCTTCGCAAAACCATGCAGCATTTTACAACTGAGCTAAAACAGCTTCATAATATCTTGATACTAATCTAAAAAAGCTGTTTGAAATATTCCAAACAGCTTTTTGTTAATTTTGCTTACGTTTAAAAAACCAGCTAGTGATAAAACTCACAATGAGAAAGCCAAAAATCACATATAAACCCGAATTATATTTATGCCAGCTATCTTGATCTGCAGCATCAAAAAACCAACTTTGTACAGCACTTAATCCTGCATTATGATTCATCACTTTAAGCTGGGTACGCGCAATAAAATCACCAACCGTTGGTTGTTCAACCATTCCTGACATAATGTAAGTAAACGTCAAAACAAATGAAGTTGCCATCGGCTTAAGCCGTTCATCACTGATGTTTTCTTGCAAGCATTGAAAGGCTAAAATTGAACCACTGCAGCCAATACCAAACAAGAAACTCACAACAGCAATAATAACATGAGCAAATTGTGACTCAAATTTAACAAAAAGAATCAAGCTAAACATAGCAACAGTTAATGCTCCCATAATACGCGCTGGAAAAACATAGTTTTTGATCTTCTGTGCCCAATATCCGCAAAGTAAGCCACCACAAGTTAAGCCAAGTGGTATCATCGAGTTAATTATTGACGCAGTATTAAAATTAAGGTGAAATGCTTGCACTTGATAAGCAACATTAAATAAATCGGCAAAGGTCAAAACCGCACCAAATAAGCCTGAGAAATATAAGGCTGCCAACCAAACTTGCGGATTACGGATAATCAAGCTCACGGTATTCAACATACTTAGCTGCGGTGTAGCTTGTGGCTGCTCTGCTGATAAAGCAGAACTAGATTTCTCGCGAATAAAGAGAAAGGATAATAAACTGCAAACTAACAGCAACAGCGCCAGAAAGTTAAATGAGGCATGATAATTATGCACCGAACCCGCAAAAAAACCAAAAATAGCGGCACAAAAATTAGCTGAACTTTGGCTAAGTGAAGACATCATCGGAAATGAGGCAGCCGCAAAGTTTTTCTGCACTATATAGAGTACGCCAACAAAAGTTGAAGCCAGACCAATCCCCAATAAAATCCGCGCTAAAAAAACCAGTCCAATCGAAGAACAATTCGCAAAAATTAATGCACCAAGAGCAGCGATTAAAGCACTGCTACTCATAATAATCCAGGCAGGAAACAAGACAAATAGCCGCCCAGAGTAAAACTGAGCTAGCGCATAAACAATAAAAAAGATGCCAGAGAGCCACCCTAAGGTACTGGGTGACAAATGAAAATCATGTGATATGGCAGCACTAAAAACTCCAAACATCACACTAGAAATAACACTAACTATAAAAAATAGCTCGGCGCTAATCCATTTAATAATTTTACGATCTGTCTGCATCTTCTTTATCCTCAGAAATTAGAATAACTTGTCTGCTAAACCAATATAATTATGCGGCGTTAGTTGGGCTAATTTAGCTTTTTCTGCTTCAGGTAGCTCTAAAGACGCCACAAATTGTTTGATACCTTCAGCATCAACTTTTTTACCGCGGGTCAAATCTTTCAGCTTTTCATAAGCATTTTCGACACCACATTTACGCATAACAGTCTGAATTGGCTCTGCCAAAAGCTCCCAATTATTATCCAGATCAGCACTAATTACCGCTTGATTGATTTCTAGTTTACCAAGACCTTTAGCCAGTGAACTCAACGCCAAAACCATATAGCCAACCCCCACACCGATATTACGCTGCACGGTTGAATCAGTCAAATCACGCTGCCAGCGCGACAGCGGAAGTTTCTCTGCCAGATGTCCAAGCACACTATTGGCCAGACCAAAATTTCCTTCGGCATTTTCAAAATCAATTGGATTAACTTTATGTGGCATAGTCGAACTACCAACTTCGCCAGTTTTAACTTTTTGCTTGAAATAATTCAACGAAATATAACCCCACAAATCACGTGATAAATCAATTAAAATGATATTAATTCGGCGCAAATTATCGTATAACTCAGCTTGGTAATCATGTGGTTCAATCTGGGTGGTAAATGGATTGAAGCTTAAACCTAATCTTTGTGTCACAAACTCTTCAGCTAGTTTATCCCATTTAATCTCAGGATAGGCAACTAAATGCGCATTATAATTACCCACTGCGCCATTTATTTTTGCCAAAAACTCCTGTTTAGTTAATTGGGTTAATTGACGTTGTAGACGATACGCAACATTATAAAATTCTTTTCCCATGGTTGATGGCGTTGCAGCTTGTCCATGTGTACGACACATCATCGCAATATCGCGATATTCATTAGCTTGAGTCGTCAATTTCTCGGTAATCGCACGTACTTGCGGCACTAAAACTTGCTCAGTTATTGCCTTTAGCATCAGTGCATAACTGGTATTATTAATATCTTCGGAAGTGCAGGCAAAATGAATAAACTCACGATAGGCAAAAAGTAATTGATTATCGGCAATCTGTTCTTTGATATAGTATTCCACAGCTTTAACATCATGGTTAGTCGTTGCTTCAATCTCTTTTACCCTGGCCGCCGCCACGCTATCAAAATTAGCAATAATCTCATCCAGTAATTTAATATCTGCGCTGCCCAATTTGGGTAAATTAAACTCTGCTTTACTAAACAAAAACTTAAACCACTCCACCTCAACCTGTACACGAAACTTAATTAAACCAAACTCTGAAACTAATGAATTTAGTGCACTAACTTTATCCCGATAACGACCATCCAAAGGGCTGATTGCCAAAATACTATCCATGATTTACCTTTATTGCTATATTAGAACTGACGCCACATAGAATATGAAGCATTATGCAACATATCATTTACTTTGCCAAGGTTAATTAATCGGCAAAGAAACTAAGAGGATATTATATACCAAAGCAAATTAAAATCCAGATAAAATCAACAATCTTTAATATCAGTTATTAATGGCTGCTTTATTTTATTAGCATATGCACAAGTATTTCAAGCACAATCGAGAGCTACGTATCCGCAACAGATGATATAATGTAGGTCAATATTTTTGACTAGTTATACGTTTCACGTTTTTGCCAGTATAACCTCCAGAGTGTTAAACCTATACTCACAGTATTTGATTCTCGGGCGCGAAGGATTGATAAAAAAGACGAACACTCGTGTTACCGCGGTGTAGTCAGAACTACACAAGGAATCTTTTTTGAAATCCAACAAAGTTCAAGATTCAAAGACGAAGAGTATATTTAGTCGGCAGGATTTTCCCCTTGTCTGTACTAATTTATCACTAAATAAATTTTAGAGTATTCACAACTATGCAATTAAAATCATTAATATTACTATTAAGCTCGGCTTCATTAATTGCCGCCTGCTCGCAACAGTCAAAAAAAGACACCAACAATGCAGCTAACAGCAGCGCTACACAAAACAAAATTGTAGTAGATCTTGGTGCAGATGCAGCTACTTTGGATCCACAAATGTCAGAAGATAGCCAAAGCCATCGTTTGATGAATGATTTATTTGAAGGCTTAACTTCCTACGATCAAAGTAATAAAATCATCCCGGGACTAGCAGATAAATGGGATATTAGCGAAAACGGAAAAACTTATACTTTTCATCTACGACCTGGAATTAAATTCTCTGATGGTACGCCAATTACCGCGAATGACGTAGTTTTTACTTATCAACGCCTTGCTGATCCAAAGGTTGCTTCAAAATATAACATTCTAATCAATAACCTAACCAATGCAGATGATGTCATAAAAGGTAAAAAACCGCTGAGCGCATTGGGGGTTAAAGCACTAGACAAAAACACGGTACAAATTTCACTCAATCGCCCGGACAATTCGTTTCTAGCTATCGCTTCGTTGTGGAATCTGGGGATCGTATCTCAGGCAAATGTTAATAAGTCCACTAATTGGACAGATCCTAAAAACATGGTTACTTCCGGTGCATATAAACTTGATGAACACGTCGTTAAAGGTTATATTTTAGAAAGTAAAAATCCGCATTATTATGGTGCTCCAAACGTAGCAATTGATCAAATTAAATTCATGCCGATTGAAGATAATAATTCATCGTTAAGTCAATATAAATCTGGAGATTTAGATATTACCTATTCATTACCCTTAGATCAATACAAAACAATTAAAACCTCTTTGGGAGATCAGGAACATACTGTTTCACTGGAGGGTATGTACTATTATGATTTCAACATGACTTCAGATAAATTCAAAAACAACCCTAAACTACGTCAAGCACTGTCGATGGCAGTTGATCGCCATTTATTAGTCAAGGATATTTTAGGTCAGAATCAAGTTCCGCTGTATTCCTACGCTACCGATACGATTGACGATGGTAAGTATGCTGGACTAGACTATGAGTGGTCGCAGTGGCCACGTGAGCAGCAACTCGCGACAGCTCGTGAACTATTCAAACAATCTGGCTATAGTGAACAGCACCCGTTAGAAATTAAAATTAGTTACAACACCAACGATATGCATAAAAAAGTGGCTCTGGCAATTGCTTCAATGTGGCAACAGGTTTTTGGTGATAAAAGTATAACCGTTGCCGCCAGCAACCAAGAATGGAAAACTTTCCTTCAAGCGCGCCATAAAGGTGATTATGATATTGCCAGAGATGCATGGATTGCCGATTATAATAGCATCGATAGTTATACTAATCTTTATCAATGCAATAATCCGCAAAATAACTCACATTCCTGCACCCCAGCATTTGATAAGCTTTTACTTCAAGCACAAAATACACCTAATGCAGCTCAACGTGAAGATTTAACTCGTCAAGCACTCCAAGCGGCTATGCAAGATTATGCAGTCATCCCATTGTATCAATATACCTATTTTCGCCTAATCAAACCCAATATTGGCGGCTACACGCCTGAGACTAATCATTTGGATCATGTAATGAGTAAATGGTATAATTTCAATCAAAAAGGAATCAATTAGTATGCTAAATATCAAAAAATTGACTGCGTTACTTCTAATTGCCAGCATAAGCAGTCTGAGTGCCTGCTCCAAAGATAACACAAGTTCCAGCGCAAATAAAGATAAAAACCTGATTACGGTTGACAATGGCGAAGATGCACCAACTATCGACCCAGTAATGGCACAAGATACAACCAGCGCCAGAGTTTTATTTGATTTATTTGAAGGATTAACCTCGTTTGATCAAAACAATCACTCTATCCCTGGCTTAGCTGAGAAATGGGATGTTTCAGCCGATGGTAAGATATATACATTCCATCTACGCGATGGACTCAAATTCTCTGATGGCAGTCCGATTACTGCCGATGATGTGGTATTTTCGTGGCAACGGCTGGCAGACCCTAAAATTGCTTCACCATATATTAATTTAGCAGCCAATATTGTAAATGGTAACGCAATTAGAGCAGGTAAACTACCTCTAAAGCAACTAGGAGTTAAAGCCCTCGATGCTAAAACAGTACAAGTCACCTTAATTCATCCTGATGCAGCCTTTTTACAAATTTGCGCGATGCCAAATACCGCCACCGTATCCAAAACTAATGTAACTAAATATGGACAGACATGGGCTGATTCTAAAACGATGGTAACTTCTGGTGCTTACAGCGTCGCTGAATGGGTAATCAAAGGGCATATGTTGCTTAATAAAAATCCTAATTATTATGATGCCAAAAATGTCAGCGTTAAGCAAGTAAAGATTCTCCCGATTGTTGATTTTAATGCATCTTTCAATCGTTATAAAACTGGTGAAATTGATATTACCTCTAGTTTGCCAATTGATCAATACAAAGGCATCCGCCAAGATTATCCAACGCAAGAGCACACCGTTACAATGGAAGGTCTTTATTATTATGACCTCAATATGACCTTGCCTAAATTCCGCGATAATCCAAAACTACGTCAAGCTCTATCCATGGCAGTTGATCGTGATACCTTAGTGAAGAATGTGTTAGGACAAGACCAAGTTCCATCTTATAGCTACGTTACTTCCACGATTGAAAATGGTAAGTTTGCTGATAATCACTATGCATGGGGTAGTTGGAGCCACGCTAATCAAATTAATGAAGCCAAAAAATTATTCAAAGAAGCTGGTTATGGTTCTAATCACCCACTAGAAATTAGCATTAGTTACAACACAATGGACTCTCATAAAAAAATTGCGATGGCAATTGCTTCAATGTGGCAACAAGTGTTTGGTGCAGATAGCATCAAGACTGCTGCGGCCAATCAGGAATGGAAAAGCTTTATTCAAGCACGCAATACCGCTAACTATGATGTAGCTCGTGATGGCTGGATTGCCGATTATGATAGTGTCGATGCCTATACTAATCTATTCTTATGTAAAGATCCGCTGAATAAATCTAAATACTGTAATCCTGCTTATGATCAACTGATTCAGCAAGCTCAAAATACTCCTGATCCAGACAAGCGAGCTACGTTAATTAAACAAGCGCTAAAAATTGCACAAGATGCTTATGTTATAATTCCCCTTTATCAATACACTTATTATCGTTTGGTAAGCCCGCGGGTTAGTGGTTATGATATGGACAATAATCACTTTAATCACGTAATGAGTAAATGGTATAAATTAAACTAAGGGAACGCTATATGTTGAAATTTGCAATTAAACGGATTTTAGTATCCATTCCAACCTTATTGGCAATTATTACGCTAGTATTTTTTCTGGTACATATCACACCTGGTAATCCTTTTGATGGAGAGCGTGCGCTTTCTCCCGAAGCCCTTAAGTCATTGATGGCGCAATACCGTCTGGATTTGCCGATGTGGCAACAATATCTGCTTTACCTTAATGATTTTATCCATGGTAGTTTTGGAATCTCAATGAAATACCTCGGGCAACCGATCAATCATTTGCTCTTCCCAGATAATATGGGTGGCTTCTGGGTAACTCTACGCCTAAGCATCTATACGATGGTTATCGCGGTACCCTTTGGGATAATCTGCGGTGCGTATGCCGGATTACACAAAAACTCTTGGTTTGATAAATTAGTCGTATCGAGTAATATTTTCTTCACTGCAGTACCTACCATGGTAACTGGACCTTTGTGTGTCTTGGTATTTGCCGTAACTTTCCGCTTATTACCAGCTGGTGGCTGGGGTGATGGCGATATTGCTCATCTATTTTTGCCGGTGCTGGTGCTAATCTTAGCTTATACGCCAACAATTGCCTTTGTTACCCGTGGCAGTATTATTGATGTGCTAAATTCCAATTATATTCGCACAGCGCGCGCTAAAGGCTTACCAACCAAAAAAATCCTATTCAAACACGCAATTCGCCCAACACTATTACCCGTTATATCCTTGCTTGGTCCAATGTTTGCCGGGATTTTAGTTGGTGCAGTTGTTACCGAACAAATTTTCACTTTACCCGGCTTGGGTGTCCTTACGACCAATGCCGCAACTAATCGTGATTATAATATGATTATGGCGATCACCATTTTGGGAAGTATTTTGACGATAGTGTTTAATATTGTTGTTGATTTATTGTATATGGTGCTTGATCCTAAAATTAAACAATAATAATTGTTCGTAATGTATCACACTAGACGTCGTTGCAAGGCTCCTCATGTACGTTTCTCATGTACACTTCGTCGCCTTGCGCCTAGCTATTGCGTCACATTACGACAATTCATCTTAATAATCATTATAGACAAGGAAACTATTGCATGATTTTTAAAACTAAAAACTTGGATATAGATGCGCCGGCAACTAAGGGGTTCTGGCGGAGTGTTTTCAGCCGCTTATCACGTAATAAACTAGCAATGACTAGCGGTTTGATAATTGTTACCTTAACTTTAATGTGTATCGTGGTGCCAATATTTAGTGGTGTCAGCTATGATAAGACCAACTGGGGCGAAATTATGCAATCGCCAAACATGGTACACTGGTTTGGTACCGATAGCCTAGGACGCGATTTATTCGTTCGTTCTTTTATTGGCGGACGAATAACCTTTGAAATCGCTTTTGCTGCAGCATTTGTTGTGCTATTGGTCGGAATCTTCTATGGTGCAATTGCAGGTTATGTGGGTGGTAAAGTTGACACCGTTATGATGCGAATTGTGGATATACTCTATGGAATCCCATTTTTGTTCTTCTGTATTTTATTAATTACTCTCTTTGGTAACAGTATGGCGCTGTCATTTGTCGCAATTGCTGCAATTTCCTGGCTCGATATGTCACGGATTGTCCGTGGGCAAACCCTGAGCATCAAACACAAAGAATATGTTGAAGCAGCGATGGTTTCAGGCGTGAGTAATTTCAAAATCATCACCCGTCACGTAATCCCTAATTTACTTGGTGTGGTGATTGTTTATGCAGCATTGACCGTACCGAATATGATTGTACTCTCGGCCGTGCTAAGTTTCTTTGGCTTGGGCGTGACTGAACCAATGACTTCATGGGGATTATTAATTTCGGATGGGGCGCAGAACATGCAAGCATGGTGGCTATTACTCTTCCCGGCTGGTCTGATGATTATAACTTTACTTTCTTTTGCATTCTTTGCCAATGGCTTACGTGATGCATTAGATCCTCGCTAGGAGCGACAGATGGATAATAAAAAACCTCCTCTTTTAGAAGCTCGTGATTTAGTAGTCGAATTCAAAGTTCAAGATGGCTTGGTTCGCGCAGTCAACGGTTTGTCATTTAAAGTCTATGACAGTGAAATTATCGGAATTGTCGGTGAATCTGGTTCGGGCAAAAGCCAAACCATGCTGGCATTAATGGGTTTACTGGCTGGCAATGGTAAGGTTAAAGGTTCAGTAAAATTTAACGGGCAAGAACTGGTTGGCATGTCAACTGGCAAGCTAAATAAGCTCCGTGGTGATCAAATTGCCATGATTTTCCAAGACCCAATGACATCTTTAAATCCATACCTCAAAATCAGCTCACAAATGACTGAGGTTTTGATGCTGCATAAAAATATGCCTTACAAACAAGCCTTGGATGAGGCCATCAGAATGTTGGACAAGGTTAAAATTCCTGATGCAAAAAACCGGATTCACCTCTACCCACATGAGTTTTCCGGTGGGATGCGTCAACGGGTAATGATTGCGATGTCATTATTAACTAAGCCCAAGCTGCTTATTGCTGATGAACCAACTACCGCACTCGATGTAACGGTGCAAGCACAAATTCTGGAGCTACTCAAAGAGCTGAAACAAGAAATGAATATGTCAATTATCTTCATCACCCATGATATGGGTGTAGTAGCGAATATCTGTGACCGGGTTAATGTCATGTATGGTGGCTGGCTAATGGAAACTGCAACAATTGAACAAGTCTTTGCCACTCCTTACCATCCTTATACCAGTGCTTTACTGGAAACAATCCCAAACATTGAACATGATGTGGATAAACTCAAAACCATTCCGGGAGAGCCACCTAACTTATTGCATTTACCACAAGGCTGCCCGTTTCAACCACGTTGCAGCAAAGTAAGCCCAGCTTGTAGCGGACAGATTCCGCTACGTAAAATTGCACCGCGGCATGTTATGAAATGTACTGTGGAGGTAGCTCAATGAAAAAAATTCTCGAAGTAAAAAACCTCAAAGTTCATTTTGAGCTAGGTGGTGGCATGTTCAAAGCCAAACGTGTAGTGCATGCGGTTGATGGTATTGATTTTGATGTTTTTGAAGGTGAAACCTTAGGTATCGTTGGTGAATCCGGCTGCGGTAAATCTTCTCTGGCACGCGCTTTGTGTGGATTAAATAAAATCACCTCTGGTAGCGCCCTCTTTGCTGGCAAAATTGATCTGGCTAAAGCATCCTCCAAAGAATGGAATGAAGTTCATAAACAAATGCAGTTTATCTTTCAAGACCCAGTTGCAGCACTTGATCCACGCATGACCGTTGCTGAAATCATCTCCGAGCCACTGATAACACTTTATCCGGATATGAAAAAAGATCAGGTTTTACAAAAAGTATTAGCAACCATGAAGCTGGTTGGTTTGACCCAAAATCAGGTAAATCGCTATCCTCAAGAATTTTCCGGTGGACAATGCCAGCGGATTGGAATTGCGCGCGCATTGATTCTTGAACCCAAGATATTGATTTGTGATGAATCGGTAAGTGCGCTGGATGTGTCAATTAAAGCGCAGATTATCAATCTATTGCAGGAATTACAACAGCAGCTTAAATTAACCATTTTATTTATTTCGCATGATCTGGGCGTAGTAAAACATATTTGTAACCGCATCCTGGTAATGTATCTGGGTAATATTATGGAACTAGGTAATAAACAAGCTATTTATAGTAACACTTTGCATCCATACACTAAAGCTTTGCTGTCAGCCGTACCAGTTGCTAATCCAACTCTGGAAAAAACCAAGCAAATCCAGCTGCTCGAAGGCGACTTACCATCACCGGTTAATCCGCCCAAGGGCTGTGTGTTTAGTACCCGTTGTCCACAAGCAGATGATGTATGTCGTGCATCACGCCCAAAAGGTAAAATTATTCAGGAACATTTTGTAACTTGTTTTAAAGCTTGAGTAAAGCAGAGCCACAAGTGTTAAAATAACGGGTTAAGGAGTACAATAACATGACCTTAAACCTTAACTCAGAATTAGCCATCCTAGAATGCAGCGGCAGCGATGCCGCAACCTACCTGCAAGGGCAGCTTAGCAACGATATTCGTGAACTAAACAATAAACCCTGGCAGTTTTCCGCCCATCTAAGCAATAAAGGGCGCACTCTCGCCACTTTCATCATTACTCAACATCAAGAAAATAGCTATTATTTAATCACCAACAAAGATGTAGCTGATAAAATTTTACCGCGCCTTAAAATGTATATTTTACGCAGTAAAGTTACCCTAGCTATCAGCGCTAAATCAATTTACCTAAATGACACCCAGATTGATGGTGGTCACAATCTGCAATTAAGCGCCGATAAATACCTTACTATCAGCGAGAACCCACAAGAGAGCACTATAGATAGTAACGCGTGGCATAAATTTCTAGTCGAAAACACATTGCCCATGATTTATCTGGAGTCAATTGAAAAAATTATACCGCAGCAAATTAATTATGATTTAATTGGCGGAATTAATTTCAAAAAAGGCTGCTATACTGGTCAGGAAATTGTTGCCCGTACCCATTATCTGGGTAAAGTAAAACGGCGCATGGCAAAATTCACCACCAACACACAGCCACAGGTTGGACAAAGCGTAGTCAGCCCACTAATGGATAACCAGGAAGTCGGAGTTATTATCGACTGCTATCAAGATGGGCAAAACCATTATGGCTTGGTTTCACTACAGAATAATTGTCTGGATAGCGCATATTTAGATAC
>Ga0214919_10008681_pt1 | contig 13301 bp, 12 predicted proteins | sample LL1503_MetaG_FD_177994 | JGI IMG/M metagenome (GOLD analysis project Ga0214919, IMG submission 177994) | Freshwater microbial communities from Lake Lanier, Atlanta, Georgia, United States - LL-1503 | ecosystem: Environmental > Aquatic > Freshwater > Lake | place: USA: Georgia | collected...
GCAATTTCTAAAGCACGCTTGGCCTCTGATTGCCCTTTTATATCTGCAAAATCGGGAATGGAATTGGTTTGTATTTTTTCGCTGAGCATAGCACTGGCTTCTTGATGGCTATATTCTTTTTCATAGCAAGGATTATTTAAAAAATAAACGACTTCCTGTAAAGAAGTAAAAGCATAAACGGGAATGCCTTCTACCATTAGTGCTTCTGCAGCATTTTGTGCAGGAATAACCATGGCAGCAAAACCCTCTGCTTTAGCTTGTATAGCCATAGCGAGTATTCCTTTAATGGGGTATAAACTCCCATCTAGTCCCAGCTCGCCCATGAATAAAAACTTTTCAATAAGGGAGGGTTGGGTAATTTGTTCCGAGGCTGCTAATATGCCAATAGCAATGGGTAAATCAAAAGCAGCTCCCGATTTTTTTAAGTCGGCGGGTGATAAATTGATAACCAGTTTAGTGCGGGGCATATGAAAGCCATTGGACTTGATGGCACTTTCGGTTCTATCTAAACTTTCTTTAACAGCATTGTCGGGAAGGCCCACTATACAATAGCCCTGGCCCATACTTACATTTACTTCAATAGTTATGGTAACAGCATCAATGCCCACAATAGCGCTACCCCTTGTTTTTACAAGCATCTTTTTGCTTGAAACTAAACTAGATACTAAAGCGAATTGAAAGTATTAATACTTGTTTTTGCTAATGTTTTTTAGCAGTTCTACCACACCTTCTCTTTCTAGGATTAAATAACCGAGTCTGTCTTGACTAACGCCTTCTTTTAATTGGTAATGAAAAATCAATTCTTTTTCTTGCACGGCTGTTTCAAAATAACTAAACTGAATATTGCTAAAACCTTTTAAGCCATCGCTTATTTCGTATAAATGTGTGGAGATAATAAATAAACTATTTCTTAAATTTTGTAAACCCTCAATAACGGCACTGCTGCATTTCATAGCATCTTGAATATTGGTGCCTTTGAATAATTCGTCAATTAAAACAAAATATTTTTTGCTGTCTATTATTTTTTCGATGGTATTTTTTATTCTTTGCACTTCGTTGAAAAAATAACTTTCTCCTTTCACTATATTGTCGGCAATGGTTAAATTGGTAATAAGGCCATCGAATAATGTTAGTTCTAATTTTTTCGCAGGCACGCCAATACCCACATGGGCTAGGTATAAAACAATGCCAATGGTTTTAATAAATGTGCTTTTGCCTGCCATATTTGCACCCGTTAAAAAAAGTAAATTGCTTTGATAGTTAAGGGAGAGCTTATTATCTACAGCATTTGTCACTAAGGGGTGAATGGCGGCAGTCACTTTAAAAATAGGTGTATCATTTTCTAACCATCTAGGAAAAACAAAATGGTAATTTTTGGAAGCCATGGCCATGCTATAATAAGCGTCTAGCTCGTAGTAATATTCTAAAAGTTGTAGGGTATTATTTTTATAATGATAAAGAAAGAAATGACAATAAGAAAGCACTGCCTGCGGGTTCTCTAGCTTATTGGATGCAGGTAGGCTGGCTAAGGAAGGGTGCTGGGTATATTTTTTTATTTTCTGCACCAGATTTTCAATAATAGGGTTGTCTTTTATTGTTTCAAATACCGATACCCATTTATTTAAATTTTCATAAAATAAAATTATATGCTCAAGTGAATAACGAAGTAGTGAATAGTCGGAGGCGCTCATGAATTGATACCAGTAGGCAGCAGGTAAGCTAATTTGTGTAGGAATTCTTTTAAAGCCAGTATCAAAAAACTTCTCTATAACCAAGCTAGTGCCATTGGTAATTTTCAGCGCTTCTACAAAATGGATATGGTGAATAAAATAGGCAATGGCATTTTGTCTTTGCTCAATGGAAGGAATACTTGATAATGGACTAGAAAGAAAATGGTCCAATTGTATTTTACCTCCATTGGACTTGCAAAAATTAAGATGTGAGATTAAACCGGCGGACTCTTCATTATCAAATAAGCCAATATCTTTTAAAGTAATTTTATCAACCTGCATAAAACACAGTTTTAGCTTCTTGTAAATTGAAGGCGTTGTCCTTTTTGCGCTTCGTTAAATACGCCTTCATGATATACTTTATATCCATTCACAAATGTGGTATTAATTTGATAAGGGAAACTACTACCTTCAAAAGGGCTCCAGCCACAGTGGTATAAAATATTTTCTTTACTAACTGTATAAGGCGTTTTTTTAACCAGTACTAAATCCGCGTGGTATCCTTCTCTAATAAAACCTCGGTCTTTAATTTCAAAACAGGTAGCTACTGCATGACTCATTTTTTCTACCATTTTCTCCATACTTATTTTTCCTTCTTCCACATATTTAAGCATAAGCATTAGGCCATGTTGAACAAGCGGTAGACCTGCATGTGCATGCGCGTAGGCTTCTTGTTTTTCTGCCCATGTATGAGGTGCATGGTCGGTGGCAATCACATCTAGTTGGTCATTTAGCAATCCTTCCCACAATGCATTTTTATTTTCTGGTGCTTTAATGGCAGGGTTGCATTTAATTAAATTGCCTAAAGAAGCATAATCATTGGCGGTAAAATGTAAATGATGCACACAAACTTCTGCAGTAATTCTTTTATCTGCCAAGGTTCTTAAATTGGAGAATAATTGTAATTCTTTTGCAGTACTAATATGTAAAATATGTAATCTGGCGTCGAATTTTTTGGCTAGTTGAATGGCTTTGAAAGAAGATTCAAAACAAACTTCTTCGTCTCTAATAATAGGATGATCGGAGGGTTCTAAAATAGGTTTGATGGCTTCTAATGCCGCTTTATTTCTTTTAATCAGGCTTTCTTCTTCACAATGTGTGGCAATTAAAAGCTCAGTACCACCAAATATTTTTTCAAGTACTAATGGGTTTTCTACTAATAAGTTTCCGGTAGAAGAGCCCATGAATATTTTAATACCACAGACATCCTTTTTCTTTTCATTGGTCTTTAAAATTTCTTCCAAGTTATCCTGAGAAGTGCCCATGTAAAAAGAATAATTAGCAAGCGATGTATTTGCGCCAATTTGATATTTATCTTCAAGTAATGCTTGTGTGAATACCGGTGGCTGGGTATTGGGCATTTCCATAAAACTGGTGGTACCACCTGCTACCGCTGCCTTTGCTTCACTATAAATATTGGCTTTATGGGTTAAACCCGGCTCTCTAAAATGCACTTGATCATCAATAACACCAGGCAGTAAAAATTGATTCTCACCATTGATTTCTGTAATGCCGCCAATAGCTTCAATTTGACTTGCGATTTTTTCAATACGACCATTTTTAATCAAGACATCACCCTGGATGGTTTTACCTTCATTTACGATTTGCGTATTTTTTATTAAGTAGCTATTCATATTCAATTAGTTTTCTATTCTACATGAATGGTGAAATAAACAAAATTACTCGTGATATCTCTAATGCTAGATAAAAGAGCATCTCCTTTATTTAAATTTCTTACACCGTAACTAAATTTTACTTCTGGCGATATAGTGGCGTAGGGTAAATAAAAACTTACCCCCAGGCCCATTTCATAGCCATAGTCAACTCCATTTAGTTTATTATTATAAGGCGATCTACTGCTACCTGAAATGCTGTTGCTTATAATTACAGACTTTTCAGAACCTATTATATCGTAATCAATTTTACCTCCAATAAAAACATAGTGACGCATGATATCGGTGAAATGAAATGCATTGTACCTATCAGATTCAACTTTCAAAGCCAAGGGAATATTCATAATAGCAGAAGCCTTGTTCATTGTTAGTTTTTCTGTTGGAGTACTTTCTTTTGTATACGTGTATAAATTTTTTGAACCAATAATTAATATAGTTGGGTTTAATCTAAGTAAGGTATGTTTACTTAATCTTAAAGTCCCACTCAGCCCCAGGTTTAAGGCTAAATTATTGACTGTATTAATACTACTCACGGCACTTGTCGCAGGGGCAGTAAAAGCTATATTTCTATTAAAATTTAGGTAGCTGTTATTAAGGCCAATACTATACCCGCCATAAAAGGGCTTTTCGTCGTGGAAGGGTTGATATACTTCGCCTCTTTGCGCCACGGACGCAAAAGAAATGCAAAGCAGTAAAGCTCCCGTGATTATTTGCTTGCGCAGTAAATGCTGCATATGCCTAAACTTAATTTTTCTTGTGAAACATTTTTAAATCCTGCTTGCTCTAATATAGTTAAAAAAGCAGCGCCTTCTGGAAAAGCAATCACACTTTCATTTAAATAGGCGTATGCTTCTTTATTACCTGAAAATAATTTTCCAATACTAGGGGTGACCCATTTCATATAAAATGTATAAATAGGTTTGAACCAAAAACTACTAGGTTGTGAAAATTCTAAAATAACGAGTTTGCTACCTGGCGTTAATACACGATGAATTTCTTGTAAGCCTTTTTCTAAATTGGCGAAATTACGCACCCCAAAAGCTACCATCGCTCCATCAAATGTGGAAGCTTCAAAAGGAATGGCTGTGCTATCACCCAGGCTTAATTGAATTTTATCACCCAAGCCTTTGTCTTGAATTTTCACTCTTCCATATTGCATCATGCCTTCTGAAATATCAATACCTGTAATTTTTTCTGGATGAATTTCTCTGTAAGCCATTAGGGCCATATCGGCCGTGCCCGTTGCAATATCTAATAAGTGCTTAATTTTTTTATCTTTCAAATGCGCGATGGCTTTTTTACGCCATCCTTGGTCAATGCCTAAACTTAAAAAGCGGTTCAAAAAATCGTATCGCTTTGCAATAGAATCAAACATAGTAGCTACCTGTTCTTTCTTTTCGGCATTGCTTTGGCTATAGGGAACCACTTTATCATGTGCAAATTGACTCATGGCGCAAAGATATTGAATTTGTGCTGCTTTTTGGGTAGTGTAGTTCTTAACAAATACTTTTATCTTCGCAGAGCATGAAAGCACGTATTTATAAGTCTACTGGTAGTTGGTATTCGGTCAAATCCGAAGCAGGACTGTTTTATCAGGCCCGTATTAAAGGGGTGATTAAGTTAGACAATATTACCTCCACCAACCCTATTGCGGTGGGCGACTGGGTAGAGTATGAGATGGAAGATGAAGAGCGTGGAACGGTGATGATAGCTGGTATTTCTGATCGAAATAATTATGTAGCAAGGCAGTCGCCTCATAATAAAAGACAACAACATATTATTGCATCCAATTTAGATCAATCCATTTTACTAGGCACTTTAAAATCGCCTAAAACTTCCCAAGGTTTTATAGACCGCTTTTTAATTTCTTGCGAAGCTTTTCATATACCTGCTATTATTGTTTTTAATAAATCGGATATCTATGGTGAAAAAGAAATGCATACTTATGAAACAATGAAAAGTATGTATGAAGCCATTGGCTATCAAGTTTATTTAATTAGCGTGGAGAAAAAAGAAGGGTTGGATAAAGTTCAAAAATTATTGCAAAATAAAACCACTTTAATTAGCGGACATAGTGGAGTAGGAAAATCTTCTTTAATTAATTTCTTATTCCCACATTTAGATTTAACCACCCAGGAAGTAAGTGATTGGAGTGGGAAGGGACTACATACCACTACTTTTGCGCAAATGTATGATTTGCCTGAAGGCGGCGCTGTGATTGACACACCGGGTATGAGAGAATTAGGTTTGGTGAATTTAGAAAAAGAAGAACTAGCGCAGTACTTTCCAGAGATGCGTGCTAAAATGAATAGTTGCCAATTTAATAATTGCCAACATATTAATGAACCGGGTTGTGCAGTGAAAGCAGCTGTTGAAAAAGGAATTATTACCGAAGCACGTTTTTATAGCTATGTGGATTTATGGCATGGCATGCAAGGACCCATGTACTAGCTTATTTTTTTGCATCGTTATAAGCCTCAAACCAACTTGAATACTTAACATAGTTATCAGCAATTCTATTAATCTCGCCAGTGATCATGGCCTCAGATACCATTTTTACTTTTTTAGCGGGCACGCCTGCATAAATACTTCCTTCTTCTACAATGGTTCCTTCTAAAACCACGGCTCCCGCTGCAATAATGGAATTAGAATGCACTACGCATCCATCCATCACAATACTACCCATGCCAATTAATACATTATCATGTATTGTGCAACCATGCACCAGCGCATTATGTCCAATAGAAACATTGTTGCCAATATTGGTGGGGTGTTTTAAGTAGGTGCAATGCACCACAGCGCCGTCCTGAACATTTACCTTATTGCCCATTTTAATATAATGCACGTCGCCTCTAAGTACAGCATTGAACCAAATGGAGCAATCACTGCCCATAGTGACATCGCCTGCAATGGTAGCATTGGGTGCTATAAAACAATTTTCACCAAATTGTGGATCTTTCCCTTGAACAGTTAGTATGGTTGCCATAAAAATGCGACTTTTGTACTGCAATTTAATAGTTATTGTGTCCAAGATGAATAATAGACAACTCTTTTTTCAACATTTAGCGCAAACCTCAGGTAAACCTATTGGAATTGAAGTGGCTTCTGCCGAAGGCATTTATATAAATGATGTGAATGGAAAAAAGTTTGTAGATATGATTGCTGGTTTTAGTGTTTGCAATATTGGACATAGTCATCCCGAGGTAATTAAGGCTATTCAGCAGCAGGTTGAAAAATATATGCATGTAATTGTGTATGGAGAATTTATACAAGCACCACAAGTACAATACGCTAAAGCATTAACAAGTTTACTTCCAGAAAATTTACAATCGGTTTATTTTACCAGTAGCGGAGCGGAGGCTACCGAAGGTGCGATGAAACTAGCGAAGCGTGTGACGAAGCGAACAAAAATTATTTCTTTTATAGGAGGTTATCATGGAAGTACGCAGGGAGCTTTAAGTGTAATGGGCGATGAATATTTTAAAACTGCATTTCGACCTTTACTTCCAGACACGCTTCAATTAAGGTATAATAATTTTGAAGACCTTGAACAAATTGACTCTACAGTAGCATGCGTAATAGTAGAACCAGTGCAAGCAGAGTCGGGCATTACACCCGCAAAGAAAGACTGGTTAGCTGCTATTGCCCAAAAATGTAAGCAGCATTGCGTACTATTTATTTTTGATGAAATACAATCGGGCTTTGGCAGAACAGGCTCCATGTTTGCCTTTGAACAATTGGGTGTGGCTCCTGATATATTATTAGTAGGAAAGGCCTTGGGTGGTGGGCTACCACTAGGTGCTTTTATTAGTCATCCTAGAATGATGAACCTTCTTATTGAAAGCCCTGTACTTGGTCATATTACTACCTTTGGAGGTAATCCCGTTTCTTGTGCGGCGGGTAATGCAGCATTAAAAGTGTTAGAAAATTCAGGTTGGATAAAAGAAGTGGCGGAGAAAGAAAATATTTTAGTGAAGCAAATGAATCATAATGCGATAATAAATAGAACGCATAAGGGTTTATGGATGTCGCTTCAATTTAAATCGGATATACTTACCAAAAAAATAGCTGCTACTTGTGTAGAAAACGGAATCATTACCGATTGGTTTTTATTTGCAGAAGATAAAATTAGAATTGCTCCTCCATTATGTATTTCCACTGCAGAACTTTCTAATGCTATTGAAAAAATTAAATTAAGTATAGACCAAGCTATACAATAATTTTATAATTATTGCAGTAGTCATTGCTTTTAATAAATTAAAATAAATTGCAAGCTTAGAATTAGCAGTCGCCTGTTCTGCAATATTTTCTATACAAGGCCTCGTACTTTGGAATAATATGATGAATATCAAAAAGCTTGGCTTCTTTTAAAGCGTTATGTTTAAAAGTTTTCAATTTGGCTTCGTCTTGTAATAATGCAATGGCATTTTTGCTCATGCTCTCTACATCACCAATAGGGGAAGTATAACCCGTCTCACCATTAATGTTAATTTCATTTAATCCACCTGCATCGGTACTAATGACTACAGTGCTTGCAGCCATGGCTTCTAGGGCAGCCAATCCAAAACTTTCGTATTCAGAAGGAAGTAGGAATACATCACTCACTGCTAAAATTTCTTCCATTTGTTCTTGCTTGCCTAAAAAACGCACATCAGCATCTAATCCATATTGTCTTGTTAAGTCCTCTGCTAGTGGACGCTCAGGACCATCACCCACCATTAATAATTTCGAAGGAAGTGCTGCATGAATATTTTTAAATATCTCCATCACATTATCGATACGCTTAATTTTTCTAAAGTTAGAAGCGTGAATAATTATTTTTTCATTGTTAGGCGCAATCACTTGTCTAAAAGCGGCCACCGGTTTTTTATTATAACGTTGTACGTCTACAAAATTGTGAATGACTTCAATATCTTTTTTAATATCAAAATGCTTGTAGGTTTCTTCTTTTAAATTTTCTGATACAGCGGTAATACTATCGCTTTCATTAATAGAAAAAGTAACTACCGGTTCATAAGTTTTATCACGACCTACTAAAGTAATATCTGTTCCGTGTAAAGTAGTAATAACAGGAACCGACCTGCCCGTTTTTTGTTTTACAATTTGTTTAGCCGTATAAGCAGCCGATGCATGTGGAATAGCATAGTGCGCATGTATTAAATCTAAATCGTGATTTAATATTACATCCACCATAGTACTTGCTAATGCTAATTCATAAGGAGGGTAGTCAAACAAAGGATAAGTAGGCACCCGTACTTCATGGTAAAAAATATTAGCGTGAAAACCATTCAGCCTCACAGGTTGTTGGTAGGTAATAAAATGAATTTCATGACCTTTCTCTGCCAAGGCTTTACCTAATTCGGTAGCCAGAACACCACTTCCGCCAAAGGTAGGATAGCAAACAATTCCGATCTTCATTTTAGTACGATTGAATATGCAAATAACAACTTATTATTCAATAAAGTTTAATTATATTTAAGAATTATTTGAACGAAAAATTTACCATCATGCGTATCCTAGTTACCTTATTATTATGCTTGCCTATCATGGCTTCAGCACAATCCAATCAAGACAGTGTTAGTATTAAAAAATTAGCCGATGAAATCATGACCAATGGTAAGGCTTACGACCTACTTAGAGAGCTTACCAAAAAAATTGGCGGACGTTTAGCAGGTTCTCCTCAACAACAAAATGCTGCTATTTGGGGTAAAAGAAACTTAGAGGCCTTGCATCCAGATCAGGTATTTATGCAAGCCTGTAAAACACCTAGTTGGCAAAGAGGCGGTAAGGATTTTGCAGCTATCGTTAATGTAAATGGTAAGGCTCAAAATGAACCCTTGGCTGCTTTAGCTTTAGGTAATTCGTTAGGAAGTAATGGACTGGTAGAAGCTGAATTATTAGCAGTGGCTAATTTTGATGAACTCGAAAAAAGAAAAGATGAAGTAAAAGGCAAGATTGTGTATTACCATAGTGTTTTTAATCCTACAAGAATTCAAACTTTTGTAGCTTATGGAGAATCAGGAATTTATCGTGGATCAGGTGCTAGCCGCGCTGCAAAATATGGTGCAGTGGGTGTAATGATTCATTCATTAAGTACGGCTCCCGATAATGAACCACATACAGGGGGTATGCGTTACGACGAGTCTTTACCAAAAATTCCTGCTGTGGCATTAGGACCTAATGATGCAAAAGCACTTTGGGAAGCTGCTAAAACTTCAAAGATTCGTGTTCAAATGCAAACCTATGGTTTCTTCTTGCCAGATGCAGATGAGAATAATGTAGTGGCTGAATTAAAAGGTTCACAATTTCCAGAGGAGATAATTACTATTGGTGGACACTTAGATAGTTGGGATGTAAACGAAGGAGCTCATGATGATGGTGCTGGTATTGTTCAAACAATGGAAGTACTACGCGCGATGAAAGCAAGTAACTATGTTCCAAAACGTACCATTCGTTTTGTCTTATTTGCCAATGAAGAGAATGGAGGAAAAGGAGGTGCTAAGTATGCAGAACTAGCTAAGTTGAATAACGAGAAACATATTTTCGCTTTAGAAAGTGATGAAGGGGGTTTCACGCCAAGATCTATTGGTATTAGTTGCAGCCCAGAGCAGTTTAAGAAATTTCAAACTTGGTCTAGTTTATTAAAACCTTATGGAACAGAAGTAACTGCTGGTGGCGGTGGTGCCGATATTGGTCCATTGAAATCAGTAGTGAAGGATATAGTTTTATCGGGATTAGTGCCAGATAGTCAAAGATATTTCGATTTACACCATGCTAAAACAGATGTATTTGAAAATGTAAATAAACGTGAACTACTTTTAGGCGCTGCGAATATAGCAGCGGTTATTTATTTAGTAGACCAGTATGGTGTAAATCCGTAGTTTTTAATTTTAAGGATAGAAAAAATATTAATTTTTTCAAATAAAACTTTATAGAAAAAATACCTAAGCATCGTCTCACTGCTCGCAAGCTCGAAAGTTCGTCGATACTTAGTATTATTTTCTAATTGTTTTATTTACAACTAACATTTTAGTAGCAGTTAAAAAAAGCCCCTTGATTTTTCGAGGGGCTTTTAACTCGAGCATTTTTTAATTATGCAGCGTATAAATACGCTAATTTCAATTTCATAAAAAAATTAGGTTTGATTTTTATTAGTAAAATTCAAACCTATAATCTTAAATTTTTTTATGAAAAAGAACAATCTCTTTTTATTTATCAATTTTCTATTTTTTTTCTTTCTTACAAGTTGTGCAAAACAAGTAGCCAGCGTCGATCAGGATGAAGTCAATATCAGCCAATTAAAAAAAATAGTAGGCAATGAAGGCCTTATTCTAAAGGCAATTCCAGCGTCTTCAAATATTATTTCGAATTCAATTCAAGGAATCAATAAGCAGTCAAGCAAAACCCTAACGCTTGATAAATTTTCAAAAGTTTATCAAAACATTAAAGCCGGCCGAAATAAAAAAATTGAATTTAAATTTAAAGAATTTAAATATCAAAAAGATACAGCAGGGAATTATGAGAAAATAGTCGAATCAAAAAGTACAATTAAATCATTTGAAACATACGAGGATGCTGAAGATGGCTCTGGGCCTCGTGTTATACCAGAGGGGTTTCATTGGTTTACAAATTACAATTCTATTACTCAAAATAATAATGGAAATTCTTCTATATTATCTAGCATGACTTTATTATTTAATACAGATACCTATGGAAGGGTAGTAGGTAGTCCATCATTAATTTTTTCAGGAATTACTTTATTTACTTGGAATCAAAGTTATTTGTCACCAATATCATATAATTTAGCTAATCATACATCTACTTTTACAATTTCTGGTACAGCAACCTTCGGAATATCAACGGGAGGAACTGTTCTAGGCTGGGTGAGTAGAGAAACTTATCAAGTAGTTGTAAATACAGATTATAATTCACAATGGCTAGTAAGAATAACAGATATTACCACACCTTAAAATAAATTTTATGACATTGGGAATGCAAGAAATTATTAGCTTAATAATTAGTTATACTGTTTTGTTTTCAATTTTTTTCTACATATTGAAATTAATGAACCACTATTATCAATGGAATCTTAAACTTAATTTTAAAAAAATGTTTTTGTACGGATTCCTAATAATTATTACAATTCTAGCTGTTTATGTAATTATTAGTACTAGTGGCAGTAAACAACAGTCAGGGTTTATACCAAATAAAGCTTAAAAAAATTATTGGAGTAGAAATAAAAAAGCCCCCCGAAAAATCGGAGGGCTTTTTTTATTATTTTAAGTAGAACTTATCGGCTAAGGTTCATTGAACGCTCTTTGTATAAATTTCTAAAGTAAGGATCGCGTAAGTCTTTGATAAATCTAATGGCTTCTCCAGTACTCTTCATTTCAGGGCCTAATTCTTTATTCACGCCAGGGAATTTTTCAAAACTAAATACGGGCTCTTTGATAGCGAATCCGTCTAGTTTTTTCTCCATGGTGAATTCAGTTAATTTATTAGCACCTAACATTACTTTAGTGGCAATGTTTAAATAAGGTATTTGATAAGCTTTTGCAATAAAAGGAGTAGTTCTAGAGGCTCTTGGGTTGGCTTCAATCACATATACTTTATCATCCTTTATAGCAAATTGAATATTGATAAGTCCTCTAATATTTAAAGCACGTGCAATTTTTTCGCTATAAAATTCCATGGTAGCCACAATAAGTGGTGTTAAATTAAATGCGGGTAATACTGCATTGCTATCTCCACTATGGATACCTGCTGGTTCAATATGTTCCATCACACCCATCACATGAAAAGTTTCACCATCAAAAATGGCATCTACTTCTGCTTCTTGGCAACGATCTAAGAAATGATCAATTAAAATTTTATTTTCTGGGATATGCTTTAAAATACTTACGACTGCTTTTTCTACTTCTGCATCGTTAATCACAATACGCATTCTCTGTCCACCAATCACATAGCTTGGTCTTACGAGTACAGGGTATCCTACTTGATTGGCTACTTCAATGGCTTCGTCTGCTGTGTAAGCAGTGCCATATTCTGGGTAAGGGATTTCTAATTCTTTTAGTAAATCACTGAAACGACCTCTGTCTTCTGCAATGTCTAAGCTATCAAAAGAAGTACCAATTATTTTAATGCCTCTTTCGCTTAAGCGCTTTGCTAATTTCAAGGCGGTTTGACCTCCTAATTGTACAATAACCCCTTCTGGTTTTTCTAGTTCAATAATTTCCCAAAGATGTTCCCAGAAAACAGGTTCGAAATATAGTTTATCTGCCATATCAAAATCGGTAGAAACTGTTTCTGGGTTACAGTTTACCATGATGGCTTCGTATCCTGATTCTTTAACGGCTAGTAATCCATGTACACAACAATAGTCAAATTCAATACCTTGTCCAATTCTATTGGGGCCACTGCCTAAAACAATAATTTTCTTCTTTTTGGTGGAGATGGATTCGTTAGAATTTAGCGTCTTGCTCATAGGTATTAAATTGGGCAAAAATACATCAGCGAAATCATTTCTACGAATTTTTATCCAAGGGTTTTCCACCAGCTTTTACCGTACTAGGCATAGCTCCTCCCAGCGGGTGGTATAGCGTTTACTGCGCCTTTCGCTTCGCATTTTCCAGTTTTTCTGAGTACCACTAGTGCCAAATTTCACTATATCGTTGCGGTAGGCGGCATTCATATTGTCTATAACGTTCATAAGTTTCTTACGTCTGGTGTCGTTGGGGGCAACAAATAAATTGGTTTGAAGGCTGTTATCGGGGACAAAGTCGCTTAAGATCACACCTGCTTTTTTATAAATCTCCCCCTGCTCAAATAAGCTTTTGCCTAGGGTGACGACCGCTTTAATAATATCGGGGCTAAGTTGGCTGGGGTTGTCAAGTAGGGT